>Ga0247822_10000028_pt1 | contig 50807 bp, 77 predicted proteins | sample 13C_Cellulose_Da_FD_192423 | JGI IMG/M metagenome (GOLD analysis project Ga0247822, IMG submission 192423) | Soil microbial communities from agricultural site in Penn Yan, New York, United States - 13C_Cellulose_Day30 | ecosystem: Environmental > Terrestrial > Soil > Agricultural land | place...
GCAAAGCGCTGGGCGTGTCCCGCGGCGCCGTGGGCAATTGGGAACTGGACAAGGACATCGGCAAAGACAACCTCCTCGCCATCGCGAAAGAGTGGCGCGTGAGCCTGGATTGGCTGATGAACGGGAAAGGCGACGCGCCGGATCGCGACGACATCCTCGGAACAGAAGTTTTCAAGGACAATGCGCCCAAGGCGTATTCAACCTTCGATCCCGACGAGGACTGGAAGCCAGAGACAGAGTTTGAGGGCGAGGCGTATACCCGCGAGATGTGGACGCCGCGCCAGCCTGGCGCATTGCCGGAACTGGATCTCAAGGTCGGCGCCGGCGAAGGTTCTGTGGGCGATATCCTCGTGCTCGAGCACAAGGGCCATGCCTACTCTGGCCATCGTATCGTGGACGAATGGCTCTTCCCCGAGAGCTTCCTGCATTATGCCGGCACAAGCCCGAACCATTCGATCGTTGCCGAAGTGACCGGCGATTCCATGGTTTCGTCCTACCTGCCCGGCGACCGCGTTGTGGTCGACCTGAGCCAAGAGATGAGCGTGGACGGGGTTTACATGTGGAGCGATGGGCATAGCCCGCCGCAGATAAAACGGCTTCAGCGCATCCCCTTCAGCGATCCGCCGCGCGTCGAAATCAGCTCCGACAACAAGGCCTATAAGAGCTTCGAAGCACCTCTAGCCGAGGTCCGCATCTTCGGCCGGATAACCTGGCACCTGGGCCGGAGATAGTTTCGTGAGCGAGAAGCCTACAAAGCTCATCGTTTACCTGGCCTTCGTCCGAGACGAAGAAGGCGAGCTACAGCCAGCATTTGAGGCCCGTGAAGCTCAATCCGAGAGCGCAGCCAAGCAGCAGGCAGCAATGCTCTGGGGCTCTGGAAAGTATGCTGGTGCCATCGCCTGGTGGCGTTCGGCCGATCTCGTCAACGGAGAGTTCGGGGAACCCGTAATCCTGTTCCAACAGGGCGAAGTGCCCGAAATGGAATAGGCTTCGAGGAGATCAATCGATGAGAACATTTACCACTCGAAGCGTAACGACAGCGTTTCTGATCATAGCCGCATGTTCGCCTTCTCTGGGCATTGAGGCCGACCAGGTGCGCAATTGCTTCAACCTGACGCCCGACCAGTTCTCCATCGATGCGTCGGTGGATCTGGAAATCTCTGTTGCCGCAGGACAGGTGACGTCTGTCGAGGTGACGAGGTACACCCCCGATACCGAAGAGGGCTATGGGATCGCTCGCGCCGCCTACAGGGCGGCGATGATGTGCGGCCCTTATGTCGGAGAAACCGGCACGTTCTCGATCACCCTGCCCGGCAAAACCGCCTCGGAACCCGGCGGGATTCCACTTCCCGGCACACAATAATCGCTTCGCCGGCCTATCTATCCACGGCCTCGATGGCTGTGTGAAGCCTCGCGCGTATTGCCCTATACAGACATCTCAACACGCTAAGAGTTCAGTGGTTATAGAACCTTGAACTCCGTGAAGCGCTGCGCCTAGCGGCGCGCTTCCTCGATGCCAGTAAGAGGGTGTTTCTATCACCCGTTCGTCGTAGCCGCTTCGCGTCTACTCCTCACTGATCACCCCATTATAGTTACCGCGTATACGCGTGCGTGAAAGGTTGCGTCAAGCGAAAATTGAAAGTGCCGCTTTCTTTTTGCTTGCAGTGTTCTGAAAGTTATGCTTTCAATAGCTCCATCAACCGAGGACGAAGAAGCGCAAGCCGATCTCCTCGATACCCCGATGGAGACGGCGATGACATACAGCGCGGAACACACGGAAGCTGCCGAAGCCCATCCCGGCCTGGGCGCTGAATACTTCGCTGCCCGCGATGCCGCTGAGGCATTCCTTTCCCACTGGCAGGAAGAACATGCCGAGAAGCTGGCGACCGAAATCGTCAAACCGCTGCTCGATACCATCCAAGAGCGCGTCAACGACGCCTTCCGAGATCACCTGCTCAGCGATGCCGAGCAGAACCTCCAAGGCACGATGCGCCGCATGGTTGAGGACACCGTGAACGCCCTTATCGGCGGGCATAAGTGGGCCAACCAGAAGTACATCGAAACGCCCTACAGCGACGGCCAGAAGGTCCGCGAAACCCTCGCCAAACTGCACAGCGACCCGATCAAGGACGGCCGCATTGCCGACCTCGAAAAGGAACTGGCGCGGGTCAAGTCTGACCTTGAGTGGCACCGCGCTCGATAACCCCCCCTCACCCAGTCATTGCCCAACCGGAGCAAGAGACCATGACCACCAACTTCCTGATCCCTATCGAACGCCTTACCTCTGGCAACGAGATCATGGTGCCCGACTTCGGCTCTGCCGAGGTCTATGGCGTCGAGTTCGATGGCGAGGGCTATCTGGTCACCTACTGCACCGATGACCGTGCGGGCTGGGATGCACTGGACACGCACTACGTCCGCGTCGGTGAAAGCGTGGAATACGCCATAGCCAATTCGCAGCCCCGCTGGATGCGCTCTCGCGCCGCTGTGACGGCCGAGGAATGGGAAGCGCTGGCCGAGGTCGAGAACAACCGGCGTCTGGTCGAGGATGGCTGTGCCGCAGCCGTAGCCGATGCGCTGGGCGTGTCCAGCGACGAGCGCCGTGCCGAGTTCTTCGGTGCGTGTGATCGCGCTCTGATGGCCGCGGAGTAAGCCATGAGCAATCCCCTCCGCATTCACGCCAAGGTCCATGGATTTCGACAGACGCTCCCAGACGGCGCACGACGCCTCGCTGGTGGCTGGGACGAAGAGCGCTATGGCGGCACGACCGAATACCTGCGCGGCGATGTGGCCGACGAAATGCTGGTAGCTCTCCGCTACGTCGAGACCCGCTGTGTTTCCGAAGCCGCCTATCCGCACGCCAGCATCGAAGACCGCAAGATGCGCGACATGGTCGTCGCTGCCATCTCCAAGGCGGAGGGCAACTGATGTTCGACCTCATCACCGTCCTGACCTACTCCCGCTCCCTGCGTCGTGCCTGTGATGCTCGCTCCGCAGACCACGACAACGCCGAAGCTGAGGAGGAAGCGCGCGTGGCGCTCCTCCGCATCTCGAACGGCATGGGAGTGACCATCCATCCCGAGCGGCCCGGTCGCTGGAATGGCACCGAGCAGTTGGCTCGTGACGTCGAGGCCGCTGCTGTTGCGCTTGCAGCTACCTCCGACGGCTCGTTCCAGCAGGTCGGCGCAATCGCCACGCTAGCCCTCCGCTTCGGTGCAATCGCTAATCGGCTGGGCTTTGACATCGATCCCGATAGCGACAGCGACGCCCGAGTGGCGGTCGAGGGTCGGACCATGGAGGCAGCAGAGTGAAAGCCATCACGATTGAACCAGGCGAAATCATCACCGAGCCCGGCGTCTACGACATGCCGATCGAGTGGTACCATCAGCAATGCTGCGACGGCCCGTCAATCAGCTCGAGCGGCATACGCGCGCTGCTGCGGAGCCCGGCTGAATACTGGCGCACTTCGTCGCTCAACCCGAACCGCGTGGAGCAGGACGACAAGGAAGCCTTCATCCTCGGTCGCGCGGCCCACCACCTGTTGCTGGGTGAGCGCGACTTTGCCAAGCACTTCGTGATCCGTCCTGAAGAAGCTCCGGACGGCCGCGTTTGGAACGGCAACAACAAGAGCTGCATCGAGTGGCTGAAGGCGCAGGCCGACGCCGGCATCACCGTCCTGACGCCAGCCCAGATCGAGAAGATCAAGGGCATGGCCGGCCTTCTGCCGTGGCAAAGGGGCATGACCAACTGCGGCCTTGCTAACACCCCGCTCGTCGCCCAAGGCGGCGTACTGTCGGGCGAGATCGAGCGGTCTCTGATCTTCAAGGTTGGCGATGTCTGGGTGAAGGCCCGTCCTGACGCCATTCCCGGCGACAGCAATGACTTCGCGGACCTCAAGACAGTTTCGCCCCGCGGCGTGTCAGGCGTGACGGATCACAGCTTGGCCAACACGGTGCTCGATCACGGCTACCACGTGCAGGGCGCTGTAATTGGCATGGGTGCAAAGCGCGTCCTCGACCGAAACATGGAAGGCTTTCATCTGGTCTTCGTCGACACGACGAATGTCCACTCAGTCGCGATCAAGACGCTGGACGATGCCGACATCGTGCTGGGCGAGCGCTCTACCTTCGCCGCCCTCTCCATCTTCGAACGCTGCCTCTCCACCGGTGTCTGGCCTGGCCCGACGGCTCGTCAGGCCGACGCGCAGCGCCTCTCCCTGCCCTCCTACGGTCGCGAAGCAATCGACCGACACCTCGATACCCTTGAAGCGGAGCTTGCCCAGTGAACCAGTTGGCACCCAACAATCAGCAGAGCACGTCGCTGGCTTCGGTCGGCATGGCGCGCGAAGGCAGCGGATCTCGAATCGCGCCGCAGAACCTTGGCGAGGTGGTGAAGTTTGCCGACCTCATGAGCCGGGCCGATATCGCTCTACCCAAGCACTTGCGCGGTAACCCCGGCGCCTGCATGGCCGTGGCGCTGCAGGCACTCGACTGGCAGATGAATCCTTTCGCCGTCGCATCGAAGTCCTATTCGGTCAGCGGCATGATCGCCTACGAGGCGCAGCTCATCGCTGCCGTGGTCAACACGCGGTCCGGCATCAAGGGGCGTCTGCGCTATGAATACGAGGGCGAAGGCGCCAATCTCTTCTGCCGCGTAATCGGTAATCTCGACGATACCGAATGCGTCTATGAGACGCCGACAATCGGCAGCATCACGGTTAAGAACTCTCCTCTCTGGAAGTCCGACCCGAAGCAGCAGCTCGGCTATTTCGCCGCGCGCTCCTGGGCACGCCGTCACTGCCCGGAAGTCATCCTTGGCGTCTATGACCGCGATGAAGCGGAGCAGATCAAGGACGTGACGCCGCCGGCAGGAACGGGGCTTGCTGCGCGATTGCAGAACAATGGTGGTGGCTTCAGCGCTCAATCCGTTGAAGGGGCGCTCGGGGAGGCTCAGGAGGCCCAAGACCAGCCATCGAACGCAGACGGTGAAGTGCTGGCGGAAGTCTCGCCTGCGGACACTGTAGAGGAGCCGCTGGACCCGTCATTCGTCGACTGGAACAGCGCAGACGAAACCGCTGCCGCTCTTAAGATGGGCGTGCTGCCCGAAGGCTTCTCCACAAATCTCTCAGGCGCACTCGTCATCCCCGACGAGCTGCACGGCAAGAAGGGCGGGCCGCGCGGGCACAGCATCATCGCCGCCAGCTATGACGAGATCGTCACGGCCTCTGGGGTGGTGGTGAAGAGCAAGGCGCCGAGGGATGACTTCCCCGGTGACCTTCCGACAGAGGGAGACGAATAATGGCCCTGATTGCGCGCGTGCTGGACTTCGAAACCACTGGCTTCCCCGAAAACGAAGCCGCCGAAATCATCGAATATGGTTTCGTCGACGTAGACCTGGCTGGACGCTTCATCATCGATGGCAGCGCCCGGCAGGGCCTGCGCAAGCCAATGGGCGCGATTCCTCCCGAGACATCAGCGGTCCACCACTTCGTGGCCGCTGACTTCGAAGACGCGCCGGGGCACGTCGAGATGACGAAGACCTTGGCAGGCGGTCTTGCTGAAGACGACATCTACGTGGCGCACAACGCCGCCTTCGAACAGCACTTCTATTCGAAGCGGCCGCAGCCTTGGATTTGCACGCTGAAGTGCGCTTATCGGGCATGGCCCGAAGCGCCGGGCCACAACAATCAAACCCTGCGGTACTGGTTGGGCCTCGACCTGGACCCAGCGCAAGCAATGCCGCCGCACCGCGCCCTGCCCGACGCCTATGTCACGGCTCACATCTTTCAGCGTCTCCTTGAGCTTCGCCCTGTCGAGCGGCTGGTCGAGATCAGCAAGGAGCCCGGCTTCTTGCCGCGAATGAATTTCGGCAAGTACCGCGGCAAGAGCTTCAAGGAGGTCGCGCAGACCGATCGCGGCTACCTGTCGTGGATCGTCGACAAGTCCGACATGGATTCCGACGTGAAGTTCACCGCCAACTGGTGGTTGCGCCGCGGCCCCGATGCGTCGGGAGACGCCCAATGAGCAGCGTGAACAAGGTCATTCTCGTCGGCAACCTCGGGCAAGACCCCGAAGTCCGGAACCTTCCCAGTGGCGGCAAGGTCGTGAATCTTTCTGTCGCGACCAGCGAACGTTGGAAGGATCGCAATACCGGCGAGCAGCGCGAAAAGACCGAATGGCATCGCGTCGTAATCTTCCAGGAAGGCGCTGCGAAGTTCGCCGAGCAGTATCTGCGCAAGGGCAGCAAGGTCTATCTCGAAGGCCCGTTGCAGACGCGCAAGTGGCAGGACCAGTCTGGCGCGGACAGATATTCGACCGAAATCGTCATCCAAGGTTTCGGGCACAGCATCCAGTCGCTCGACCCGCGCGGTGATGACGGCGAACGCCAACCATCTCGCGACGCCGGCAGTGGCGGCGGGCAATCCCAAAACGCTGGCGGATATAGCGGCGCTGGCGGTCTCGACGACGACATTCCCTTCAGTCCGCAGGTGGACTGATCAATGCTGATCGTCGCCACCACAAACCCGCAGCGCTGCTCACCGGCTGTCGAAATGGGCCTGGCCGTGACAATGGCGCAGGCGAAGGCTCTCCTCGCCCAGCGACGCCCTATGGCGAAGGTGCTGCCGAAGATCGTTGTGCGGAGGAAGCGCTGATGCCGATCCGCCCCGAGAACATGGCCAAGTATCCTGGCGGCTCGATCCGTTCTCCCGAATGGCTCGCAATCCGCGATCGCATCCGGGCACGCGCCGGGAACTGCTGCGAGGAATGCGGCGTGCAGAACCATGCTCTCGGCGGGCGCGGAGTGAACGGCGCCTGGCATAAGGCCCTGCCTGTTGGCCAAAAGCTCTTGGGACTGGAATGGCCGAAGCCCGGCGACACCTCAATGTGCGAAGGCGGCCTTGCCCGACGCATCGTCAAGATCGTCTGCACGGTCGCGCATGTGGACGGCAAGCTTGATGACCACAGCGACGAGAACCTCCGCTTCTGGTGCCAGCTCTGCCACAACCGGCACGACGCGCGGAGTCGGCAGGTCAACGCAGCGATCACCCGCCACGAGAAGAACGGCCAACTCGACCTGATTGGGAGGGAAGGATGATCCGTTCTCAAAAGGTTATCGACAGCGCACGCGGCGCGCCATGCGCGCTTCGCCTGCCCGGCATCTGCAACAATGATCCGGCCACTACCGTGTGGGCGCATCTCAACGGGTTCGGCAAGGGCATGGGCATGAAGACCCATGACATTCTGGGGTTCCCGGCTTGCTCATCATGTCATGCCGCATATGACACCGGGAAAGACCGATCGAAGTATGTCGGGGATGCGCTCAGGGCACTTTGCGAGACGCTGGTGGGGCTTGTTCTGTCCGGTCTGGTGTCCGTGCCCCAAGACAAGCAAAAGCCCGCCCATGAGGCTCCGGTAAAACCGAGGAAGCCAAAGGCAGAGCGGGCCAAGATCAATGGCAGCCGCGCATTCCCGCAAGGCCGCAAGATGCAATCCCGCCCGTTCAGGCAGAAGGAACCTCACAATGGCTAAGGCCAGCATACCCTATGCCAACGCCACCAGCGGCGTAGCGGCTCGAACCGAGATCACCAACATCCTGCGCCGGTTCGGCTGCAGCAATGTTGGCTTCATGGATGATTACGAGAAGCATGAAGTCCTGCTTGCGTTCTCGCATCGCGGCAACAGCGTCCAGTTGCGCGCATCGGCCAAAGGCTGGGCCGCGATGTTCCTAAAGGCGGAGCCGTGGAGCCCGCAGCGCCGCTCAACGCGCGCTGAATACGAGCAAGCCGCGCTCGACAAGGGCCTGATCGCCGTCAACTCGGTCCTGCGGGATTGGGTCAAGGGACAGATCACCGCCGTGGAAACCGGCGTGCTCTCGTTCGCTGGGGTTTTCCTGCCCTACATGCTCGCGGCCGATGGCAGGCCGGTTCTCGAACACATCCAAGCGGCGAAGCTGCTGCCGGCGCCAATGGAGCCGTAGCATGGACGAGAAAGAAATCATCGAAGGTATCGTCCAAGAGATCATGGGCCTCCTCGACGAGCTCGCTGAAGAAGAAGACGTCAACGCTGCCCACATGGTCATGGCCGCCCAGGCTGTTGCGGTGCGCTTGTGCTGGGCGGCTGCCAAAGATCGATCAGAGGTGCGTCAGATGCTTGGCGCGATGATCGACGATTTCGTGACGCAGACGGAACACGGCGGCCCGATGGTGACGCAATGAGGCTGTCTGCTCCACCAAAGCGCATGTTGAGTAAGGACGAGGCCGCGAGCTATTGCGGCTTCACCTCTACAGCACGCTTCGAATCCGCCGCCCGACCGCATGTCCCGCCTGTGAATTACGGCAACTGCGTCCGCTATGACCGTGTCCGCCTCGACGAATGGCTAGACACAATGACCCAATCATCGGCATCTGATGATAGCGACATCATCGGAGCCGCCTTCCGTGCTGGTAAAGATCGTGGGCATAAAGCAATACACCGACCGGCACGGTAAGCTCAGGCGCTACTACCGTCGCAAGGGCTGTCCGCAGGTGGCCATCGACCCTAGCCTGACCGGCGCCCAACTGGCTGCCGAAGTCGCCCGCCTCGATGCCCTTTACAAGCCCCACGCCATGCGCGCCGGCACGCTCCGAGTGCTGCTCACTGAATACCAAGAGAAGTCAGCCCACTGGAAAGGCCTGCGCGACCGCACGCGGCAGGACTACCAGCGCGTATTCGACATCATGGGCGACACCCTCAACCATGCCCTGACGCGCTTCACGCCGCCCCTGATCGCCGGCCTGCGCGACGCCGCAGCCGAGGCGCACGGCTTCAAGTTCGCCAACCAGATGCTCGTCAGCCTAGGCAAGGTCTTTGCCTTCGGCGTCGAATATGGCCACGTCCAGTCCAATCCCACGGCCGACATCTCGAATGTGGCCCGACCGGCAGACTTGCCAGATGCGAACCGACCGTGGACGCCTGAGGAAGCCATCAACCTCCTCGCCGCGCCCATCCATCTCGCGGCCCCGATCGCCATGGCTGCGTATCTGGGCCTACGCGAAGGCGACATCATCAAGATGTCCAAGGGGGCGATCACTGAGCGGCTTTTGAGCCTCACGACGAGCAAGACCCGCCGGGCGCTCGAATTGCCCGTCTGTGATGATCTCTGGGCAATCCTGAAGCGCTACAACGCGTGGCGAGAGGCGCTATGGGACGAGCGGCGCCGAAAGGCGGACGCGAAGAACTCTCGCGAGGATATCCAAGACCTGGTGATGACGATGTTCGTCAACACGCGTGGCAAGGCATGGACCTCGGATGGCTTCAGGACTTCATGGGGGAAATGGCGCGACGAAGTTGAGGAGGCCAAGAAGGTCGGCCCCGGCATCACGTTCCATGGCGCGCGGCATGGCGTGGCAACCGTTCTCGCTGAGTGCGGATATGAGCCGCAGCAGGTGAAGCATCTCTTGGGCCATGGCAGCGAGACCATGACCGAGCATTATCAGCGCCGGGCCAAGCGCCGCGGCATGCTCAAGGATATGACCGACGCCGTGCAAATGGCCTATCGAAACGCTGGCCAAAGCACTGTTGTCGGGTTAGACACCTTCCCGGTTCGTTCCGCCGAAAACGGGCAAGGTTAGACGCTCCGGATTTCGGCAGACCCCAACAAAACCGGGATTTGCCCTACTCCTCCAAAACCGAGGGTCGTGGGTTCGAGTCCCCCAGCCCCTGCCAGGCAATAGTCGTTGATATCGTTGAGCTTCGCTCCGATTTCCCACCAGAACATTCGAGAACGGTTAGACGCCTCCAGCCGGGGGTTAGACGTTTCCGTTCTTGGTTCGCTCTGCGGCGGGCTACCATATCCATCGCGTCGACCGATCCGGAATGTGCGGCGGGTTCTGTATTCTGACGGTCGCTTCTCGCGCTCCGCATCTGGCACAGACGAATTGCCTCAAGAACCATTTGTGGCGTGAGGAAATCTCAAACTCCCAGCCGAAACGCTGGATCAGCGACGACACCGAGATTTCGGCGTTGTGATAGCAGGGCTGGCCGGTCTCGGGATCACGCGCCTCGCAGTAGACATTCAGCCTGAAGCCGTGCTCAAGCATGTTCCGGAGCTGCATGGAAACCTCCGCAGAGGCTCCAACTGCTACAGCGAGAACGCATGGAGAACAAGGCGGCGACAAATCACTTGTCGATCTCGATGGCCTGAACGGTCGCGTGCCGGAGCTTGTCGCTGCCTTTGAGGTGCCGAACCGTGGCCCGCATTCCCGGCCGTAACCATGTGGCGGTCTTGCGGCCAGTCCCAACGATCGGCGGCTGCGATACGCCGCTGAGCTCCACATAGCGCCAGAACACATCACGCAATGACTTTGGCAGCGATACAAAGGCTGCGCCGCGATAGCCCACGCCATCGGCCAACAGGGCGTAGGGAACGCCGTCTCGGTCCTTATCGACGCCTATGACGTCGAACGTCTCGGTGTGCCAAGCCTTGATCTTGAGCCACGATCTCGTCGCCCCGGAGACATAGAGGCTGCCCTTACGCTTCGAGACAATTCCCTCAAGACCCATCTGATCGACCAGCTTGAAGAAGTCAGCGCCGTCCCCATCGTACTCGTCGGACATGTGGATCTGGCTATGAGTGCCTTCTAGAATCCAGCGAAGATGGGCGCGGCGTTCTTCCAGTGGCTTACGGCGCATGTCGACGCCATTGAGGTGCAACAGGTCGAAGGCGAAGAAGATCAGCCGCTCCGGCGTCTTGGTCATGGCACTGCGTAGAGCGCCGAAGTCGGTGACCCCATGCTCGTTCTGAACACACACCTCGCCATCAATCAGCGCAGATCGGCAGTCTATGCGAGCGGCGCCCGCAACGATGCGCGAATATTTCTCGGTCCAGTCATGACCGTTGCGCGTGTAGGCACGGACCTCGCCGCCGCCAATGGCTAGCTGAGTGCGGTTGCCGTCGTACTTGATCTCATGCAGCCATTCGCCGCCGTCCGGCGGTTCATCGACAAGCGTCGGCTGCATGGTCGGGATGAACTTCGGTAGGATGAGGGTAGATTCAGAGTCTGTGCGGGATCGCCGCTTTGTGCTGGGGGCCGGCGTCAGCGCGGCCATGGCAAACTCTGGTACATGGCCGACTCAATGAGCAGGACGCGAATCAGTTCCGGCGCTTAGCCGCGATCCTTCAACTGGCGCTGGACCTCTTCGGCGATTTCCTTCTCCCGCCGCTCTTCCTCGATCTGGCCGTCGATGGTGTTGGCCAGGCGGTTGATAGCCTTCGCCGTCGCCTCAGCATGAATGTTGGCCTTGATCTGCTGCTGTACGAGGAGCCCTACCCCTTCGACCAGCTCTTTGACCGGCCCCATGTCATGGAGCGCGCCAGCCGCGTAAAACTCCTGAACCTTAGGCGCTTCCGGGCCAGCCTTCTTACCGCGCAGATAGCTCAGGGCCGCGCCCCCGGCGCCGACCACGATAAAGACCACGAGCGCCAAAGGGCGCCACTCGACAGGTATTTGGTCAAGAAAGTCCAACATTGCGGGCCGCACCTTTGGAGGCTCTACCGATCGTGAATAGGACGTGCAGCGAGCACCAAAGGTCCAAGACGAGAGGCAACTGATATATTCCTGCGCCCGACGTGTTGGCGGCGCTGACGGAAAGGTAGACGACGAACCAGACGATGGCGCCGAGGCCAGCAGTCCCACCCCTCACCCATGGCGAAACCGCCGAGTACCAGGTGTCGGCAAAGGTGCCGTTGACGATCAGCGCCAGCAGTCTGAGGGTGCCGATGGCGACACATATCCAGCCCCACGCTTCCTCGGATGGCCCGAGGGACAGCATGAAGGCCCAAGCGTCTGTGTTCGACCATTGGACAGACGGTGCCGTGAGGCGCGAGCCCCACCACACGATGTTTACGGCCATGACCCATTCGAGAACGCGCTCGGGGAAATGCCGCTGAATGCCGGTGACGACGCGGATAAACATCAGCGCCTCCCAATTGCGCGCGCCGCGAAGGCGCCAGCATCGGCAATGACGATGGCCGGGACCAACACCAGAGCCATGTCATGAATTCGGGCGGGCACGTCGATAACAACCAGGTCGAGACCGAACCATGGGTTGATGATCTGAACGAGATAGATCGCAGCCCACCAGAGGCCGAAGGGGACGACGATGAGCCACCGGCCAACGGAAGTTGCCGACCACGCCCTGCCCGCTTCGATGACGGCAATGTCACGCGCCGCCTCGAGCTTGGCGATCACCTGCTCGGCAGCAAGCCGGTCGGCGTCATTCTGGGCGTTGAGCTTCGCTTGGTAGGCCGCCAGCAGCGGCCCGGTGAACTGTTTGATGACGCCGCCCCCGAGCCAGTCGAGGATGGCCCTAAGCACGGATCACCGCCTTGGTCTCGCCATTCTCGATGACCTTGATCGTCGATGGATCAGAGGTCTCGCTGATCGCCATCTTCACCTGGACCTCAGGATCCGATGCGACTGACGCCGGCCGCGGCCGCATCCAGACGTTGAGGATGATCACCGCAAGGGTCACGTACGGCATGAAGCGGGCCGGGATGACGCTGCTCCAGTCGAAGCCAAGTAGCGCCACCAGCAACTCGGGCGTCAACAGGATGACGAAGACCACGTTGACGAACCATGTGCGCCAGCGGACGAGGGTTTCCCAGAGTTTGCTCAATTAGGCCTCCTTGGCCACGGCAGAGAGCGCCTGAGCGCGCTGCGCATTGATGACGGTGCGGATGATGAAGATGCCGGCGACGATGACGACGCCAGCGATGACGAAACCGATGGGCAGACCGGAGAGACCGTTGACCTGATCGGCAGTTCCGGTGCCGACGGTGACCGCTGCGCCGCCGCCCTGACCGACAGCCTTACCCGCGGCATCCTTGGCGTCCTGTTCGAGCTGCGCCTTGGTGCTGACCCAAGACAGCGCTTTAGCCTCGACCCCCGCCACGCGGCGGCCCCAGCCGTTCTTATAGGTCTGCCAGATGGCCAAGGACTGGAGGAAGCCCAGCCGCTTGGCGCAGTGGCCCTTGATGACGGCGCGCGGGCTGGCGGCCTTCGCTGCCAAGATGGTTGCGGGACCGATGCGCCCATCGACGGTGACGCCGAGCACGCGTTGCAGATCCTTTGCCGATCGCGACACGCCAGAATTGACGCCATAGTCCCAGGTGGACAGGTCGACACCCGCAGGCAGTTCATCGCCACGGATCGGAACCCAGTACTTGCCGTGATAGATGTCGGCGATCTGGTTGTCGTTCAGGGCCTTGATATCGAGGTGCGGGAATGCTGCGGCTGAGATACCCTTTTTCGTCCCCTTGAGCACGCCGGCGCCGCGCTTGCCGCCTGTCCAATTGCCCGGGTCCCTTGGGTCGGCGGTATAGCCACCCTCGTGCACGAGCACGTCTTTCAGCGCTGGCTGAAAGTTGCCTTTGGCCATATCGGCCTCCTGTGATGATGGAAAAGAAAAGGCCCCGCAGAAGCGAGGCCGACTAACCTATGTTAAAGCGCGGATCAGACGCCCCCGGTAGCGACGGAAGCAAAAAGGAGTCTTCTTGGGCAAATTTCGCGTCATTGATTTACGCTCAGGCGTCATCGAGCCAGAGCACATTGTCGATGCTCGATCACCTGAAGAGGCGGCGTTGCGAGCATTAGGCGAAAAGGGTGTTCGGGGCGGACAGAACCGCACCCGACTATTTTGCCGGGTCTATTGGCAGGACAGCGCAGGCCAAACCAACATGGTCAGGCTCTACCGTCCGCTCTGGGTGGAAGTGGAACCGTCGTCCTCTGGATCGCAGTCGTGATCGAACCATTCACTCGGGCGACCATTGGAGACTGGTCAGGACATCCGGCTCCTGTTGTATTGTCCTGACTCTCAGGGTGAGAAGGCCTCGGTGTTGCTCCGGGGCCTTCTTCTTTTCCGCCGGGCCCCGAGGCGAAATTTCCTGTGGCAAGATCGCTAAGTTACTGGACGACCAGCTATTCACATCGTTGAAGAAAAGCGCTCAGGGCTGTCCCATGCCGTAGTCAGCAGGCCCTGAACTCTGCCGGCAGAGGAAGGCTCTGTTTCGCCGAATGGAGCCTTCCTTGGCCGCCGCGTATCCCAATCGAGGAACGATGGGCGGCTTTTTCGCCCAAGCTGATTGTGATATTAACGCCCGATGATCAGCAAACTCATTCACCTCTGGAACGAGACGTTTGCCCCTCGCGAATGGACCACTTACCGCGATCGGGAGGCGATGCAGTTTCGCATGCGGCGTTGGAAAAACGGCGCTTGGGAAAGCCGCGCCGCCACCGAAGAAGAGGCGATCGAAATGGCCATCTGGCAGGCACACGCTTAGTTACGCCCGCAGTATCAAAGCATTGCCACCAGCAGTCGCATATGGCTTGTTGTCGCCGCATTCTTCCGGGGCATCATGACCGATTCACACTCAAGCAAACGCTCGGCAGTACGTCGGGTTCTGCTATTCGTTCCTGGCGCTCTGCTGGGATGGAGGGCCGCGAGCCTTCTGTACCAGAGCTCAATCGACGGTCGGTTGGCGCTTCCTGGTATCTACGACGACGCCGTGTACCTAACGGCTGGCCTGACATACGCCAAAGCCTGGGACAACGGCGGGTTGTTCGGAACGCTGGCATCTATTGCACAAAACCCGCCGCACGGCCCGTTCACAACGTTTCTGGCCATGGTGGCTTATCTGCTGCTCAACTACGCGATTTGGGCGCCGTACGCGTTCAGCGCGCTTTCTTTTATAGGCCTGTGGTACCTGCTTGCGGATAGATGGCCCGTCGCGGTCCAGATAGCTCTATCGGCAGCTGTAGGGGCAACCTACTGGTTTGAGTTGACGGTGGCGGCATATCACCCCGACCTTCTCATGGGCATGGCGTTAGCAGGCGCAGCCTATTTGATCTGCACCTCTCAAATTGAGCGATGGACGTGGCGCGACATCACATTGATCGTCGCGCTGGTCTGCCTGGCCATGTTCACCAAGCCTGTTGGCTTTGCCATGATCGTCGTACTGACGGGAACGTCTGTTCTGGCAGCTAGCGCACTAGCGTTGCGGCGGAGGGCAGCGCCCACGGCGATCGCGTGGCAGTGGGCACGGCTTGGATCTTTGACGCTGATAGTGCTTCTCCCGTTTCTCATCTGGCGCGGGCAAGCCCTGTTCGACTATTTCATGATGGCGGTGATCAATCACGAACATCCGGTTGGTTACTCACCCGGTTTCCAGCCGCTGGCATTTGCGGAACTGACTAGCACAGCGTTGGGCCTCACCGCGGCGCTCTGCCTCGGCCTGCTGTTGTTGTCGGCACTTGCTGTTGTGATCCAACGTAGATTCAACGAACTCGGCGTTCTGGCGGCTCTTACTGTGACGCTCATTATCGCGTACGTGGTGCCTACAGCTTCACCCGTGAAGCAGTTCTACTTTGGGGGTGTAATCTATGCCCTGATCGTTCTTATTGGAGGGTATTCAGGATCCATTCTGTACCGCTCAGCGGCGCACAGAAGCTGGATTTTTGCGGCCCTCCCAGCGGCAGTTATAGCTGTGCTGGGGATATATTCCTCCAAGATAAACGTGGTCCGGTATCCCGAAGAGGAAATTCTCCGTGCGCGGTCATGGCTCGAAGCGGGAATTGCCGCGATTGAAGCGCGCGCACCTCTTTCAACCATCTACATGTCTGAAGTTACGCCGGTCCCATCCGAGGCCATTATGTTCGAACTAATCCGACGCGATATTCCGGTGCCGCAAATCCTGGTCGGCGTGTGGGAGACGTCAGTCGACGGGCATCTGCAGAAGATCGAGCAAGCTCAACTGGCATTCATGCAGGACAACGCTTCTAGAGCTGCGCATGATACCGAATTCCCCGGCGACCAATTCCTTGACCAAGTCATCGAGCGACTCAGAAACAGCGCAGACGCATCACTGCTGAGTGCTACTCCGTCATATCGCGGCACATACTCGATATTTGAGTTGCACGGTGCTAGTCAGAATACCGAAACAGGAGCAACACAGTGAGCCCCGATAGCTTCGAAGCAACCGTCCGTTTCATCCGTGATGACGACGGCTCTTATCGAATTGATCCCGCCAGTGTCGACAGAGTGGTTCCCTGTAAAGATAAGGGGTGGGAACTACCTTTGTTTGTGGAGCGACACATCCGGACGATCCTCCTTGTCCTAGTCCTAATCGCTATCGGCTTTCCAACGTTTCTATGGGCCGTTTTCGACATGGTGCCGGCCCCAGCTTCCTGCAACGGGATGCTCAATACCTCTTGCGATGACGGGGTGAGGTGGTTTCACAACTTCTCCGAATGGAAAGACAAACCGTTCCGGTGGTCCTAACCGTCGGAACGACGATCCAGAAGGCACAGCATGCGCATATTTCGTAAGATCGAGGCATTCGTTGCAGGCCGTCTGAATTTGGATCAGTGGCATGTGTCTACTGAAGGCGACCGCTTCGTTGAGAAGCGATACAACAGAGACACGTTGAGCTGGGAAACACGGCCTTTATCACCAGAGGCTGAGGAACAAGCCTACGCCATGTGGAGCATCCGCTAGTCGATAAGGCCCTGCGCTGACGCAAAGCCAGCAACTGTTCCGGGCAGGAATGTCGATGGGTCCCCGCCGCCATTTTGTGTGTCTATGTGCGCGAAACTGGTGATGTTGTAGCGGGGCCCTGTGACGGAGCCTTTGTTCACGAATGTTGCGCCGCCCACCAACACTAGCGCACCCTGCGTTGCAGCGATGTACGCATAAACGAATGATGGCGAGTTCAGGAAAGTGACGGGAATACTCTCCTGCACATAGGTGGCCTTGGTGTAGACAAAGGCATGACGCTCTGCGTTGCCGGAAATGGTAATGCCGTCCGTCGAGCAATAAACGAACGCGTCATGCCCCACGTAAATCTGCATAAGGCCGCATGACCCGAAATTCACGCGATCAAGCAGCACGGTAGTGCCGCCGCCGAGAATGCGCATTCCAATACTGGTGGACTGAACTTTGAAGCCGGCCAGGGTCATCTTAACGAGAGAACCGAACCCATTGGCCGCGCCAATATCGATCGGTATGCCGCTTGCGGGCGTAAAGACCACGTTGGCAGGGTTTGCCAAGTTACCCTCAATGACAACAGAGGCGCAGCCCTGGGCACCAACCGGCATTCGATTAGTCGCAAAACCTTCATAGGCGCCATCGCCGATCTTGAACTTCACGGTGTAGCCCGCGAGGTCGACATGGTCGCAAACGAAATTGTAGGCAGCCTGCAGCGTCCGGAAGGCGCCGGCAGAATTGTTGGTCAACCCGTCGTTGGCGTCATTGCCGTCGAGGCGGATATAATAGGTGCGCGCGCCAGTGAGCCGCTCGCGCTGACCTTCCAGTGCCTGATCCGCCACGCTTCGCGCAGATGCGGTATCCTCGACCATCTCGTCGAGAAGCTGAATGATCTCGGCCTTTTCCGGCTGATGATTGCCGCTTTCCGGAACGCCGTCGGTTTCATAGCGGCGATATACAATGCTAGGCGGTACCGTGATGGGCATCGCTGAACTCCAATAATGAAGGGAGGCTAGGCGGCGCGCTAGATCACGTGGCCGCAGAAGAAGGTTGATCCGGTCCCGCCGCTGATTGTCGCTGAGCCGCCGCCTGTTTCGAGATGGAAGACGTAGACCTCGTAGTAATCCGTCCCGTTCGCATCATCGATGAAGGTTAGAGGGAGATGCACTTCGCGGTTCGACGGGCGATCACAGCGGCTGCGGGCAAGCTCGGTGCCATTCTTGTAGATCGCGGTAATGATCGTCGGGCAGTCGTTGGCATTGGCCACGAAATGCGCCGCTGCGGAGAGCAGCACTTTGCCGGCTGGCGGCGTCCACTTGTCGGAACCGAAGAGGTTCCCGACGTCGAAAGCCTCAGTCGACCAGGTCAGCTTGGTGAAGGCGTTGTAGGCCACGCCCGTCTGGTTGGTGCCGTTCTTGTGGACGCGAAAAGTCGGCCGCGCGTATAGCTCGTCGAAGTTCGCATTTATCTTCTGGAACGCTGTGCGCGCTGGGTCGCCCGTGCCGTCGTTGGCGGTAGTGCCGACTGCAACTGTCTGCTTTGCCATTACATTTCGTCCGCGGTGTAGCCGGTCGTGTCGGCTTTGATGAGGGAGTTATCGCCGCGGAATTCGGTCGGGGTGACCGCCGGGCCGGTAGCAACGGGAGAAGCCGCGACACCAGAGGAGTTGATTGCGACGATGAAGCCGTACCGCAACCCTACGCCGAGCCCGCTGATGGTCCGACTATCCGGAGCGTTCGGAGCGCCGTATTCCGTGGCCGCCAACGTGGCGCCGACAAAGGTGTTGCTGGTGTTCCAATATAGGCGAGATCCCGCGTAGTTCGGGCTGTTCGGTGCGGTCCAGAAGTAGTTGATAACGCCGTCGCCACCCGTCGCACTGACGGCCACCACTGGGCCCGGAGCGACAGGATCGGCCACGACTACCAAAGTTTGGTAGTCAGTCCATTCCGAGGGCGTGCCGGCTGACCAGGTCCTGGCGCGGAAGTCAAAGGACACGCCATCAGTCAAATAAAGGCTACGAACCTCCAACTCCCCGGAGGCGCCGAGGCGTTGCTGAGCCGCCCCCCCTGCTGTTGGCTTCCATTCCAGCTCGTACTGGAAGTTCTCATTCTGAAAGTCGAAAGTACCGATGGCGAATGCGGCCGTTGCGCCACCAGAGATAACTTCGGTGTCGATCATGACTTCGAAGTTGAGGGGCACAGGGACTTCCTGGCGCTCTACTGGGTTGACGTTGTACCCTGGGACGCCCTCTTCCAATGATGCGCTGAAAGCGTAGAGGGTCGGCGGAACGACGATGCCTTCGAATTGCACAGTGAGGTTCCGAAGAGATCGGACTGGACGCCCCGTGACCTCAATAATGTCCATGCTCAGTCGTGGGGGATAATGGACCCTGATGAACCGGCGATAGGGAATAGGCTTGTCCGGATCATAGTGCGCCGTGATGGTTACTCGTGGTGCATTGGCCCGGATGTAGGCGAGCTTTTGCATGCGGGCGATATGGTTGTGAGACTGGACACACTGGTTATCGACGGTCTTGGTGCGCTCGTCGTCGGTCGGATAAGGAATGCCATAGATCGCGGCATCCGTTGTGTTGAAGCCCTTCTCCGGATCGCTGTACCGACCGCGCACAGCCAGAGTGCTGGTGTTCAGGCGCTTGTTTGGATCATAGCTTACAGCAACGATATCGTTGGCCGTGAGCAGAATGTCCGGCTCGACAAGAGATCCAGCGTGAACGCCGACCTTGCCGTCTGGCCGCTCGTAGAGCACCATATCGGCCGCCTGATCCATGATCCGTCCGACTTCCACTGGGTCATTGTTGGCGCGGAACCAGAAGCCACCGTGATAGCGGTTCTCCACCACGCCCAGCCGGTTAGTAACGCCTTGGTCGCAGACGTTGGCCGCGTTGATCCAGTCCGGCATGTAAACGTCGTTCAGGGTAAGCTTGCCGCCGACAGGGTGCGTCAGGTGCCAAAGCCGAAAGAGCGCGATATTGCGCGTGTAGCCATAGGTGCCAGTCCGAGGATCATAGATGCGGTTATGTCCCTCGATCACGGCCGAATGCGATGGCATGCCGTGCGGATAGACCGTCTGTAGTTCTTCAGTCGGGACCGAGCCGACATACATAAACACACTGGCCAGACCGTCGCCCCTGTGATCGTTGGACCAGATGTCGGGGAAGGCGTCGACCACCGTGGCATATGCCGAGGACAGATCAGCGCCGAGGCGCTCTTGAAGGGAAACCCGGTTCGTCAGCCTCTCGGGCGAGGTGATCACGCCGTCCACGATCGTGACCGGCTCGTCGTGAAGGTAATGCACGAGGAATGCATGGATCGAATGCGCCGCCGTCACCATGATATGGTAGGCGATGCCGTTCCGCTCCTCGAGAAAAACGTAGTCTCCGGCCTTCTTCGTCTTGCCCAGGACATAGACGAGCGGAGGCACGGTCTGCTTGAGATTGTATTTTCCGTCTTCAGGCTTCGGGGCGCCCGGTTTCGGCGGCGCAAAGGCCTGAGAGACGAGATAAGCCGCGCCGGCGAGCAACAGATACGACGCACCAAGCGCAATAGCGCCCACCGACGCGCCGAAGGCGAGCGTCGGCAGCCCAACGGCGAGCAGCGCATTGGAAATCCACGGCACAAGGACCGTGGCCAGAGCTTGAGGCATTGCGATGTTCCGAGAGGTCTAAACGCGCCACATGGCGAGGGGACGGGCCGCGAATGGCACCCAACGGGCGGCGTTGCCGTCGCCCCATTTCACGAGCCAGCGAAAGCCCTGCCAGATAGCAGACCATTGCCGACGTTCATCGTGTTTAGCACCGACAACTGCGATGCAGCCGAATTCCGGCTCAAGGACAGGCGAAAGCCCTATGGCCGACGCACAGGCACCAATATGAGCGATAAGCCCGCCACGGCGCTCCAGCAGCGCCCTGGATGATGCTTCGCTGTCATAGGCCCCGCGCCACTCAGCGCCGGGGTCTGGATATCCGTTCAGGGCCACCCAGGAGGCCACATCGAGCGAGCAATCAGACTGCCCCCAAACATGTGGCGTGCAGGTGAGGGTAAAGTTCTCCAGCCGAGCCATGCGCTCAACAAGACCAGCCTCGGCATGGTGACGGCGAATGGCTTTGACCGCCCATGAGGACATAGCGGGGCGATATTCCGCGGCCTCGATTAGCGCGCGAGTGTCGTGCCGGGTCCAGTTGCTCACCGCCGACGCTCGATCCTGTCGGCCAGCGCCACCATGATCAGGCAAAGGCTGATCTGGACCAGAAGCTGCCAAATTGGATCTGTCGGTTGTCGCAAAAACAAGGGGGCCAAGACGGCCACGAAGACCACCCAGCAGAAGGTGTCGCTATCCATGATTTCCTCAGCTAAATCGCGGCCAGACGATCACGGCGTCGATGAGTCGATAGACACGTTCGGCTATCCGATCGAGCGCAGCCGTGGGATTGAGCACCTTGGCTCGGGCCTTTTGATCGACGTCGGACAGCACTGCCCCGCTGGTTAGGGTGCGCAGCGAGAAGCGGTTGACCACTTCCAGAACAATAGTGGAAACCACCTGATCGCCCTGCACCGCATCGTCGCTCGGCATATTGTCGATAGTGCCGGTGAATCCGACTTCAGCCGCACCGATAGGCTGATCCCATTCGTCACACGGCTGCAGGAGCAATTGGACTGTCGCGCCGATGACTTCGCCGGCATCCAGTTCCTCATAAGCAAGGTCCGTAATGCTGGTGTCGACGCCGGAAAGCGACAGCATCAGCGTTGCTGCCTCACCATTCATCGCGCTTTCGATCTGGTCGAGGCCGTCATTCAGGCGAGCGCCGACCCAGACCTCGCCATCGGCATCGAGGACCGGCCCCGCCCCATCCCAAAACCGCATGGTCTTCGATGGGAAATCGATCCGGACGAGGATGCGCAGTGACTTGATCGCCATCACACACCTCCTGTGGCCAGATTATTCCAATAGTCGACAGCTTCGACAAACTCGACCGACGCCGCATCAATTTCGACGTTCGAGAGTGCGAGATCCATTCCGCGATCATCAACCAGACGGCACAGGCACGTCGGGCGATCCGCCTCAAGCTGGGCATCAACAGGGATGGCTTTTCGGATGGCCGGGAACACCGGCACCTGGAAGGTGTCGTCGTCGACCTGCTGAATGATGGGGCCGGTCTCATACAGCGCGTGCTGGTAGCTGAAACGAATGCCGACAGGAGAACTAGCGCTCACCAGTTGGATTGTTATGACCGTAGCCGCGAGCGGGGCAAATGTCGCCATGCGGACATCGATGGCCCCTTGGCTGTAGCTCGTGCCATCGTCAAAGGTCGTCTCATCGTCGTGCGGTGAATAGACCAAGGGCTCACGATGTCCGGAGGGATACGGCGCGCTGTCGAAAGACCAGGCAGGAACGGTCACAAGTCCCGCCCTGCCCCCCAATTGGGTTCGAATGGCATTCCACGTGCGGCGCATCGCGGGCTTGTATACGGTCACATCTGACAGCGTAATCCGCCAGAATCCACGGTCGGTGCGAGCCGTCGGTTCGATGCCGCCCAGAGAGCGCCCGCCCGACCGCGTGAAGGGCACCATCGACGCAGTTGCCTTGGCCGGGCGGAGCAGCTTCGTCGGCCAATGGATGTAGTCTGCCATCACATGGTCCTATAGTCAGAGCCCGCACGCTGTTCTTGATACTTAGCAACGGCAGCCGGCGCTGTTTTGTTGGCTTGTGCTACTGCCACCTGAGTACCTGCCGCTGCGGCCGTCTGCGCCTCTTGGCGCGAGACCGACTTCACGTATGCCTGCAGCTTGCCCTCATCATCGATCGAGACGCCGACGTTGACATGCATGGAGCCGCCGCCATTGCTGTTCGCTGCAACGCCGAGCTTCCCATCTGCACCGCGCCGCAGTGGCATGATGGCCTCCGGCCCCGCCTCTCCCATGAGCCCTGCCCCATTGGCCATCGGGAACAGCGTGGGACTGTTGACGATGCCGCCGCGGGCGAAAGGCTGGACATGACCGCCGCTGAACACGCCGCCGTCTGCAAAGCCAAAGAGCGAGCCTATCATTCCGAAGATACCGCCGAGCCCGCCCCCGCCACTTCCGCCCATGGAAAAGAGGGCGTCAACCAGGTTGGTCTCGATCTTGTCGATGATCTTGTCCAAGACGCTCATCCCGGCCTGGCCGAATGCCTCCCAAAAAGAAGCTCCGTCGCTTAATCCCTGCCGGAGATCGGACAGGAACCCCTTGGTGAGGTCCTTGCCAAACTCGAAAGATTCTTTGGCCTTACGTGCAGCCTCTTCTGCAACGGCCATGGCCTGAGCGAGGGCACCGAGTTCTTCGGTCTGCTGCGGAGTAAGCTTGATATTGTCGTTGGCTGCCTGGTTGAGCAATTCCTGCTCGTGACGCAGCCGGCCCATCTCGACGGCGGTCATGCCGATCATCTCGATCTCAAGCTCGGATTGATCGATGCGCTGTTGCGCGCTGCGAACAATGTCTTGATACGCCTCTGCCTGCTTCTGTGCGGCACTGGCTGCCCTCTTCAGCGCATCTTCGTCCGGTGCCGACGCGTTCTTCTGCGCCTGGCTGGAGACCGCACCAAAGAACTCACCCATGAAGTCACGCTCTTGGAGCGCGCCAACTGTACGGGCATAGGCGCCCCAGCTTTTGTTGTAGTCCTCCATGGCTGCAGTGCCGCCAAATTCGATCTTGCCAAAGCTCACCGGACCCAGCGCACTGATGACCTCTTGGCCTGCCATCTGGTTGATACCGCCGATCAGCGAATTGATGTTTCCGATGACCGAGTTGATGCCGTTGGCAATGGCATCTGCGAAACCTTGCGCAGCGGCCTGCCCCGCGATGATGAAAGCGGCCGGCACTGTGCTGATGCTGGTCTTGATGTACTCGATCGATCCGACGATGTTTCGGATCATCGCGTTGCCTGCGTCCTTGGTGGCGCCCACGACCCAATCCCAAGCATCAGAGAACCAACCGCCGATCATGTCAGTGGCAGGCTTGATGAACTGGTAAATTCCGCCCGCGATCACCTGGAAGGTAGCCAGGGCTACGTCCCCGAAGCCAACAGTCACCTTGGACGTCTCATTGATTTCGTGGGTCATGCCGGCGAAGGCCAAAGACACGGCACCGACGACGGCAGCAACTGGCCAAAACGTCGTCACTAGGCTCTTGCCGATACCAACCAGGCTATCGATGGCTGGTTTTAGCCCGAACTGCAGCATCTGCGGCACCTGCTGCACTGCGACGATCAGCGGCGACATTCCGGACGCTAGCGAGACGCCGATATCGTTGAGCTGATAGATCATATTGGTGCGCACCTGCGTACCCATGCGCATGGCAGCGTTGTTGGCCTGAATAGCGGCAGTATGCGCGGCCGTGGCTGCAGTGGCGGCCTTCTGACCGACCGCCTCAACCTGCGAAGCGCCTGCAAGCTGCCGGGCAGCAGCAGAGGCCTGTCCCGCGGCGCCGGTAAGCTGGTGCAACGAGACCGTGCCCTTTTCGACCTGAGACGAATCCACTGCGAGGCCAAGACGTGCGACGTCGACCATGTCGTGACCTCACTAGAAGATTGCGTCGAAGAGCTCCGGCGTCATTGGCCGCTCGGAGTGGGTGTGCGGAGATTGGTTGGCGGCTTGTTCGCGGCCTGCCAATTCACGGCAGGAGGAAAGGTATGCGACGTCCATGGCGCGCAGTACTCGCCATTCCATCGCCCGTGGCTCAGAGTTGGTCAAGGAAGCCCATTCGGCCATTTCCCGCCACGACAGCGCCTGCGGGCCGGAAAAGCCTTCCTGGCGCCCCTGAGAGAGCTCGACGAACCAGTACCAGAGGTATTCCTGGCCCCAAGGGAGTTCAGGCTGGAAGCTTGGGGCAAGGATCGCCGCTCGCACCAGCCCGGTGAACTCTTCCGTCAGGTCCTGGTAAAATTTGCGATGTTGCGCGCAGCCCCCACCACTTGGGCATAGAGCCAAGTTTCCTTGGTGAGGATTGCCTTCACGGTCGCCACGTCGCTGTCCGGCTTCTTTCCGTCGTAGGTGTTGTCGCCCCAGTCCCACGAGGCGACGTAGGACACTGCCTGCTCGACTTCATTCTGCTCGACGCGCTCGGCATCGATCAGCTTGCGGCGCTGCTGGCGCTCAAGCATCCCATCAGTCTGCCGGCGGACAACAGCCATGGAGGCGTCCGACCCGGCCGAACGAACCATGATCTTGATACCCATCGACTTGCCAGTGGCAGGGTGCTCGACATCGAGCTCGAAAAGCTGCTCGGTCGATACGAGACCTGAAATTTCCATGCCGTCAGTCCTTCGCCTTCGGCGCCGGCTTGGCCGGTTCACCCGTCACTTCGAAGCCGAGGCCTTCAAAGGCTTTCGCCTCATCCTTGGTCAGCGGCACGTCAATGGACGCGCCAGGCATCAGCGGAATGTCGACGCCATCGCGTGACAGCTTGCGGGCATCCTGCCCCACGTTTTTGATCTGCATGATGGCTCCTTATCCGAGCGGCGCAACGCGCACGGTGTTGGTGTTGACTTCCACCGTCGCCTGAAGCTGACGGACGTTGTTGGGCCCGCCGAACGCCTCGGTGGCGCCAGTGACAAGTCCAACGAAGTAGCGCTTGGACGGCACAGGCTGGGTCGTGGCGGTTTGAACGCCGGAGCCGACGGAAGATGTGTTGACGACCGTGCCGCCCGGAGTGGCGGAGACCGTAAACGTGTTCACGTCGAGCACTGTCTTGACGTAATAGGTCGTACCAGCGGTGAGGCCAGTGGGCAGCGCGCCAGTGGTCGAGAACACAACCGGCGTGTTGGCAACAAGGCCATGGCCTGTCCAAGTGACGACGCCTGGCGAGGCATTCGAAATCGTCACGGTCGCCGACTTAGGCACCGGAGGATCATTCAGGTCGACGCGGAACGGGTAGTTGTAGACGGTCTTTTCGGCCGCCAGCAACGCGATTTGGCCGGGATCGTTGATTGCGACGGCGAAGTTGTCCTGGCGCGAAGGCGCGTTGCGAGTGCCCTTCTGCTTCATGTCACGGCCGCGATCAATCAGCGGCGTGGTGATCAGCGCGGCAGCATCGCCCAGCGCGCCGGCTTCCATGTAGTTCTTGACCTCAGTCCAGACGACCGAGGCGAAGTCGGCTTCCGTGACATCAACGTCCGGCAGTTCCATGGCAGGGCCGATAAAGAACTTGCTCCCGGCAACGGGATAGAGCGTGGCCATGCGGCCCTCCTATGTCGTGATGGCCTTGCCGAAGGGCCAGAAACGGCAGGAGCGCTTAAGCCCAGCACTCAAAGGGGATCATGACGGGCACGAGGACGCCAGGCGGCGTGGACTCGACCAGCATGGATGCCGGCTCGGCATCGGCGGTGATGCGAATGGATAGACCGAGCGCGTGATAAAGTCTCAGGTCCGCAGGGAAGTGAGCAGCAACCGCACCGGCGATGTCGTCAATCCGCGTGCCCTGGTTGAGCCCGTCCCGCACGTTGACCTGTAGGAAGCCGAGGCGCTGATGCGGACCATCGGTGTCGATCAGCACTCGGTTGACCGCATTGGGCACATACCGGGCTTCGAGGTATCGATTACCGGCCGGCGCCGTGAAGTTGAGGTTAGGCCACGAGACCGGATGGGCTGGAGCCAGTACCAGCGTGGCCAGACGGGCGAACAGGGCTTCCTTAATCGCCCCTTCCACGGTTGTGGCCATGCTGATACCTTCCCGGCCCATGGCCGACGATAAACCGCTCAACGACAATCAGGTCCACGACCGCCTTCACGCGGCCATGGAAGCCCTTGGCAATGCCGATGGCGAAACCGTTCATGGCGACACGGCGCTGAAGTCTGCGCGCCGTTCGCTGATGTTGCTGCAATTGGCAGTGGTGACCGCTCAGGCCAAAGGCGATGCGGTAAACGACAATCTCAAAGGCCCAGTCGAGCCCTAACCTCGGCCGCCTTCGTGGCGACAATGCTTTCCCAGCGCTGCGCTACCATCGAGACCCAAGGCCTGCCGGGACGACCATTCGCACCATAATGGACATAGGCGGCATAGTTGGCCGTGTAGCCGAGATAGAGCACGTCGCCCGCCTCGGTGCCGGCAATCACCAGCACGATCTCTGCCAATCCGTCAGTACCGGGACCACCCGGGTTCTCCCGTGTCAGCGCCGGCATTGCTGTGGTCGATGCCATGAGGCTGTTGCGCAGAAAGCCGGTGTCGAACGGCACCAGCGAATTAAGCTCGGAAACAAGCTCTTGCGCCGCTTCCCGGAAGAGCACATCAAACGCGCCCTCGACCTTTCGTGCCCAGCCCTCAATGGTGGCGCTGAAGCTGTCAGTCATCGCTGAAAGCGGCCTCGATCATTGCCGAATAAATGGCGCCGATGCCAACCAATGTCGGCGTCTCCTCGGTTTGTCCATAGTGCTGATTATGGACATCCCAAGCAAATGAAACCATCCTCTCGGAGGGCTCCCGCATCGCCATGATGGCGGCGCGAGCCTGCGCTATGTATGCGTCCGAACTTCTCTCCCAGCGATATTCATCGACTTCACCGTTGGGATATTCTTGCTCAAAGATTGCGCGAGCAACGCGTTCAATCATTTCGTTCATGCAAACACCCTACGCCGCGCGCCGCGCCAGCAACTGGCCGGTATAGTCGACCTTATACTCGACAGTGCAGCGACAACCACTCGTCTCGCTGATCGGCGCCGACGGATCGCCGGGAAAGCGCAAAGTTGCGCCTGATTGGCTCTGGAATGAGCCGTAGAAGCCCACCTCGGCATTGTTCAGAGCCCGATGGGTATGCCGCACCCGGTTGTCGCCTGCAGAGCGCCAGCGCTTCGTGATGAACATCGGATCCACCTTGCCGGAAAGGACCGCCTGTTTCATCGCATCGTCTCGCGACTTGCTCAGCGCAGTCATGGTTTCGGTGCGGCTCAGCATCTCGCCGCGGAGAGCCAGAAGCCGGTCGGCATAGCGCCCGACCATCCGGTCAACCGTAGCCCGATCGAGCCCCCTGCCCTCAGCAATGGCCTTGCGAACGGCGGCATCAAATCTGCGGTCTCGGCGCTCCCTCGTCAGATAGTTCCGAAGGGCTGCAGGATCGCCGGAAGTAAGCTCCTGACGGGCGGAAGCGACAAACCGCTCCTGCGGTGCAGTCAGGCCAATAACGCCGCCTGTACGGCTCCCTGTGGCGCGGTTGACCCTGCCCACGATATCCAGAGCCGTGGCGCGGGGATTGTTACCTTGGGCAAGCCCTTCAGTCAGCGCCGTGCGGATGGCTTCGCGCTGGTCGTCCACGATGCGCGTCACAAGCTGGGCGCTGTGGTCCCGAAGCCATGCCTCGGCCTCCGGATTGCGAACCCCGAAGCGGAAGGCAATGCGGCTGCCATTCGGATCGCGCAGAACCATCGAGCCCGCCATGTCGATGCCGCCAGCATTGTAGGCATCGCCGATGGCTAGTTCGAGCCGACCGAAGGCTTCGGCCTCGATCTGAAGCACGTCGATCGCACCAGCAATGTCGCCTCGCTCCAAGCGCTCCACCAGCCGCTTCAGCACGACCTGGTCTTTGATCTCGTTGATGGCGGCGAGGAAGGCGTCGCGGATCAGAGGCTCGTATTTGTCGAGAAGCTGTTCCAGCGCAGAACGGTTTGACATTGACCCTCGAATCCTTCCCACATTGAGAGATGGGGGACATTTAGATGCAGATTTTTTTAAGCCACACCGCCGCCGACAAGCCTGTAGTTGAGCCAATTGCTATTCGGTTGGCCGAGATATTTGGGCAGAGCAGCGTCTTCTACGACGCTTGGTCAATCCAGCCTGGGGACGGCATCATTGACAAGATGAATGAAGGGCTCGCATCGCCAGATTTCTTGTTTTTCTTCGTGTCGTCAGCCAGCCTCGCAAGCAAGATGGTCAACATAGAATGGCAGAACGCGCTTTACTCGTCCTCTAAGGGGAAGGTGAAGATTGTGCCGGTTAGGGTAGACGGGGCGTCGATGCCAGCCGTTCTGATGCAGAACGTCTGGATCGATTTATACGGGCAAGGCCTTGAAGTGGCGCTGCAGCAAATTGTGAGTGTCATTCAGGGGATGAACACATTCACCCCGCAACACCTTGGGTTCTCGAACCTAACTTGGTCCCAGTCAGAGATCGATGCCAACACAGTTCTTATTGAGGTTAGGGCATCCCACCTTATGGAACCAAACCCAATGGTGATGATCCTCACGCCCAGTGGGCAATCTGACCTGAATTTTGTTCTGGCAGATCAAAGCCCGCACCGTGGCGGATTCAATCCAAGCGTCGGAAACTTAACTGACGGCACCCCGCTGAACGGTATTGCTGTTTGTCCGCTGGGCGGCGCGATCACGCCCAAACTCCCCCTACGAATACACGTCCTAAAGGTATCAGAACGACCGGTTGTGATAAGTGGCGTCTTCCACCAAGAGGGCACCAACGCATGGAAGCCCTTACCGCAGGTCACTAAATAGCCAAATCCAAATCGTAGAGCACCGCCACGCCAGCCGGAACCAACGGACGCACGGCCATGATCTGCTCCCATGCCAATGCGGCATCGGTCTCGGCATCGACATAGTCGAGCGCCTGGCCCAGGACGATCTTGTCGTCGTCGCTGGGCACCACACCGGCAGCGGCTGAAATGGTGATGGTCCGCTTGGTCATCCCGATCAGCGTGCCGTTGATGTCCCTCAGTTCCTTGTCGGACTGAAGGACGATGACCTTGTGATAGGTCGGCGTGCCGTTGGGCGGTTCCCATGGCTGTGGCGGCGGGCCGCTGGGATCCTTGCGGATCGTGGCGGACTGCTTGCCGGGCTCGTTGACATCCGCGATGGAAGCAAGCGCGCCCTCGACCTCGGCGGCGATGCTGGACCAGTCTTCTGCCATCTCACACCACCAGAATGGCGGGGAAGCCGCCTACGGGCATCAAAAACGGCACCAATAGGCCTTCGACGGCAGAGAGCACCGGGATCATCGCCCCGGGAGCGCTGGCGTCGCCAATAACATCCCATTCGATCTTGTCGACCTTCGTCAGCACCTTCGTCGTGCCAGGCGTGTAGGTCACCGATAGCGAGCCCGGCGCCTTTGCATCGGCCAGAGCTGCCACATAGCTCGCCTTGACCACGGCATCAGGGATCACATCATCGCCAATCGGCTGCCCATATGCGCAAGCCCCGGTCCGAGGCCACGCCCGCTCCTGAGAAAAGCCACCGGTGGGGATGCCGGAGAACCGAGCGCCATAGGTGCCGTCGATGTAGTTCGAGCCGCGCTCACGAAGTACCGCGATAGACGGCGGATTGTCGGGGAGAGCAAACCCATTTGCGGAGAGCCATCTATTGAAGCCGTCATCGGTGCCGTAGCCAGCCATTGCCGTCTCCTACCCGATCAGGCCGCCAGCTTGGCGTCGATCAGTTCCTTGAGCTTTTCGTCGGTGATGTCGGCCGGGAACTCGATGCCCAGTTCGGAAGCCTGCTTCTTGAGATCGTCAGACACAGACTTTTCGGCCAGCTTGGCGCGGATGGTGTCAGCATCCCACTTCGGAGAGGGGCCCTTGCCGAACGCAGCCTTATATTCGGTGCGCAGGCCGGATAGCTCGGACGGTGCATTTGCCGTCGGCTTGGCTGGTGCAAGCGCCTTGGGCTTAGCTGCTGGCTTGGCAGACGGCGTATCGTCCCATTCGGCATGAAGGAATGAGAGCGACTTGACGCGATCAACGTAATCGTCGGCCACGTCGAGAGTGTTTGTCGCCTTGGGCTCGATAAAGACCAGGCCGGTCACGGTATGCACACCCTGTAGGGCGCGGGAGTTATTGGTGATGCTCGCCTTCATGGGGAGGCTCCTTTCAGGTCCAGATACAAAAGGGGGCCGCGGGCGACCCCCTCATAATCAGGACGGTGATCAGGCCGGCGGGGCGGTAACTTCATCCGCATAGGCGGCAGACTTCGGCAGGCGCCATTCGGTGCCACCGGTACGGGCGATGATGCCGGTTTCGAAGCCCATGATGGACTTCTGGCGCGGCTGGAGCACGGTGCGGGGCATCGGGAGGTGGAAGCGAACGACCTCCTCGTCGCGGCGATACGCAACCATGCGACCGCCACCGTCCTGCGAAGCCGTTGCCAGTTCGCGAGCGCCGTAGATGTTGAGCGGCTGGCCAGTTTCGAGGGTGTAGACGTTGTTCTTGCGGATATAGTCGAGCACCGTGATCGTGCCGTCACCGCTACCCAGGCGCTTGGTGCCGGCGGCACGGATCGCAGCAGGGGGCAGAGCGAGCGAGTCAGCCCACTCCACTTCCGAGGTCTGCGTCCGCACACGGCTCAGAACCTCGTCAACGTCGGTAAGGATCTGGTCGGCCGTCTTGGCTGGCCAGAATGTGCCGGGCGTTGCAACATCAGCGCGAGGGACTTCCGAACTGTTGGCAAAGCCAGTCCAGTTCTTTTCGGTCGAGCCGACGAAGGCGATGGAGTTCAGAAGGCGCTCCACCTTGTCGGTGGCGCTCATCGCGTCGGTGTTGCTGAGATTGAGGCCATAGAGCGCGGCCTGATTGATCTCTTCGATGGTCCATTCCCACCCGGAGCCGATCATCGCAAAGTCGTGCGATGCCTGGTCCTTGGTGGTCTTGTTGAAGGGCATATCAGTGCCCGACCCGGAGATGAACTTGGCTTCACCGGCACTATCGACCGAGAAGAAGGTCGTGCCGATAGCCCATGCGTTGCCTTCGGTGATGACGGGGATAACCGCCGCATAATTGAAGGTTGGATACCGGCGCTGATAGACGCGGGTTTCGATGTTGCGCCCCTGCGCGATCACGAAGGGGTAAGCAGCCTGAGCGTCAGCAAAGGGCTGGCGGATCATCTGGTTCATGATTGCTGGTCCTTTCGCGATCAGCGGAGCTTCAGGGAGACTTCAACGATGTCGCCATCAGCCCCCGAGGTGTCGAATGTGGCACCAGGGATGCGGATATGCGTCACCGTCGAGGTGTAGCGGCCCGTCGCCGGGTTCCAGTACACATCGCCGCCATCGACCACTGCAGCGCCCGCCGTGACGTACATCTGACCCATGGTCATGAATGCCCCGGTGAAATACTGCGGATAGATGTCGGGCTGGGCGCCAGATGCCGCAGGCGGCACGGACGGGTTGAGCACGGCCAGGCCCAGGAACTTGGCGTTGGCGGTGTAGGTGACCGTAATGGTCATCTGGTCGCCAATGGCAGGATCGGTGCCAGCGTCGGTGATGGTGAAGGGGCCAATGCCGCCGATGGTGGCAGGGGTTCCCGTGGTCACCTCGCCAAGCGGAATGCCGTCTGGATCCGTCATCAGGAACACGGCAGTTGCGCCGGCCGTAATAGCGGACAGCAGATAGACGCCCTGCTTGGCACCAGCAGCGACAGCAGGGGCCGCCGTAATGGTCTGGGCGCCGGTATTGCCAGCGGCGGCAGCGCCGACAGAAGTGGCAGCGAAGGCAGCGCCAGCAACAACGCCGTGATCGCCAGAACCGCGGAAAGCGGGCTGGCCGAACGCAATGCCGGCTGCCGATTCGACGGTGCGGGAAACCTTGTTGCACTTCTCCTCATTGGCGATCTGGCCGGGAAGGCCCTTCGCAGGAGCATTGCCGTAAGTGGTCTGATAGGGTGCCATGGTGGCGCGCTCCTCAGTTCGCCTTGGCCTGATGCGCCGACGTCATGTCGGCAAGCATCGCGGCGCGGGCATCGTTGACGGGCTTGAGATCGTCGGCAGTGGGCGTCAGCCCATCAGCAACGACTTCGCGGAAGGGGTCCTTGTCGCCAGCCTTCTTGACGGCATCCTCGACCAGGATTTCGAAGCGGGCGTCGATATAGGCTTCGGGCTTGTCCTTGGCGGCATCGCCAACAACAGCCACGACCACGGCCTTCTTGATGTCGGCATCGGACAGACCATCGGTCTTGACGTCCTTGGCCAGCACCTTGGCCTTGCCGATCAGGTCGGCGCGGGAGGCGACGAGCTTGTCGATGGCAGCGGCGTCAAGCACCTTGCTCTTGAGGGCGTCGATTTCGGCGTCCTTCTTGGCAATGTCGGCATCCTTGGCTGCCAGCGCAGTTGCATGATCTGCCAGAACCTTGACGGATGCATCATTGGCATCGGCAAGGCGCTTCTGGAGGGTGGCGATGACGGTGGCGCCCTGGTCGGTCACTTCGACCGGGATGCCATCGACAGTTACCGTCTTCAGGGTCATTGGAGGGTCCTTTTCAGGGGTTGCGTCAGTGATCGGGGCAGCGCCCCAGGAATACGCACCGTCACCGATGCGAAGCTGGTCCCCGCCGCGTGCCTTCTCGACAATCGCGACGTGGTTCATTTTGAAGTCGGACATGATGGCGTCGTACGCCTCGCCCGTTGGGCTGATGCCGTCGCCCAGCGTCACATTGGCGTCGTAGCCCATGGACAACTCGACTGCGGCGCCGGACTCGACCGTCTGGATGCCCTTGGCATCGCGGAGCATCATGGGGACGCGGACGAACTCACCGTCGCGCATCACCTCATCGCCCACCTCGCCTACGGCAAGGTCTTTCCAGGTATCGGCTGTGACCTTGACCGATGGGTGGCCAATGGTGATGGGCACGCCAGCATAGGAGCCGATGGCGTCCTTCTTGAAGACCTCACTCTCGGGCCTGTAGACGCGCACCACGGCCTTGTCGGTGATGCCAAGCTCTACCCCAAGGTAGGCTTGCACATTGCCGCCACGAGCCACCTTTGCCGATGCTACGGCATAGCCATCCGCTGTCCGACGCAGCGCGCCGTCCATCGTCATCCGATCGGTGAATTGCATGGGTTATTCCTCGGTGAGCCCTTCGGCCCAATCCTCTTTGACCTCGGCAAACAGTTCCGGCCCCAGCACGATCTCGCCCTGGTACGGTTCCACCTTGCTTAGATCCCCCTTGAAGCCATAGCTGATGGTGATGTGCGGCTGGTACTCGGGATGATCCCAAGACCCACCTGCCTCGGTCACCGCCTCATTGCGCCAGCGCAGTTCATTGGCAGTGAACAGCAGGACTGTGGCCTCCCCGAACTGTTCCATGAGACGTGGTCCACCGGGACCGACCTTCAGTTCCGGTGCCCACGACTCCCCGACGCGCATCCAATCAACCGGCGTCTTGCTGTAGGCGATGGTGACGTGCAGTTCATCGGCCGGCAGCGTGGTTTCGAAGCCCTGCGACTTGGCCCAGGCGATGATAGCGCCGGCGTTCTTGACCTTGCGCTGAATATACAGCGAGCGTGGAGCGGCATCGTTCGCGGCCAGGCGCTGGCGCTGCTGTTCCGCAGGATCGTTGCCATTGGCAGCAACACCAAGGGCAGCGGCTTCGGCACCCTCGTCTTCCTCCTGTTCGGAGAGCTTGCCGTATTCCTCGATTGCGGCTTCTAGGCCGCTCAAGGAGCCGTCTTCTATGAGTTCGTTGACCAGAGCGTCGGACAGGGCCTCAATGGGCATCAGCGGCTCACTGGTGCCGCCATTGCCAGCAATGACGCGGGCAGCATCAGCCTTCATCTTGAAGGTTTCAGCCTTCTCCTTTTCGGAGAGGGTGTAGAGCGGCGCCCAGCGGCTATAGATCGAAGGGTCTCGGTCACCAAGCGCGGAACGAACAATCACCTCGTCCAGGCGGTTCATGGCCGGCGTCAGTTCTGTGCGCTGCCGGGCAGCGATGTTGTCGTAATAGTTCTTGAGCGCGGTGTCGCCATTGCTGCCAAGCCCGCTGGGGGCCTGCATGAGCAGACGAGACACCGGGATATCTGCGGCACCCGAGGCGATCTCAAGGTACTTCTGCATCAGCTCGGGAAGCTGCGCGAAATTGATCTGTTTCTGCTCCCACTTCTCGCCCAGCGCCGTATCGCCGTTCGCGCCATTACCCTCGAGCAGCACCATGTTGAACATGGACTTGATCGTGTTGGCGTAGGTGAAGCGATCCGTAACCGACTTGGTGCCGGCAGCCGTGGATAGGGCCTTAGACAGACCTGGAATGTAGATGACGTCGGCCTTGGCCTCGGGGATCAATGCGGCGACATGAGCCTGTGCGGAACCGGCATTGATAATGGCGTCCCCAACCACCTGAAGGATGGAATCGCCCCAGTTATCCGCAGCGATCGAGAACCGATCATCCATGACAGGAGCGCCGATGAACCGCACCATGCGGCTGGGATGAACCCGCACCTGCGCGCCAGTCCCGCCATTGACCTCGTAATATTCGGGCTGGCCGTAGTAGACGCTGCGCACATCGGTTATCAGCGGGCCTGTAGTGACCTTGCTGCGGTCCAGCACGTGGAGATAGAGCAAGTCGCCATGCTTGACGTTCTCGACCAGCAATTCCTTGTCTGGGGCACCGTCACGCATGCCCATGTAGATAGCCGCGCCGCCGAAGAGCCGAGCCTTCTGCAGGGCCATAGTGACCTTGGGCTGAAGGCTGATCTCCGGCAGTTTCTCGACAGCCTCGATTGCCTCGATCTGCTCGTTCGTGGCCTGCCATTCCCGCCATTCGCGAGTCATATCGTTCGGGATGATGTCCACGACCTTGCGGGCCAGCCAGTCAGACCGGTGCATGGCGTTAAGCTGGTCATCGCCAATGGGCACAAAGACGTAGCCGAGGCTGGTATTCTTATCCTTGGACGTGCCGAGACCTGTGACCAGGCTCTTGAGCGTGTCTGCCAGCCACATCAGCCTGTTACTCCCAGCATGCCATAAACGAAGTGCGATTGGGCCAACTCATCGAAGGCCCGAGTTGCCGCGTCTGCCTGATCCTTGAACTTCCCATTCGGGAACGTGCAAAGCTCATCTAGAAACGGCTCAATCCATGCATCCCTTACCGGGTCGCCCGTCATTAGAATGTCGACGTTGCCGGCTTCTGCCTGAGCCGATAGCGGACCGGCACGGGTCACCTTGTCGCCACTTTCCGGGCTCGATTTGGCTGTGTAGCCGGCCAACTGCTTGACCAAGTATCCAGCCTGTGACTTGCCTGCCTGGCCGGGGTCCTGCGGCAGCGAGATCCGGCACTCCCTGCCATCAGTCGCAGCGGTGCTGAGGATCAGCCTTTCGACCCCACCAGACGAAAGATGATCTCGTACCGAATGGGCGATGATGAACCGGCCATCAGGATACCGGCCGATTTTCACCCCTGCGGTGTATGCAGCGCTGTCATCGACCGTTGCTGCCAAATCCCAACCCCGGGCGAACTCTGTGGCGGCCGGGAAGGCAGCTTTGAAGGCGAACCACGCCCGCTTAAACATACCGCCCTCACGGGGCGCGGGACGCTGCTGGAACTGCCCCGCCGTAGCGTAGGAGCCCATAACCTTCTTGTCGCGTTCCACCACTTCACGGGGGAAGCGGGCCGGGAATAGCAATTCGCCATCTACCCTGCGCGGATCTTCGAAACCGATGGAAGTGTAGCACTTCCGTTCCGGCTCGAACTCCATCGGCAGCATCAGATGCTCGTAGCCGAAGTCCTTGGCCAGGATCATTCCTGCCACGTCGTTCTCGTGCAGACGCTGCATCACCACGATAATCGCGGAGCGATCCGGGTTATTCAGTCGGGTCGGCACCGCCTCGCGAAACGTCTCATTGACTGCATCCCGCTTGACGTCAGACCCCGCATCATCAACCGATAGCGGATCATCGATCAGCACACGGTCACCGCGGGAGCCTGTCAGGCCCGTGAACGCCATCGCCTCGCGAAAACCGGTGGCGTCGTTTTCGAACTTGAGCTTGGCGTTCTGGTCCGACATGAGCCGAACCGTGCTGCCCCAGCGCTCCTGATACCATTCCGAGGCGATCAGGCGCCGCATCTTGAGGTTGTCGCGAATTGCCAGCGGATGGCTGTGCGACGTACCCAAATAGCGCATATGCGGGAGGCCTCGCGGCCCCCACTCCCACGCCGGCCACATCACCCCCACCGAGAGCGACTTCATCGTGCCAGGAGGGACATTGATCAGCAGGCGAGTGATTTGCCCGCTGGTGACTGCCTCCAAGTGCTCAGAGACGGCATCGATGTGCCATCCGTGCTTATACGGCTGTCCGGGTTCCAGAACGTGCCAAGCGGCCTGTGTGAACGATGCGAGCGAGACGCCTGCGGTCTCGATATCGCGATCAAGGTTCTCCTGCGCCTGCCTCTTCTGCCGTTGCGCTGCCAGGGCTTCCAATAAGCCCGAGCTTCGCGAGAACGGGATAGGCTGCTTCGAGAGATGCAAGTTCATCCTCGGTCAATCCATCCAGCATTTTGGGGGTGATGGTCACCACCTGAATAGTGCCACTAATCTTGCGGTTCTCTGTGCCCAGCCCAAACAGCTTGGCCTTGCCCATGGTGGCCGATACGGCTGCGCTGGTCTGCTTCTCACCAATTGCGAGGGTGCGGGCTTCCTCGAGCTCGGCTGCGAGGCTTTCAACGGTCACCTCGACCTTCTTGGCCACCCTGCCCTGCAGTTCTTCTACCCGAGCAGCGACCATAACATTTGATAACAAGCGCGATGCGCTCGGCTGGTTCGGCTTATACCCGGCATGTGCATACGCCTCGGTCGCGCTCTTGCCCTTTGCTAGCGCTTGGGCGAATGCTTCGTGACGAGGGTTTGGGAGGACGGGCATTGGCATCCGAACCAGAATACGAATTGGAATACTTGGGCCCTATTGGGGGCGACAAACGCTTCGGACTAAAAGGCCCTCGGGATCTGCTCGACAAACTCGAATGGGAGCTCAACTCCCTTGACCGTGGCTCAGATGCCGCTTTCGCATATGGCTGCTTTAACGCGGCGGTCACCGCGTGGCACCTTACTGACTGGTGCTGGACCTCATTTAGCGAGGATCAGCGATCAGCCTTGTGCGGACCCGGGAGTAAACTTAAGGATTTTCAGGCGCACGTGCGAGCCGAGTGCCGCGAATTGGCGATATGCGATCAGCTCGCGAATGGCTCTAAGCACTTCGAGCGCACCATGCACAACGACCCCGGGGTCAAGGCCACAGTTTCGAGAGGGGTGAATGTCTACGAAAACCTTGAAACCGGTGATTTCGCGTTTGAAGAAACCGACGTCTTATTCGTTCACGACGGCGCCGAAGGCTACGCGCCTGAAGGCCTATATAGACGCGTCATAGAATATTGGACTGGCTTTTTGGTCGCTCACGGTCTGTAGCGGCTACAGACAGCATTTCCACGCCATCTCTGATGCCCCGCCTATCGCCAGATTTGTTGCCCGCTTGAAGGTCGCGCCGTTGCGCACCGGTAACCAATTTGGTCCCGATTGCATTTTCCGTATTGACGCGAACCGCGAACTGATATTGTTTGCGCATCAGGCAATTGTAGCCGACCGCAAAGGAAATCGACCCCATGGCTTCTTCGCCATCCGCCTCCGGGCAAATCCCCCTCACACATCACCCACCATGTCGCCTCGTTGAGCGCGCCGCTTTCGGCTGCTGCATTTTCAACCGAGGACTATGACATGATGATCGAACGCGCTACAGGCCCACCACGACCGCTGTGTTGAGCAGCGGAACCATGATGGGAAAAGACGATGACCGATCCAGGCAAGAAGCCGGAATACCGACGAATGACCGCAGCGGAGATTTCTGCGGCGTTCAACCGGCTCGGCCTGTCACCCAATGAATTCTGCCGACTGACCGGCTCCGCTTACAAGCGTGTCGTCGGTTCATGGCTGGAAGGCGATGATATCCCGCAATGGGTTCCCGTCCTGCTGGCGTCGTGGCTTGCATCCCCCCAAGCCTTTGAAGCCGCGAAGGTGGAAGCCGACAGCCGCCTGATTGGATGAAAGAGCCTTATGCGTCCTCCATAACCCGATTGCCTAGAAATGACATGGCCCGCTTCGCGCGGGCCTTTCTTTTTACGCAGTTCGGGATGTTGACGAAGGTATAGCCTACTCACTTAGCGAGTGTCGAACCGCACATTACAGACCGTGTGCCCTTTGCGTTGCAATCCCATAGAGTTGCGCCAGGTCGTTCAAGCTGTCCCTGAGATTGTCGGCCATGGTCAGCTTCGCCCGCTGATCCGTGCTTATATCACCAAATGACAATCCCTGCCCGCACACCTTGCAGACCAAGGCATAGTTGCGCGCACCGAGGAGCATTCGGCACGCCCTGAGATCGCTTGCGGCCACCACGACGCGCTCGCTGATAGGGTCTCGTGCACCGCCTCCATCGACATGGGTGCGGCTGTAGTCCATTGCCCCTGCCCCCGCCCCTCCACAGGCTTCCCACGTCGCCCTGAAGCGGTCTGCGGCTTTCTTCTGAGCCTCGTCCAGCTTACCCCTGGCGAATAGCGTCTCGATTGCCGATTCCCGCAGGTTCTTCGTGACCTTGATCTTTCTGGGATTGCTCGAGCTGACGGGGTGATCGGTGGTGAAATACGGATTGTCCGCTTCGACCGTCACCTCGTCGGTCTTGGGCGTGATCTTGAACTGTGATTTGAATGGGGTGCGTTTCATCCGAGAATAGCCTTAAAAATGTCGTCGCGCGCTGTGGTTTCGAGAATGGCTTGGCACAGGTCTTGGATATCCATGCCCCGCCTTTCCGCCTCGGCATCGATCATGGTCCGGTGGATGCCGCTGAGCGGCACCGGGACCGCGGCATAGGTGTGTTCTGTGGTGGTTACCGAGTATTCCCAATGCGACCACATGGCGGTGATCATGTTGGGCTGGACACCATCGGCCAGGCGATCGCATATCCGCTGCGCCGTGAGCCCGCGGCCGGTGTGCACGCCGATCCAGAAGGCCCGCTTGTTGCTCCATCGCTCGGCAAATAGCGGCGCCCCGAGCCGGGGTAGTTCTTCTCCGAAGAGGTTGGTGTCGTGGGCCATCAGAACGGAGGCTCCGATGATGATGCCAGCTCGCGCTTCACGTCCTCTGGAATGCCCGCTCCGGGCTGCTCCTGTGGTCGCTCCTGCTCCTGATGACGTGGTGGTCGTGGTCGATCGCTCTTGCCGGTCCACCAAACGATGCGTTTGTCGTTGTCCCGACCCATGTAGCCGGCATTGATCAGCGCCATGGTGGTGCGGCTCAGGAAGTCGGCCAATTCCTTCTGCCGAGCCTCCTGTTCGTCCTCTGGTGCCTTGAAGCTCATGCGCTTGCGGACCTGCGCTACAAGGGCGCTCTGGGCCACGCATTTACTCACTGAGCCCGCTTCGACACCTTGGGGAATGTCCTGCCCATGATCGGCCTGCGCAGCCACCAGCGCGTCGAATACGAGCTTATTGCCGCCCTGCAGCCTGGTGACGTCCTCCTGCTGCTCGTGCTGGCTATGCTTCGCCGGCCGCGCGCAGATCATGGTGGTGAATGGCTCGCCGTCCTCGTCCAGTTCGTTCAACGTCACCGGCTCCAACACGAAGGCCCACGACTTGTTGCCGACGCCGTTCTTGTTCTTGGCGAGACGGGCCCGACGAATGGGCTGGCCATTCCCATCAAGGGCTGGCTTGGGATCTTCGCGCTTGTTCGGCGCCGGGATCATCTGCTGGCGGAGCTCGATCACGTTCGGCACGTTGGCCACCAGAGCCGTGGAACCGCGCACCTTGGTGCCGCCTGCATTCATGTGGTGGACTACAGCCACGGTCGCGCCTGTGCGCTCCCTGATGCGGTTGATGCGGCCCAGCACCTTGCTCGCCTCGCCGCTGCTATTCTCGTCCATGCCCTCTGTGGCCATGGAGAGCGTGTCGATGATGATGAACTCAAGGCTGCCATAGTAAGCCTTCCACTCAAGGCACTCGGCTATGAACCGGTCGACCACGGCGTCGTCCATGAGCGTGAAGCCCGTCCCGCCATTCGCGAACGGGTCCATCACGACATATGGGATATCGGCGTCTGGGCTGATGCCCTGCGCCTTCAGACAGCCCTTGAAGCGCAGTTCGGTGCCCTTGCCGTCTTCGACAGCCATGTGGATCACAGCGCCCTGCCTGACCTTATGGCCGGCATAGTCGAGGCCCCGGGCGATCTTCATGCCCATGTCCATCACGAGGAACGTCTTGCCCGCCATGCTCTCGCCGGCAAGAATCATGATGCCGTTGCGCTCGATCAGGTGCTTCACCAGCCAGTCATAGACCACTGGCTTCTTCGCAATGGCCCCGCTGGTCTGGGCTCCGAATGTGGAGCGGGGAGGCTTCTGTCGATAGGTCGGCAACTCGTCAAGGATGGCCTGCAACTGCTCGCCGTTGCCGCCGAACTTCTCCACCCAGTCCGTGATGTCGCCCTTGTGGTCGAAGCCCGGAACATGATCGGCGAAGTTCAGCACACGGATGCGGCGCGCGATCCCCTTCATGGATTGGGCAAGTTTGTCCGCGCGGTCGCCGGCAGCATCATTGTCGAGGCAGATCACAACATCAGCGTCACGGAAGCAGGCGGCATGGGCATCGGTCCAGTGCTTCGACCCGCTTGAATTGGTGGTGCCGCAAAAGCCCAGCCTGTCTGCGGTTTGGGCATCTTTCTCGCCCTCGGCCAAGATGATAGTCCGGCCATCGGCAATGGCGATCTCCACCTGTGGGTGGTTGAATATGGTGTGCTCAACGCCTTGGGGGAATCGGCGTGTCTCGCCATTGGGCCAGCCCTGAAACTTGTCATGGTCATAGGCCGACCAGTCCTTGCCCGGGCCGGGACGCATGAAGTCGCCTGCCGACAGACCCCATACCCATGACCCATCACCAAGGCCGGATGGTCGCCGCTGCAAGAACGTCTTCCATGTGCCGGCGCCGTCCTTCGTCAAGGCGAACGATCGGTCTGGCATCCTGATCTGGAACCGGCAAACCTGATAGAGCAGGTTCCCGTCGCGATCTGGATAGTCGTAGGTCGCGACCATCTCGCGCTTGCCTTCGGCAGCGAGAGGCTGTGGCGGCGTTTTGCTTTGCCGTGGCTGTTCCGGTGGTCGGGCTGGCCTCCCGTCGCTGGCGCTGTTCTCTGGCAGCGCAATGCCGCCGGTGCCAGCAACTTCGCCAACAGCCGTTGGGAAGTCGACGCCCTTCAGGGCCATGAGGAATTGGAAGTGGTCGCCAGAAGCGCCACACCCGAAGCAATGGTAGCGACCCTCTTGCCCATCGGCATGGAAGCTGGGGCTGTTCTCATTGTGGAACGGGCAGCATGCCCAAAGATCATTGCGACCCGGGTTGGACTTGCCGTTATCCCAAACGACATGCTGGCCAACCACATCGGTGATCGGCACGGCTGCGCGTATCTCGTCTAGGAGGGTATCGGGGAAGCGGTCGATCATGCGATTTCCCGAACTTTTAGAGCGTCATAGGCGTCAGACCATCGGGCCAATCCGCTGGTGCACTGCCAGCCGTTAGCCTTGAGCAGGCGGATCAGGCGCCGATATTCGTGGTACGGCAGCACGTAGCCATTCCAGCACCAGTTCCCGACCCAGTAGGCCATCGACCGATAGCGGAAGGTCTGGCGATGAATGCGGATAGTGTGATCGTCGCCTTGGGCGAACTTGATCTCACCGACATGAGTGCGCTCGATGTCCATCTGCCAAGAGCCGATATCGATGCTGATGCTCTCGACCTTGCCCGCGAAGTCGCCGTGGCCATCGTTGCAGGCAAAACAAACTTGGACGAACCTGGTCATGCCGCTTCCGCCTGCTCTGCCGGCGCCGGGCGCTCGATCTCTTCCTTCACCCACAGCATGAAGGCTGCGAACTCATTCGGCTTGGCTTTCTGCAATTGAAGAAGGGCCTCGAAATCATCGGGGGCGGCGCCGAAATCGTTCAGGATGCGCCATGCATCCCGCAGGCCATCCATGTGCAGGTTGTGGGCCCGGCGCATGTCGCCGCTGGTGTCCATGCTCTCGTAGCGCTGGAAGTCGCGTTCGGTGCGCTTCGACACCGTTTCGATCTCGTCCAAGGCCGCGATGATGCGCTTGCGAAGGGGCTTCATGGCTGAAGCTCGATGCCAACATGGGCGGCGATCTGGGCTCTCGATTCCCGAGGCAGCTCGTACCCTTTGCCCCATAAGGTGTTGATATCGGCACCGATCCCGCGAAGGGCCACGCGGAGCTTGCACACCTGGACTTGGATTATTTTGATCTCGGGCTGATCGAGGCGATCACCGTAGATCGCATGGAACATCTGATCATGGGTTTTGCCTTTGCAGTCCCACAAGACCCAGAGAACGCGAGCCGTTGAAGGCATGACCTGAAATGCCTTACGAACCGCATCGATAAACGCCGGCTCCGGGTCATAGCGAAGCTGACGGCGCAGTTCAAAGTTCTCAGCGCTCAGGCGCTCGTTCTCTTTACGCAGGGCGACGAATGCTGCCTCGTTCATGGCGCTTTCCTTCCGACCAAATGGGTGACATCGACGCCGTGATCGAAGTCGAGAACTGGCTGCGACCGGAGCGGCAAATAAGCCTTCTCGGCGGGCCCGCGGCGTTTCCGCCAGTCCCAGACGAACCATGAATGGTTCTCGGTGGGGCCATTTTCCTTTTGCGGAACATTGGTCCACCGGATGCGCCGGGTAAGGCGGTACTCGACGGCAAAGGCCGGATGCTGATCGAAGAGGTGACGGCGGCCATCGGCGCTGTCGAAGCCGACCTTCAAGAGCATTGCCACCTTGCCGCCGTGGAACTCTGTGAGGCGAAGGGCATGCTCAATGAACCGCACAGCAAGGCGTGACTGAACGCCGTAGGGCGGGTTCGAAACGATGTCGTAGCCATTGGCGTCCTCGCACTCGAAGAAGTCGAGACGCTGGACGAAATCACTGTCGGGCTCGATGTCAGATGCCCACACCGTCATGGTCGATGGCAGTGACGACACAATCGCGCCGTCGCCGCCGGCGGGGTCCCAAACCTTGTCGAAGCTCTCCGCCGCGATCAGGGCTTCGATCACCCATGCCGGGGTGAAATACTTCTCGTTCTGGATACGGTCGTAGGTGGAAGCGCCGACGGTCATGGCCGAATTGCCTCCTCAACCATGTCCGCCGCCGCCGGAAATGCCTTACGGGCGGCAAGCAACTGCTTTTCCGTGCCGATCCATGCATACTGACGCTCGCCCGTCAGGCGGGTCCCTGACATGTGGAGAAACTGTCCTCGACCAAGATGCTCGCGCAGATAGAACCGGCCTGATGGTGCCTTGCGTGGCCTATGCAGCACGTCTGAAACATCGTTCTCGACCAGAGGGCGCAGCCGCTCGCTTGGCTTGCTCAGTGGCGGCAGTTCTGGGGCTGGCTGGGTCTGTGGCTCGTCGGATGGCGCTCCGGCCTCTGGTGGCTCCTCTGCCGCTTCCTTGGCCCATTTCGATGCCGTGCCGAGCGAGCAGCCAGCTTCCGCCGCGATCTGCCGAAGGGTCCAGTCCGGATGGGCTGCGACGACAGCGAGAACCTTGTCGCGCATGTTCTCTGGCGGGGTACGTGGCGCTCGTGGCAGCTTCAGGCTGAGATGGCTCGCCATGACCTGAATGTGCTGCACGCCGAAGCCGAGGTGTTCGGCTATCTGGTGCGAGGTCCAGTCTGGGTGCTCTATATGGCAGGCGCGGACCTGTTCGCGCTTGGTCATGCGAGGGGATGGGGCGGCGGGATGGATCGCACTTTCGTCCTGCATCCCGCCGGAGGCATCGGCAGACGCCTCCTGTTCCGAGGTCTTTGCTTCCACTGGCCGACGCATTTCCTCATCGTCGGGGAGCGGCTTAGGAGCCTCGGGAATGAGCGTGACGGGATTTCCCGCCACGGAATTTTCGACGGGCGCAGAAGCCAGGGAGGAGGAGACCTCCGCGCCCGTCGTGTCGCCCGCCGCTTGGGAAGCGGGCGTATCGGCAGCCGGCGCATGAGGCTTGGAGGGAGCCTCCGGCTGCGATGGGGTGATGCATGGGCGCAGGGCCGCGATGATCGCGCACTGGCTCGTGCGGTATGTCTTGGCCTGCTCGGCGATGAACACGCCGAAGTCGAGCGTCACTGTGGTGGCGTCGTGGGCTGCGAGAATTGGGCTGATCATGCCGCGGCCCTCTCGGTATCCAGATAGGCTGCGATCACTTCCGCCGCGGCTTCCGGTACGATTGCATTGCCGCCAACGCGCCAGAGATCCACTCGGCCGGGAAGCCCATCAACCAGAAGGCGAATACTGGGTTCGGCGCGCCGCGCTTTGCCGTCGTGGCAGAGGAGCCATTCGGCGTCTGACCAGTAGGTTCCGTTGCGGCGATCGGACCGGACAGTCGCTCGTCCATCTGACCCGGCAGCAACAAGAACTTGCGACCGCCGCTCATTTGGTAGCCCCGACCCTGCGCATCCACCACTGACGTCGTCGCCCACATCGCTTGTGGCGGCTGAGCCATCTGGCGCGGCAACTGGTCGACCCTGTTCCGGTCTCCCGACTCCGTCGCCATGCCAGCGCTGTCCTTCCAGTCTCGTGCCGAAGGCGTCACCCAGGGTGACGCCTGGGCTGGTGCAGTTTGCACAGATGGTTGACATGCCCCCGGGGAAGAATGGGCCAACGCGTCCGCTTCCGCCGCAGGCTGGGCACTCGCCATTACGAACCCCAGATTGGGGCTGTTCCTGTTGGCCTCGCTGGGCGCTGGCCCTCTCTCGCCCTCGCTCGCCTTCACCGCAGGCCATGTGGATTGATGCATTTGCGCCGGCAGGGGTTGGCCACCCGCCCCGAAACTCTGGTTGGGCGAGCCCTTTTCCCCGTCGCTGGCTCGCGGCGTGCTCCACTGCGATCCAGTAGAGTCGGTTCCGTTGGTGTGGCGCGTCGACACTGCAAGCCGGGAAATCAACCGCCCGGCTGGCGTATCCTTCGCTCTCCAGATCAAAGCGGACTCCGTCGAACCAACCGTACCCAGCCGCTCCCGCAACCTGCTCTCCCATGACGACAGCGGGCCGTCGGGCACGGATGAGGCGATGAAAGTCCGGCCACAAATGCCTTGGATCATCGGTTCCGAGCCCTTTGCCGGCCGCCGAGAACGGCTGGCACGGACAGGAGCCGGTCCAGAGTGGTCGGTCGTCAGGCCATCCAGCAAGTCGAGCTGCGACGGACCAGAGGCCCCCGCCGGCGAAGAAATGGCATTGGGTGTAGCCGTCGAGGTCATCGGGCATCACTTCCTTGATGGAGCGGGTGTCGACATCGCCCGGCGCCAGAACACCGTCATCGATGAGCGCGCGGAGGATATGCGCAGCGGCATGGTCGAATTCGTTGTAGTAGGCGCGGGCCATGGCTAGGCGCTCCTGCGCTTGGTTTGATGGAATGCGAGTTCGGGGAGTTGCTGGGCCGCCATGTGCGTCCACACCGCGAGGGCCATGCAGCGCTCGGTCACAAGGTCGTCCATGCTCACCCACAGGCGCCGTCGGCTTTCCTGTTTCACGGCCCGGACGGCTTCGGCGGCGTTGAGGCTGGCTTGCCCGGTATAGGTGCCGATCGCCTCGCCAAAACTCACGCGCTTGGCAACGCCAGGGAGGATGCCCTTGACCACGGTCCGGGCGACCACCTGCAAATCGCGCAACCGTTCAGCATCGCTGGCGATCAAGGCAACTGCTGAGATGGCTATGATCTCCGGCTTGTGGGCATCGATGGCCTGATAGATTTTGGTCTGCGCGTTGCGCCAGACCTCATCCTCGATATTCGACGGACTGCCGAACGTCAGGACGCCCGACAGCGGCTTTTCAGCACCAGGCCTACCGAAGGCCCATCCAGCGCCCAAAGGGGCAAGGCTGAGTGCAAGAACGGGTTTCATCGCGCCCTCGTCTCGTGGTGGTAGAGGGCGACCAGAACAGCTTCGGCGCGGCCATCATCCTTGACCCGCTTGAACAGGTCCGCATGGGCCGGGAAGCGGCGCGTGGCTAGTTGGCGGGAGCCGCCCTTATCGGCTGTGAGCCCGAAGTGCTTCTTCCACTTCTGGGGCGTCACTGTCTCGATGCCGAAGCCAAGGGCGCCGCAAGCGCCGTGCAAGGCCCCTGCCCCAAAGCCAAACTGAAACGCCTGCATGGCGCCATCTCTGGGCATTGGACCGACCTGTTCGATGACAGCGGTCGCACCGACGTCGATGAACTCGCGAAGGAGATTCCCCAGGTCGTGCACGTTGACGTGGTTCTTCGTCTTGTCCTTGCCGCCGATGCGCTTCACCACGGCGAACACCGGCATATCGGTGACGCTGATGATTTCGCCCACATCGGACAGGATTGCGATTGCCCCGCTCATGCCGGGGTCCATGCCGATGGTTGTCATGCGGCGATCCTCCGCGCGGCGATCCAGTCCAGACAGGCGCGTTGGCGCTGTGCCGGTGGAAGCGCGCTGCCGACTTCCCGCATGAAGGTCGCAAGCCATGGCTCGTCACCATTCGGGCGCGGCGGCAGATCAACGGCGTACCGGGTCTTGCCCTTGGCATCGACATAGGCGCGAGGCCCGGCATAGGGCATCCATGCGAATGGCGGGACTTCGGCGGTGAACATGTCGAAGCGCTTTTGATCATCCAGCCAGCGGGTCACGGTGACGACGCCGCGCCCTGCGGCAATGATGGGGACCGGCTCGAATATCTTGCGCGTGCCCTTGCCGTTTGAGAGGGCTACGATGCGGTAGCGGCCTCTCGGGGCGCGGGTCATGTCGAGGTTCCAGCCGCTCATCGCCGCGCCCTCTTGGTGATGCCGGCGGCGCGGGTGCGCTTCCAACGACGACGGGTGCGGGTTCCGGTCGAGTGCGATCGACCAGCCTTGCTGCCGGTGGGCGACAGGATGGATGAAGGAAGGTCGACGAAGTCAGGAGCGGCAGCAAGGCCGACACCGAACGACGAGGCGAGCATGGCGCCGATGATTGAGCCCATCCGCATCAGTTCACCGTGTTCCCGGCAAGCTCGTTCAGCGCTTCGGCGCCCGCTGCCTGCTCTTCGTCGGTGACCTTCTGGATCGCTGCGCGCGCCGCGATTGCTGCAGCTTCGCCGGGCGTCGATACCGACTGCCCTTCGACCGGCTTGAACATGCTCATTTGGCCGCTGGCTTCGACGTACATCTCGACCAGATCGTCACCGACCGATTCCGCGTTCTTTTGAAGAAGGCGCTCGAGCTCGCGCTGGCGCAGAGCGGCGCGTACAATCTTCTGCGGGATACCGAGCTCCTTCTCCCGCGACTTGATTAGGGTCTGCTCGCGCTTCTTGATGTTTCCGGCTTTACCCCGCGCCGAAGCGAGGATTTCTTGGGCCTCGCCTCGCATCTCCTCGACTTCACCAACGAGATTTTCGAGGTCTTCCGGCTCATAGCTGTTGCGCCGCTGTTCTACTGGCTTTGCCTTGCTCATGGCTTCACCCCGAGAAGAACAAGGGCGACGACGAACAGGGCGAAGAGGGTCACTGCCAGCCATGAGGCCACACGGCGGTCTGCGGCTTCACGGATGCCGAAGTCGTCGGGCAATGAGATGGGGATGCGCTTGCGTTCCGGATGCACGGTTATGCTCCTTTGGGTGGGGATGGCTGGGGAGAGATGGCTGGCGCGGCTTCCTGATCGCCCCAAAGGAGGCGCGTCAGGTCGGCGTTGATGTGTGAGAATTCCCAATAGCCATCGAACTCGACGCGGCCATATTCGCCAGTCTGCGGAGCGTTCCAGCGAAACGAAGCCCAGACACAGTGACCGACGGCAAACCCTGCCGCTTCGGCAGCGGTGATGATTTGCTCGGCCATCGCAGGAATGCCGTCATCAGCATTGAAGGCTTCGTGCGGCATCGAGTTGGGGTATGCCTCGATGACGTGGGAGCCGTGTTCATTGCGTCCATCAAGGAACAGAGCGCATCCATCCTTGAGCGCAGCGAAATGGCCTGCCGTCCGCTCGCGCTCGGCATTGATGGCCTTAGCAATCTCTGCCTTCAGAGCATCACGCGCCTCGGTGCCGTTCGGGTCCAAGCCCTCGAACTCTCCGCCCTGAATGCGGGCCTCGAATGCGAAGACGGCAATCTCAGCAGCCTTCTGGATATCGGTGGGGATGGCGGTCATGCGCGCTTCTCCCAGCCCAACAGGCCAGCAGATGATGGCGCTGGGTCGAGCCGCCGCATGTCATCAAGTGCTTGCTCTGCGATGCCGAAGGGCGATGCTCCGCCGGCGTGCCCGTTGACAATCTTGCCGAGCGCTTCGCGGGCAATCTTCACCTGTTTCTGGAGGTCGATGATCCGCTGCTTGCTCATGCCGCGATGCTCACGGCTTCGGCGCTACATGGGTTCCAGCCCCCTGCCCGGCGCGCTGCATTGTCATTGGCCACGCCGTATTGGCGATCCTTGGCCCGTGCCCAGTCCATGTGGCGGCTGTCGACGGTGCGAGCATCGTCATCGGTCGCATACCAAAGGTCGCGAACCGTCCCGGCACCGATGTCCTTGCCCGATTGGGCAGAGATCATGGAGGCGAGATAGCCGATCTTTCCATCACGCTTGAGGTGAGGGACGTTGGCGGCTGCGATGCGGTGAAGCATGTCGCGAAGTTCTGCGCGGGGCGTCATGACACGACCCAATCACGGATTGCGTCAGCCAGTTTCGAGCGGAGCCTGCGCCCCTCCCGTTCACGGTTGCGCTCAAAATTGCGGGCACGCTGGGCGCTGATCTTGTGTTGCAGCGACATGGAGCGATTGACGGCAAGATCAGGATCAAGCGCCGAAACCGATGTCCCAGCCTTTTCCCGAGCCAGATCACTTGCGCTCTTGGCTAGAAACTCCGCCAAGTCCTTCTGCACGGGGTGCTCGGAAGTGTTGGGATCGATCTTGGGCCGCGACGAAAACAGAGTGGGGACAAAGTCAAAGGTAAGCGGCGCCACCTCTCTCGGGATCGCAGCGGCAGGACCAAGCCCCATTACCGATATGTCAGTTGCGACGGCCTTTGCCATCGACGGCCCAGCGGCAACAGCGCCGCCCATAAGCCCAAAGAAACTCCGGCGCTTCATGCTGCACCTGCCAGAATGGCATTGGCGTCGGGCTTGTAGAAATCACCGTGGCGCTGCGCTGCCACCTGCTGATAGGCTGCGCTTGCCTCCTCAGCGGTATCGAAAGCCCCAAGGTGATGGTGCTCGCCACAGATCGTTATCTGCGCAATCCACCGCGACCACCGTGCATTCCAGCTCACACCTTTGAACCCACTCTTGTTCGTGGATGGCGCTCTGGAATTGTGAGCGTTCTGCGCCTTCGTCGCCGGTCGCAGATTGGCGGGCCGATTGTCCGTCACGACCCCATTGATATGGTCCAGGGTCTGGGGGAGATGGGCCATCTCAATGCCATGATGCATCGCGAACACCACGCGGTGCGCGGCATACCGGACATCGTTCACGCAAACCTTGAGGTAGCCGCCAGGGCCTATCGCCCCTGCCCTGCGCCCTGCATAGCGCGTCAGCCAAGTGCTGCACCCGCGAAGGGTGGCGAAGTGCTCACGCGGACGATGGAGCCAAGTTAGAACGCCAGTGTCGCTGTCGAGCGAAAGGCACTCGTGTAGATAAGCCAGTGTCGGAAGCGTGCTGGCTGAATGTTCAGACGGAATAACTGACAATTCGGACATTCCTTATGGCAAACAGAGGCCGTGGCGCGGTGATGCGCATGGAGGCTGTGGTGTTGAATTCGGTGTTGGTTAGCTGGCCACGGCCATGAGGGGCGGAGGCGCTGTCGCCTCGCCGTAGATGTCGGGCCGCAGGTCATGGCGCGAGACGCCAGTGACGGCCTCGACCGCCAGCACTCGCCCCACCGGGCACACTTCCCACTGAGAAATCGCCTGAGACGTGATGTTCCCAAGCGCCTTGGCTAGCTTGGTAGCGCCGCCGGCCTTCTCGATTGCTGTCTTCAGTGCGTTTTCCATGACTGCATTGAAAGCACAGCTTTCCGTTTGATGCAAGCGAAACTTTCGATGATTGAAAGCTTAGATTTCGGCAATCTCTGCGCCATGGATACCATTGCTGCCAGAATCAAGTTTGTCCGGAAGAGCGCCGGCCTCTCCCAAGAAGCCTTTGGCAAAGCGCTGGGCGTGTCCCGCGGCGCCGTGGGCAATTGGGAACTGGACAAGGACATCGGCAAAGACAACCTCCTCGCCATCGCGAAAGAGTGGCGCGTGAGCCTGGATTGGCTGATGAACGGGAAGGGCGAAGCGCCGGATCGCGACGACATCCTCGGAACTGAAGTCTTCAAGGACAATGCGCCGAAGGCGTATTCCACCTTCGACCCTGACGAGGAATGGAAGCCTGAGACAGAGTTTGAGGGCGAAGCTTATACCCGCGAGATGTGGACGCCGCGCCAGCCCGGCGCACTGCCCGAACTGGATCTCAAGGTCGGTGCCGGCGAAGGTTCTGTGGGCGATATCCTGGTGCTCGAGCACAAGGGCCATGCCTACTCTGGCCATCTTATCGTGGACGAA
>Ga0247822_10000031_pt1 | contig 49823 bp, 68 predicted proteins | sample 13C_Cellulose_Da_FD_192423 | JGI IMG/M metagenome (GOLD analysis project Ga0247822, IMG submission 192423) | Soil microbial communities from agricultural site in Penn Yan, New York, United States - 13C_Cellulose_Day30 | ecosystem: Environmental > Terrestrial > Soil > Agricultural land | place...
TGAGAAAGAACACCAGCAAGGCCACCACGAACAAAGAATGAAGCCGCAGCCATGTGGGTGGCGACGACGCCTAGATGAGACTGCTTTGCCATTGGTATCTCCTGTTGTTAAAAACAGAATAGACGGGACCATTGGCCCCGTCAACACCTTTTTCATTGCTACCGTGTTTTAATTAGCTGGTCGTTACGACCTTGATGTAACCGCCCGTTTCGGTCGGGTTGTGAATTGTCTTGTGTATGAAGGTATCCACGAACAAATCCCAATTGTCTCGCGCCCATTCGAACGTGCATTCAAAGACCGCCTTGCCCACAGGATCGGCAGGGTGTTCGAACACTTCGGTTTTCGTGACTTCCCCGACCTTATGAACGACAGCGACCGGTTCGCGGGTCAGTTCCAATTCAACCGGGTCGGTATGGTTGAACTTTATCGCCATGGCCTGAATGACGTGATAGATGCTATCCAGAGCGTCGCCGCTATCCATACCGATCAGGTTGCAGACCTGCGCCTTGAAGTCATCGGCAAAATAGAGCCGGGTCTTAAGTTCAATGACTGCGTCACGGGCCTTGTTGGGATCGATAGTTCCAGCCGGTATGTCTGTCACGTTATCCAGCACGTCGGCCATGTATCCGCGCCAGCGCTCAATTTCTTCCTGTCGAGCCGCGATTGACTGGTTGGCCGTGGCGAGGTCTTCGGCCATCTTGGCCAACGCTTCCGTGGCCGCTTTCAGGTCGTCGCCAAGAGCAGCAAAAGCCTTTGCCAAGTCGTCGTACTCACTGAACGGAACCCACGTAACTCCGATCATATCGACGCGGTTGACGTCGTACGTCGTTTCAGTGAAGAGCTTGCTTTCCGTGTCGTAGTTACCGGTAAATTCCGGTTCCATGCACGGAGCCGTAAGAAGCTCCCGAGCGGCTTGGTGCATCGCTTCCATATTGAACGACGTTGCGCCGTCAATTGTGTAAATGCGACCGTTTAGGAACTGAATTTGCATTTGTTTTAACTTTCACCGTTGTTGATTAGACCGTTAGCTTAGTCGCGTTTTTGCGCCCTTTCAAGCGACGCATTAAACGCCGCCCGACGTGTTGCCAATTCTTCGTCGCTGATAACTTCCATCACGCTCGGCTGGCCGGGGCCAGCCTTGAACGTCACCCTTGACGGCCCATGCCGTTCTTTGCGTTGCGTCTCAATCTCAGCATGCTCTTTGGTAATCTTGGTCATATTGGCCTTAGCCGCTTCCTTGCATTCTTCGACCCCAACGCCGCCCATCATGGCCGTACGCAACCGGGTTTCGACTTCTTCAGGCTTTGGCATACTAAAGACCGAGCGCATCGCCACCCTGATATGCTCCCGCATTTCATCGATTTCGGCAAGGGTGTAGGCACGCGCCGCAATTTGGGTTGTCATTTCGGCATATCCTTTACGCTGTTCCAGATCGGTCGCCAACCAGTGCCCTTGCGCTGATAAACCGTGTATTCCCAACCGGGATGGTTAGCAGGGAAATTGGCACAGTCGATTGCATACCCGATAGCGATGGTATCGACATTAAACGCCGCAATGGTCTGGTCAAAGTGTTGACCGGGCAAACGACAGTCGACCCGATATTGCAGATCGAAGTAAGGGTTTGTCCGTTTCATGTCAGTTCCCCTTGTTCAGAAGCTTGACTTCATCAATCAGCACATCATGAGCAAAATCGCGGTTCACTTCGCGAACCTTGCCACCCTTGCCGTCGAGATAATAAGAAAAGTTACCACCACCGTTATAGACAACCCGCAACCAGTTCACATTAGGCTTAAACGTGATTTTGACGTTTGCGGTCTGGTCGGCTTCGTACTGTGCCGTCATTTCCAAACCGTTAAGATTGTACTTGTTAAAACCGGCCATCGCTGTTACCCCCTTAATCAATGTTGTTGCGGGCAAGATCGCCGCTATCATGGGCAGCGTGCACAAGGTTATGGGCAACGCGGTATTCGCGGCCACTAACTTCAACCAAGCACGTCTTGGGCGAAACCTTCTTCACGACGCCGGTATGTGGCACATAGTCGTGGCGGTGATCCGGCATAGCTACGCGGAAGTATGCGACAACGATTTCGCCTTCTTTACATTCGGTAGTCATAACGAAAATCTCCTTGGTTGTTATCCAAGGTTATAAACGTGACCATTGCTGCCGTCAATAGGCTATCCGAACTTTCTTTGCAGATTTGCAATCACGCCTTCGATGGTATCGGCAACGCAATACAGGGTGTAGGCTGTAGCCGCCGACGATCATGGTTCTGGCCATCCTTCATGTTTGTATAGTTTATGCCAATAGCGCCACTTGATCGCTGTGAAGCGATCCCAAGCAAGACCAACCTTGCGATTAGCAATGCGTTGGAACCGCCGATATTTGGTTTCAGCAGAGGTCAACTAATCCTCGCCGTAGTCATCGGCATAGCCGGGGTTAATGCCACGCTCTTTTGCTTCCTTGACCGTGAGGCCGGGTTGCGACTTGTTGCCCCGATAGCCGCTATCAAGCGGTACGTCGTGCAAGCCAATGAAAGCACCTTCAATGGTGCCCTTGCCTGACATAGCCTTGAATTGCTCTTCACCCATGCCGGGCGTCTCAGCCTTGAGGCGAGCCGTAACGACCTCGTCATAGCCGGGCATGCCCTTGGGAGCTTCCAAGCCTGTCGCGACCGCCATATCAGCGAATGCCGACGCTGCCCGGTTCTTATACTCTAGGGCGATCCCCGCAAGGATACGGTATGCCGAACCAAACGCGCCGTCCTCGGCATAGGTCATTGCCAGTTCGAATTGCTCCCGTGCTTGTTCATGGATGGTCGGCTCGTAAGCCTTCAAGTCTTCAGGCCAAGCCCATGTCTGAACGCCGTTGGGCAACGTTACCAACGTCGCCGCCCTTGCGTTTGTCTGGTCAGCATCGACAACCCCGACGTACTTGACCTTGCCAGCCGTGTACGTGACCTTGTCACCCATTATCCAAAGCCGGGTTTCTGTGATCTTTGGCATTGTCGTTATCCTTTCACCGTTTTAAAACGTTCCCGCGTGGCAATGGCCTTGACGATGAAGTCATGGGCCGTGCGCTTGCATCCTTCCTTATCATAACCGGGCTTGGATGCACAGCGCGTTGCATATGCCGCGCTATTGATGAACCGGGCTTGTTCCCGACGAAGCCATACACGCTCACTAACCATTGTAACCGCTCCTTTGTTGAGAAAGGTTAACCGGGAATTACTCCCCGGTCTTATCTTCAATAACCGCTGTGTACCCTTCGTAAACCTCACCAGTTACCTTGTTCTTACCGGCAGGATAGCTAACCCACTTATGAACCGCAGCAATCGCGGTTGCCTTGGTCTTGTGGTAAGATACACGCCCCGACTTAAAAGTAACGACATACTGCATCTTGAGTGCTTCGTTCTTGGTAATCGTTGCGTTGGTCATTTGGTATCTCCTGTTCAATGACTACTCTTTTACAGGGTCATTGCTACCGCGTCAATAGGGTCCGTGAAAATAGCTGCCGGGGATTACTCCCCGGCGAAAACTGCCGTACCGGCACCATCATACTTATTCTTGATTGCAATCAAGTGCGCTGCCGACTTAAGTGCGTTTTCTTCCGTAGCACATGCGCCGACCGTTTCAACCTTGCCGCTCTCAAGTTGGCAAAGAACCTTCCACTCACGCTTGCCACCGGCCTTAAACTCAACGCTGTAAGTGAACTTGGTCATTTGGTATCTCCGTTTTGTTGATACCCTTGTACGCCCCCATTGCTACCGTGTCAATTGCTTCCGTGATTTATTTTGCGATTATCTTTGCCCATGCTTGCCCACAGTGAGCCCTAATTCAAACCCTTAACGTCTTCGAAATCATCCACAATGATTGTGCACCAAGCCAACCCGCTCGGATGCTTCACCACTATCACCGCAATATCTTTGACCTCGCAATCAGCCGTGATTTCATCGCCGTCGTAATCAATACACTGGTCAAAGGCCCAAACGGTGCCGTCATCTTCGACCGCGATTTGTTCCCGGAAGTTGATAAACGTGAACGTGGTTTCGGTCTTGACCTTATCAATCGGCATTCTTTTCACTCCTTATTTCGTGTATGGGGTGTTTGATCCCACCCTAAAACACCGGAAACCCCCGGAAACCCTGACTTTCTTACTCTCTGTATTATATGTATTAGTGTATTAGGTTATGAGAGATATTAATTAATTCTGATTTCCAATCCGTTAATTAATTTCGTCCAATTCCCGAGAATGAATTAAAAGAATAAGAATTAATTAATTTGGAGAGAGAAAGAGAGAGAGACCCCCTAAAACTCTAATACGACGGCTAACACATTGAAAACACTAGCTTTTCACCTAAAACACGCCGAATACACCCGAATACACGGAATTAAGCGCTAAATATCAATCCTCAAGCCATACCGCCGACAAAACCATATAGAACCGGCCAGCACTTACACCGTATTTCTGTGCAAGCTGTGACGGCGGAACAATCTGGATCATACCGCCATCCATCAACGACTGCAAAGTTGTCTGAAAAGCTCGCGGCGCACCTTCACGGGCATTCTTGAACGAGGCAATGTTCGCAATAGCCTGTTGCAAACCACGATGCGAAATAAGGCGATCCCGGCACATATCCGGCGACATGTTCAACTTGCGAGCACGTTCGGGGGTCAAGTTCAGCATTTGCTTTATAGCTTTGCGCATGTCACCGGTTTGTTTAGCCATGCCCTCACCAATCTCACCCTTGGCAAACTTGGCCACGATCCGATTAGTGGAATGATCGATTAGGCTAATGGCCCATTCGGCGCAATTACGGTCAATAACCGGATTGAACGGATTGATACCAACGGCCACGGTTGCGGCGAGTTTAAGCACCTTGAGATGGGCGCGGTTCCAAAGCTGTTCAATAGTATCATTGTGGGCAGCGTTGATTACGTCGTCGCATTTCTGGTCGTAAGCCCGGACAAGCTCTTGAGCATCGGCGGTAAGTTCGACGTCAACCGGTTTGCCCTGTTGATTGAGCATCAGCGCTTGCCCACAGAACTGAGCGAGCTTTTTGACCAACCAGTCCGGGGGCTGGCTATTGGCGCGGGCTTCATTGAGCCCTACTCGTCTACCGTCATACTCGATAACGTTGAAACGGGGCAAAAGACCGTCACTAACCATGGCTTCATCAAGCAGGTTATAGAAACGTTCCGGGGTGCCTTCACCGATCATGGAGAATGCCGGGGAAGCGATGGCAGCGGTGTTCTTATCACGGTCACTATAGATCGTGGAGCCGAGCACGTTACCACGGCCTGACAGGGAATAAGCTGACAGGTACATTTGACGCAGTTTCAAAAGTGCGGCGTTAGCATTCTTGCTGGTCATGTTCTTCATGGTCACGTCAACTTCACCGACGACGGACAGGAACGACTTAGAGACGTTGGCAAGATGCTTGCCGAGAGCCTGACCGGAAGCAATGTCACCGGGACCAACAAATTCGGTAGCGGCTGGGCAACCACCATAGTTCATGTCAGTTACGCGGGACATGAGCTTAGAGATACCCGACTGAATAGCTTCTTTACCGCGACCGGTGCCGGTCAGAAGCAGAGTGTATTGGTTAAGGCCGGTGCCTGACACATTGAAGGCCCGCCCGGCGATCCCCGCCATGAGGCCAATAGCGCCTGCTAGGGCGATCTCGGGCACCGGACGCGGGGCCTGATCATAAATATAGTGCGCAAGCTCCCCGAGGAGCCCCGGCACGGGGCGCAAATAGGGGTTGCTGCCGTCGCTAGGCTGTGGCATGGATGGTGCCGGGGTACTCCCCGTGCTCCCGCCTTCCGGGCTTTGGTGCACGGGTTGAGATGGTGCCGGTGATGTTGTCACCGCTACGTTACCGGCACCGCCCTGCCATTCCCCAAACTCATCATTGAGCATGTTGCGTACGGCGTCGATATCCACGGGCGAAGGGTGCCGGTCAAACGCGCGATCAATCATGCTCAGCACGTAATTATCACGCTGTGCTTTATCACGTTGACCTAGGCCAGACATGCGGAACAACCGCATAATCTGCCAACGGCTACGGCTATAATATGCGATGATATCGATAAGGGCGAAGTCGGCTTCTGACTGGCTGGTGTAATGCAACTGCCAATTGCCGTTGACGAGGTCGCGGACCTTATCACCGTTGGCGGCATTGAGGCACTTCTTAATGATTACGTCGTCGGGTTCACGGTCGAAGTTCTCGGCAACGTCAACGCCCACAGTTGGTGCGCCGCCCATTTCATCGTACAGCCATTGTACGGCAGCTTGGCGCTCGACAATTGGCGCGTCGGTATAGACATTCCCGGTCATGGTCATGAACCGGCCAGTTGAATAAAGCTCTACCGCGTGACGACGACGCCCTTTACCGGGAGAGGCACCAACACAAATGATATGGAGACCCTTACCGCTGGGGGAGAACTCCGAATAGGTTCCGGCGAACCGGTCAAAGACCTCTCGTTGAACGGCTTGGATGGCACCGGGATTGTCATGCTTGGGCGACCCATCGGGCAATACGGCGTACGGGTCGTCAAGGTCGATAAAGGTATACGGGTCATTCTCTGATAGAACAAATCCGATACCGTCCCACCCACCGGAATTGTAAGCGGCAACTGCGTTGTCATATGTCACCCATGTGTTAGGGTCAGTTGAACTAGCCGCGCTGAACGTGACAGGATTATATGGCACCTTGGTAGGGCGTCCGTTATCGGTCAGTTCTTCTTTCCATACCACCCAAGCAGGGATAGCACGCAACGGCAGCGGGATACGATTGAAATTAGTCATTGATAAGCTGCTTACCGGTCAAACGCACATACAGCTTTTCAATGGCCATGGCAGAGGGGTTATTGTAACGGCCATTAGCGAAACCCGACAACCATACGTTCGTAACGCCACAGTCTTCTGCGAGGTCAATCATGGTAAGGGATCGGGGGCGCTCAAGAACAAGCTTTCGTACTCGCTCGATGAGCGGGCTACTATAGGTAGTGTCGGGCATGTGGGCACCACTAGGGGAGTTTCACGGCAACGTAATGAACGTGTACGATTTGCACAACCAATAATTTGTTTTTAATTCGTGTTGACAGGCATTTGCCCACAGCATAGGGTTCGGGTGTTCCAAATCACAGCTTGGGTGCTCTTCAGCATAGACCCCGGTTTTGGGAAACGGGGCAAGCGGTGATAGTGTAGCGTTTACCATTGCGCTGGTTTTAGGCTACTAAACCGTTTGCCCCGGTAGTAATGATAGCGGTGAACAACTCTTCAGCGGTGAAGGAAAGACAATGCAGCAGAACAACGTTTCGCCCCGTGACCAGAAGATTATGAACTGGCAGCGGGCTAAGGCCAGTCTGGACGGCGCGAAGGAACTCGAAATGCAGCTTCGCAAGGAAGTTGTTGCCGAGAACTTCCCCGATGCCAAGGTCGGGGTCAACAACCTCGACATTACGGGCGGCTGGAAGCTCAAGGGCACGGTCAAGCAGAATTATTCGCTCGACAAGTCCGACGACTGCGCCCGCACCGATGCGGTTTGCGAAGCGATTGCCGACATTGGCAACGAAGGCCCGTTCATCATTGAACGGCTTGTCAAGTGGAAGCCCGAAATTTCGGTTGGCGAATACAAAAAGCTTCAGGAACGTGCTAAAGGCGGCGACCAATTCGCGGTCAACGTTCTGGAAAAGATCAACACGGTCTTGACAATCACGGACGGTTCGCCTGAACTTGAAGTTATACCGCCCAAGGGCGCGTAACGAAATCTCCCGACGACAACGGCCTGCGCCCCACAAAGGCCGGGGTTGGCGGGGATCACGGCGCGGTTAGGTATCGCTTAATGGTCTACATTATAGACCGCCGTGCAACGAACATCGTCGGGAGGCTCCACAGGAAGCCCGGCGACTAGGGGCGGTTGACGGCAACGGGTCTTGTGTACCTGTCCAGCTAGTTATCCGCCCCGACTAAACCACAAGAGGAACCATGGCGTACCAACCACCTGCCCAAATACGAATTGAAACCACACGCGGCGCGAGTGCAAACGACGGCGTCAAGATGATGGTTTACGGTCTGGCAGGTACAGGCAAAACCCGTCTGTGCGCCACGGCTCCCCGGCCAATTATTATGTCGGCTGAAAAGGGTCTGTTGTCCCTTAACGACGTCGATATACCATTCATCCGTATCAACTCTTTGGCAGACCTGACAGCAGCGCGGCAATTCATTCAGAACGATAATCGTTTCTGGACAGCATGCCTTGATAGTGCCTCGGAAATTGCTGAAGTGTGCCTACAGGATTTGAAGGCCAATAATCGCGATCCGCGTAAGGCTTACGGGGATATGGCGCAAGACGTTTTGAACGAGGTGAGGGCATGGCGCGATATGCGACAAAAGCACGTCCTGTTCATTATGAAGCAGGGCCGAATTAAGGACGAGCAAACCGGGGTTCTGATGAACGGCCCGCTTATGCCCGGCCAGCAACTCGACCAGCATATGCCGTACATGTTTGACGAGTGTTTCCAACTCGTTGTGCAGAACTTCAACGGCAATCTACAGTCTGCGTTGCGCACGCAACGGGACAACCAAAACGAGGCCAAAGACCGGTCTGGACGCCTCGATATGTGGGAACCGCCGAACCTCACCCACATCATAAATAAGATCACGGCACCACGTAACTAAGGAACTTATACCATGGATCAGGGCGTTAGTCTCCCGTTCTCCTCGCAGGGCATCGACGATGTTTTGTTCGGCCTTGCCACCTTTGCCGATGGCTGGAAAAAGCTCGTAATCACCGGCTCTAGCCAGAAGGCTTTGCAGTCGAACAACGGCGGGCGGCTCTTGCTGAACGTCAAATGTATCGAAGACCCCGCCAACGTTGACACCGGCAAGGAACACTTGATCGGCCTCAACCTTTGGCACAACAACCTAGAGACCAAGGCCCGCGCCGAAAGCGAAATGGCAACGCTCATTCGCGTGATCTTCGGCGGTGATCGTCAGATCAATAGCACGGCTGAACTCTACAACCATCCGTTCTATGCCAAGGCGTCAACGCAGACGTCGGCACCATCGCCGCAGTACCCGAACCCGTCGCCGCAAACCAACTGGCGCGGTTATGCCGACCGCAACGGTTGGATTAACGGCAAGCAGGGCGGCGAAAACGTTCTTGGCGGCAATGGCGGTGGTCAGGGTGGCTTCGGCGGCGGCAATGGCGGCAACAACGGTCAGCAGCAACAGAACAACCAAAACAACCAGCAGAACAACGGTTTTGGCAACGCTGGCGGCGGCTTCGACCAGAACAACAACAACAACAATGGTCAGGGCCAGAATAACGGCTTTGGTAACAACAATAACGGCGGGGGTGGTTTCGGCAATAACGGCGGGAACAACAACGGCGGCGGTTTTGGCCAGAACAACGGTGGCCAGAACAATAATAACAATGGCGGAAACGGCGGCAACGGCGGTTTCGGCAATGGCAACAACAATGGTGGTGGCAACAACAATGGGGGCGGCGGAAACGGCGGCTTCAACGGTGGCGGCAACAACCAGCAGCAGAACGGCGGCAACAACAATAACAATTGGCAGCCGCAGGGCGACCAGAACAACGGTGGCAACGGCCAGAACAACAACGGCGGCAATAATGGCGGCTGGGGTGGCAATGGCGGCGGCAACAATAACAACAATGGTGGCGGAGGCGGCTGGGGCTAATACCCCGGCTAACTGCCGACCCAACAAGGCGCGGCTAATCCCCGCGCCTTTCTTTTCTCAACTGCTTAGCGGTAGCCATGACCCGAGTACTATACCCACACGAACGCACAGCGATTGCCAAGCAGATCAAAGACGCGGTGAACGAATATTGCGCTGTCACATACGACGACGGCCACCGTACGCACCTCGGCGCATCGCTGATCGGACACGAGTGCAGGCGCTACCTTTGGTACGTCTGGCGTTGGGTCAAGCAGGCTGATTTCATCAACGATAAAGGCGAGAACCATAAAGGCCGTATGCAACGGCTGTTCAATCGTGGCCATCGTGAAGAGGAACGGTTTATCGAGTGGTTGCGCGGGATCGGGTTCACCATTTGGGACATTGACCCGGAAACCGGCAATCAAATCCGGGTCAGCGGTGTTGAAAAGCATTACGGCGGTTCACTGGATAGTGTGGGCAAGGCCCCGGCATGGTTGCACCTGCTGGCAGAGGTCGGCCCCTTTCTGGTCGAATACAAGACACACAATGCCAAGAGCTTCGCTAAGCTCGTCAAGGATGGCGTCAAGGTAACAAAGCCCCAGCATTGGGCGCAAATGTGCACTTACGGCAGCTACTACAAGTTCAAATATGCCTTATACTGTGCCATCAACAAAGATGATGACGACATTGATTTCCAGATTGTGGAACTCGATTGGGCGTTGGGTATGGAGAAATACCGGCTTGCGGAAGAGGTCATTCAGGCCGTTCGCCCGCCGCCGCGCCTGTCGGAACTGCCGTCATACTTCAAGTGCAAGACCTGTGACTTTCGCGGCATATGCCACAAGAGCGAACAGTACGAAAAGAACTGTCGTTCGTGTGCATTCGCGACACCAGTTAAAGACGGTCAATGGTTTTGCGGTGTGAACAACGATGTTATCCCGAAAGACTTCATCCCCAAGGGGTGCGGCCAGTGGAAGCCGGTAGGCCGTAATGGTTGAACGCGAATACCAAACCGCTGCAATCGATAAGACGTTCGAATACCTGAACGCGACGACAGGTGACGGTCTTGTGCTAATGCCCACAGGCACTGGCAAGTCACATGTCATCGGCGGCATTATTAAGCGCGCCTTGATGCACGGGCCGAACCGTCGCATTCAAATGTTGGTCAACTCGAAAGAGATTATCCAGCAGAACTATGACAAGTTGTTGGAGACTTGGCCGGGTGCGCCGGTCGGCATCTACTCGGCTGGTCTGAACACCAAACAAGCATACATGCCGGTCACCATGGCCGGGATCAAGTCGGTTAAGTCAAAAGCCCAAATGTTCGGGCATACCGATCTTTGTTTGATTGACGAGGCGCACCGCGTTCCGCAGGACGACGAAACCGAATACCGGGCATACATCAACGAGCTACGGGAAATCAACCCATACATGCGCGTCGTCGGCTTCACGGCGACCGGCTGGCGTATGGGTCAGGGCAAGCTTACCGATCCGGGCGGCTTGTTCACTGATACCATTATCGACCAGACGCAACTACATATCTTCAATCGGTTCTTTGATGAAGGTTATCTAGTGCGGCTAGTGTCGCGCCCTATGCAAACCAAGCTGGACGTTTCCGGCATTGGCATGTCGGGCGGCGACCTGAATATGGCACAGGTGCAAAAGCGCGTTGATAAAGCCGAGATAACTTGGCAGGCGCTTCAAGAATTGGTCAGCTACGGCATACACCGCCGCAAGTGGCTGATCTTCGCCAGCGGTGTAGAACATGCCGACCATATCGCGGAAATGCTCAACCGCATGGGCTTCCCGACTACGGTTGTGCATAAGGGTGTCAAGAAAAAAGACCGTGACCAGCGCATTGCCGAGTTCAAGGCCGGGGGTAAGTGGCGCTGTATCGTCAACAACAACATTCTGACTACCGGCTTTGATGACCCCGGTATTGATCTAATCGGCGTGTTGCGCCCGTCAATGTCATCGTCACTGTGGGTACAGATGTTAGGTCGGGGTACGCGCCCGCTCTATGCAAAAGGTTTCGACCTCTCGACCATTGAGGGACGATTGCTCGCAATTGCCAATAGCTACAAGCAAAACTGTCTGGTGCTCGACTTTGCCCACAATACCAGCAATTTAGGGCCGATCAACGACCCGGTATTGCCACGGGCGGCAGGAGGTGGCGGCGGTGGTCCGCCTATCAAGATTTGCGAAACGCAACGGCTTAAGCACCGCGATAAGGGTGTGCAGGGTTGTGGCTGGTATAACCATCCGTCTTATAGGTTCTGCGAGGAATGCAGCGCTGAATTTGACTTTGCGGTCAAGTTCGGTTCCGAGAGTAGCAACGTTAGTCTCATCAGCGACGGGGAAGACAACTTCGAATGGTTTGATATCCAGTTTGTAGGGTACAGCCGCCAAATCGGCGCGTCAGGTGTCCCATACCTTCGCGTTGACTACTGGTATACGGATAAGAAGAAATGGACGGATTACGTAAACCTTGAACATACGGGGTTCGTTCAGCATAGAGCACACCAATGGTTTCTAGCCCGGTTTAAACACCCGGAATGGGGACCACCACCAACGGTTGCGGAAGCGCTCAAATACTGCAATAATAAGTACATGCGCGAACCAGTTAAAATACGGGTTTGGAAAAACAAGGAACCCTTACCCGAAATCGTCAACTATGAATACGAGTGAAAAGGAAAACTCAAATGGCACGTAGACCCGGCGCGGGCCGTAAATCCGCAAAGAATGAAGCCGCAACAGCTTTGCTTGCGGCGTTGAAGTTCGGTTCCGTTCTCAAGACGGCAACCACTACGTCAATGGTACAGGCGCACTACGTGTTCATGAACACGGGCACTGCCATCATGTTCGACGGCGTCGTTGCGGCTGGTCATCCGATCCCGGCTGACATTGCCGGTTATCCCCATGCCAAGTTGTTGGCGGAAGCGCTCGACAACACCGACAAGACGTTTACCCTGACCGTTCATGATAACGGCAATTTCGAAATCGGGTCAGACAAGTACAGCGCCCTTGTCCCGGCGTTGGAATACTCGCAGGTAATTCCGACCTTCCCGGATAACCAGCAGGTGCCAATTCGTTCGCCCGATCTATTCTTGGCGGCCATGAATAACGCACTAAAGGTCACAGTTGAAACCGGCGACGTGGTTCTTTACTCGTCCGTGCGGTTCACGGGCGGCAGCATCATGGGCACCAACGGTGCGGCAATGCTTGAAACCCGCGTCGAAGACCAGTTGCCGGAAATCATCGTTCCCCGGCAATTCGTGGCGTCAGTGGTCAAAGCGGCAGCAACGCTGAAACCTATTGGCATGGGTCTGTCAAACGACTGGACGTCATTCACGGTCTGGTTCGAAAACGGCGCGTGGCTGCGTACCAACCTATACGACAACGACACGTGGCCAACCGACGCGTTGGACCTGTTCTATCAGGCGATCAATGCCAGTCGTCCCGACATGCAACCGCTCGACCCCAAGTTGTGGGCAGCTATAAACGCGGTGTTGCCATTCACCGATACCGATCAGCGGGTTATAATCCGCCCCGGCATCGTGCGCACGCATCCCGACCGACACCATGGCGCGGCACTTGAAGTCAAGGAATGTACAACCACGTTTGACGTTGACGGCAAGCGCTTCGCGGCACTGGCAGAAGTCGCAAAGAACGGCAGCGTTCTGAACGGCTTTGAAGTTCCGCTTATGGTTGTGTTCGGTGACAACTGCCGAGGCATCGTCGCCGGGCTTCAGCCTCTCCCCGAGCCTGAGACTTCGACCGGACCAACGTCAGGTTGGGGAAGTGGTCAGCCAAGCCCACAGGAGCCCGCTAGCAAGCCGGGCGGGTCTTGGTCCATTCAGGGTAGTGTTGAGCCGCCCCCGGAAGGCAGCGCCGAGAAGCAAACGGAATGGAAGGGTGGTCCCCAGCCGGGTAATGGGTACGATCCTGAATTTCTGAGCGCGGCGCTCGACCAGCCGGAAAGCGATTTCCGCGATGACGATAACTTCATTCTGGTCAACCCCGGCGATACCGGCATTGTGCTCAACAACAGCCAGTTTAAACCGTCAACTTGGGTTGATAACTTGACCGACGAAGACGGCGGGTTTAATACCGACAATAACACTAACGGTTGGTAAGACTATGGGGCTTTTCGACGGCATAGCAATGGTATCGAAAAAGGAAGCGCATATTAAGGCGCTTCCCCCGATACCGTATACAGGTTGGAAAGCCCCATCCACGTTTCCCAATCTCTCGGCAGCGGTTAGGCTGTCGTTTGACTGTGAAACGAAAGACCCGGAACTAACGCAGGCGGGCCCCGGTTGGGCGCGAGGTCGCGGCCATATGGTCGGCTGGTCGCTGTCTGCACAAGATCGCCAAGGCAACATTGGGGAATGGTATTTCCCGATGCGCCATGAGGTCAACCCGGAAGAGAACCTAGACCCTATCAGGTGCCTACAGTTCGCACAGCACGCCCTAGGCGACAACACGTTGCCGAAGATCGGCGCGAACCTGCTTTACGATATTGGTTGGATGGCAGAAGAAGGGGTCAGCGTTCGCGGCCCCTTCCACGATATCCAGTTTGCCGAAGCTATCCTAGACAACAATGCGGAAGGCGTTGCGCTCGATACGCTGGCAGTCAAATACCTTGGTGAGCACAAGCGCACGGACAAGCTCAAGGAATGGGCCAAGCTCGCGTACGGCACGACTGACAAGACATGGCGCAGGGACATTTACCGGTGCCCGCCGTCGCTGGTCGGGTTCTATGGTGAAGGTGACGCCAACCAGCCTTTGCGCATCATTCAAAAGCAATGGCAGATTATTGCCAACGACGACCTAGGCGAGATTTACGACCTAGAACACGGCATCATTCCGCTGCTGATAGCTATGCGCCGGGGCGGCGTTTACGTTGATGTTGCTGGGGCGCACCGGTTCCGTGCCGAGCTAGAGAACGACATTACCGAACTATACCACAAGGTTGAACATGAGTTCGGTTATCGACTGGTCAACACGAAGGGCGATGAAAGCAGCGACAGCCGCCAGATTGGCAAGCTGTTCGACCATATCGGCATTACCTACCCCCGAACCAAGCCGACCCGGACAGCGCCGAACGGCAACCCGTCCATTCAAAAAGAATTTCTTGAGGCACTTAAACACCCGGTAGCCGACGCGGTATTAGCTATCCGGGAACACGAAAAGATTAAGGGCACGTTCGTTGAGAGCTACATTCTCGACAAGAATGTCAACGGCTACATTTACCCGCTATTCCACCCACTAAAAGGTGAGAGCAACGGAACCATGTTGGGTCGGTTCTCGTCATCCGATCCCAACTTCCAGAACATTCCGAGCCGTACCGAACTCGGCAAGCGCATCCGCAAACTGGTGCCTAAGCGCCCCGGTCATGCGCTATACCGAAAGAACGACTATTCACAAATCCATTACCGCATCTTGGCGCACTACGCGGTTGACGATCCCAACGGCCCATATGGGGGCGCTGAAGCGCTACGGCAGTCTTACATTACCAATCCCGACATGGATTATCACCGCAAGGTGTACATGGAAGTCGCACCGCTCATGTCGTGGTCAACGACTGACGAAGAAATAATCGCGGTCAAACGCCGCCCGATTAAGAACGTCAACTTTTCATTGCTCTATGGTGTGGGCAAGGAAACAATGGTCTATAAGTATCTCAAGGGAATGAGTGACGCCGAAGTTACGAACTTCTTTGACGCATACTATACCGGCGCACCATACGTTAAGCCCACAATGAAAGCGATTGCTGATGAGGCCGAAATGTTCGGCTACATTCGCACGTTGCGCGGGCGCAAGGTTCGGTTCAACCTTTGGGAGCAACGCGGCTTCAACAAGGAAAAGCAACCGGCGCTCAAGTACGAAGAGGCGATTAAGCGCTACGGCAGCTTCATTCAACTGGCATACCTTTACCGTGCAGTGAACTACAAGTTCCAAGGTTCCGAACCCGATATCATGAAAGCCGGGATGCTGGCTTGCTGGAATAGTGGCGTGTTCGACTATACCGGTGTTCCGCAGATTACCGTTCACGACGAACTAGGGTGGAGCCAACGCGACGAGAGCCCCGAAATGAACGAAGCGTTCCGGTTTATACAACATACTATGGAAACAACCACAAGAATGCGGGTTCCGATCAAGGTAGATAGCACTACGGGCGATACTTGGGGTGATTGTGCGTAATAGGTGTTGACGGGAGCAACGAAGCCGTTTATAACTCTAGTCAACGAAACAGGAGTTATCGGCTATGACCTACCGCCTCGTTCTCAATGAAATAACTTTCCCCGCAGCTCCTGTCGGCAAGCGTACCATTAAAACCAATATTTACGGCAACGTAGTCGGTTATGTCAGTGGTCGTCGCTTTTGGGAATTTGGTGCCGACAGCATCACTGTACAACGCGAGGCGGATATGTGGGCCAACAAGGGTTATTCCCTTGAAGCCATCCACAGCGGTGAAGCGTACGAAAAGGAAGGGCTGTTCGACTGATGCACAGAACCAATGGTGACTTGCGCTACAACCTGTTGGAAGCGGCACACAAACGCCGCACCCAATTGCGGTATGATTGGACTGACGATCTAATTGACATAGACGAGTGGTTTGACCGCAAACAGCGGCTAGAACGCTGGGTCAATTACCGGCTAGCCAAACTTACACGGCAGGCATAGAAAAACCCCCGGCGCGGCCCTGCCGGGGGTTTCCTTGCTGTCCCCGAGGGGTTGCCCACACTAGGCGAGCGCCCGGCCCGGGGTCAAGCGAACTCGGCAGAGAAATAGGAGTTGTTGCCTGACAAGACCGATGTAGGTGACCCGAGGCCGGTAACGTTGCACCTGACCGTGAAATCATCGCCGGGGCTACAGGGTTGCCACGGTGCCGAGGTGAAAGCCACATTGTTGGAATAGCCTGCCGAGTTGTTGCGGCGCACGTCGGTGCCGCAAATAGTTTCCGCACCGTTCTTGTAGATGCTAGGAAGGAGCGTACCAGTTGTGCCGCTATCCGGCACGCGTACCGCCGCTTCAAGCCTGACCATAGTCACACCAGACGGTGCGATGATATGGCCGGGGGAACCTGCGCTAAAGGCTCCCGCCGTATCAATAACCTCATTGTCAAAGGCAACAGGATTGACCGGGAATGTAAGCCCGGTCAGGTTAGCTGAAAGATTGATCGTTGTTTTCATCCTACTGCCTTTACTGACAGGTACGTGTTGTCTTTCAGCGGGCCTAGCGCCGTAGCCGAAATCTTTTGCCAATTGAGTGTAATAACGTCGCCAGCGGTAACCGGTATGTCGCGACGATGCACAGTGAGCATGTTAGACGTGAACCCGCCCGAGCTGTTGTTACGGGTGGTGTTGGTCGCAACAGGTGTACCATTGATACGAACCTGTACGCTCAACCCGGTAAGGGCAACTGCCGCCGTAATAGCTACCGATGCTTCTATGTCGATAAACGTAACACCGGCCGGAACAATAACCTCACCCGAACCGTTAGGCGCTGACCATGCGCCGGTTGCCATGACGGTATCGTCTAGCACAACTGCCAGTACCGTTGTTGCCGTCGTGGTACTCATGTCGGCTGTCAGGCCGTACAGGGCAACGCCGGTAGCTGCCGACACGTTCGTAAGATTGGCAACGACCTCGCCGCCCCCGGCCACACCCCCGGCAATCTCGCGCGTGATGGCCAGCGAGGCGGTCAGGGTGCCCCCGGCAGCGATTTCCCCGGCCAAGGTCCATGGAGAGACGATTACGCCCGCCAGAGCCCCGCCGCCGTCGATTGTTCCAGTGAACGGATAGCCCGCCTCGATACGCCCCGAGAGCGCGCCCCCGCCGTCCACGGCACCGGCAAGCGAATGCGTCACGGCTTCGATGTGGGCACCCATGGAACCGCCACCATCGATCGTTCCAACGACCGGGGGAATTTCAACGATTTCAGCCGCGCCATAGACCTCACCACCGGCACCAATCCGGGCAGACATACGAACCGAGTTCGGCTCGATAATGCCGACCTGTTCAATGGCTGGGAAGCCGTAAAGATCACGTTCAGGGCTGTATTGTTCAAGCTTGATGTATAAGCGATCATCAATGACGATCCCGTCTTCAGCAATTAGGGACGTGGTATAAATCCATTCCGTGCTGCCAAAAATTTCGATGTTATCAACCACCCTGACCGGTGTTTCAAACGTGTCGTCGGGATAGATAGACAGCCGCCAAACACTGGACGCCTCGTCCAGTGTTGGAACCGGCACAAAGTCAGTTGGCGGGTTGTTGTAGAAGCGAGCGCGCCGCGTCCATTTGATCGTATATTCACCGCCGATATCTTCGGCGTACAAGTCAACTGGCGAATATGGTTTGCGGCTATTGCCCACAGGGCGCATGCGGCTGGTCGAAACCTGCCATGGCGATTGCTTAGAGCCCCGAGCGCGGTAACGCAACTCGCGTTCCTGCAATGCGATTTCATCCGGATACTGGAAAACCTTGAACGCCTCAAAGAATGCAAAATTGCCGTTGGGTTCCATGGTCTGACCCATGGTGTTAGTCCCGTAACGACCGCGAAGCAGATTGTACAGGCGGTAGTTGTTGTCTCCTAGAGCTTCGAAATTGCCGAAGCAAAGGATTTCGCAATTTGTAGCCGAACCAATAATTACCGTGTTCGCGCCGTTAATCATTTCCGCTTCTGTCGCCGTAACGAATTTGCCAGCGGGGATATTATCAGCGTGAATGGTGATGGTGTTCAGCGTGTCCAAAATGTCGAACCGATCCCATGGGCCGGGTGCCGCAATAACCGAACCAACATAACCTTGTTCGGTGCTATCGAATGCTAGCAGCGGGCTAACGTCGCTGGGGTCGTCGGTGTTGATGCCCTCAAGGATCGCCCCGGCGAACTGGTCGCGATCAAAAGCACCGGCTACGGCGACGACGTTGAAGTATTCTGCGACCTCAGCAGTCTGACTAAGGTCAGGCACTTCGAACAGGATCACGCGCGCCGGGGTTCCCGAGGAGGGAACGACGCGGGGCGGCTGTACCTCGACCTTGACTGGATGAACTGCCCCGATGGTTTCAGTCAACGCAATGGACGTGCTGAAATCGGCATTGACGCGCGGTTGCGTCACTACACCCGTATAGGAGTACCCATTGATTTCGAACTTGATGACGTCAACCGGGTTGACCAACAGGCCATTGGCCGGGATACGAATATTGTGTGCAACCTTGCCAGCCCAAGACCGCGCCAGCATGCCGTAAAGCAATTCTTGGGCCTGTTCTGCCGCCATGGTAATCGGCACAGTGAAATCGAGATAGGCCGTGCTCGCATGTGTGGGCAAAGGTTCCTGCCCGCGTGTGGCCTTGACGTTACCGGCCTTGTATTCGTTATCAATGTCGAAGTATGTGAACGACGACTTAGCTGGGGCTGACTGGTCGTTGCCGCGAACAAGGTTCAATGCTTCCGGCGAGTTGTTGGTAATAACCGCTAGGTCATCTTCGGTAAGCTCAAGGTCAATGACAAGTTCGCCGTCTTCGTCGTAAACTGACTTGAACGTTACTTGGTCGCCCGACGTGAACCAGTTGAACCCGTACAACCCGCCAATAGTACGCGCCAACGCCCCGAGGTCGTCGCTATTGCTGACGACATAACCGTAAATCGGCATGTGGTCGATATTGACCGTAAACACGTCAGCGTCGTCAAAGCCCACATGATCAGCATAGGCGCGCATGACTTCGGCGGCAGTTGCGGCCCCGGCAAAATCCGGGGTGCTGCCATCAACGGTCGTTACGTTGGAACCGACGTCAACGAAGCTGTAATCCGCCAGCCAAAGACGGTTGGTGCGGCTGTCCCAAATCGAGATTGAATTGACCGGGAACGTGGCCCCCGCTGCCACAACGTCAACGACGTCGCCCGTGTTGGTATCGATCTTTGTAAGGACGGTTGAGCCTTCCTGCCGCGTAAGCACTAACGTTCCCTTAGACAGATCGCTGGACCCTTCCGAACTGATCGTGCCGAGCTTCGGACTTGGTCGGGGGAAATCTGCCGAAGTCCAAGCCGTAGCCCCGCCATCGCTCAACGCCACAGCATAAGCCGTTACATCATCAGCCTTGATCAGGATCGCAATGACGCGATTGTTGGTTACGTCATAGAACGTCTGATTAATTTTCTGACCAGCCGGGGCGACAAACAGGTTAGTTATAACCGAATGGTTGACTGCACCCGGATACGAGCTTGAACCTGCAAGCGGGGTCATCGTAATCCGACCAATTTCGGCGGGCGTGCTGATATATACGATTGTTTCGCCTTCGCTCACCCTACCCGGTGTTACACAGCACATGCGCCAGCCTGCTACGGTCGGATCGGTAAACCCGCCGTTGTTATGACCAGCCCAAAGCAACCGACCTGCCGCCGTGACCTCAAGAATGCCATAGCAAACAGGATATCCGGCGTTCCGTTGGTTAATCGTAACGACATAGTGTTTTGTCAGACCATTGCGGGTTAGCTTGGTCCGGGCCATAGCTCGCGCAACAGCAAACGCCGAAGCGTTATTTTCGTTAGCACCGTAAGTGATAGGGAACGTTGCTGTTACCGCGCTGTTTACCGCCGCCCATTCAGCAAACGTGCCAATGAACCCATTAGCAATGATTGTCGGGTCGTACTGTGCCACTGCGAAAGCAATTTCCGGAACGAACACGACTTCCAACGTATTGACCGTTGACATGCCAAACGCGCCGGTTTTGAGTGTGGGCGACCCCGTAGCCGTATCAACCGTTACCAGTGGCACGAGGCCGGTAGGATTTGAACTTAAACGCGTTAAGTCTGTAAAACTTGCCCGGTGTACGCGATTGAGGCCAACGGACAATTGCATAGATAGCCCGCGTTCGCCGTCGTAGGCAAAGCTCTTGCGTTGGCTAGTATTAACCACCGATGTTTCGGCGTCGTAAAACTCGGCAGTAATCGCCGGGACGCCGTTGCCATAGTCGGTAAGGTTCATGTCACGGAATACGACGCAGATAAGGCCGCGATAATTCATGTCCCGATAAACCGGGCCTTGATCTTCGCTACCGTCGAAATAGTCAAACGTAAGGCCGGGTTTAATGTTGCCGCTGAACGTGTTGTAAATTTCTTCGCCGTTTGCCCACAGTCGTGTTAATTGCGGGCGGCGACCGTCAACGGAAACGCCTTCACCGAATGACACAACGAACGTGCCGTAATAAACGTACTCACCGGGGAACTTGTGAACGGTTTCGATTATATCGTAACCAATCGGTTCGTTCTCAGTCTTCTTTTCAAGACCGTAAATACGGTCCCACATTTCGTTGAATGCTTGACCAAACAACCCCGCAAATGCACTCATCAGGACGGCCCTACATCAGCGTAACGCGGTATCCGTTCGGTTACCGTGTATTCATATGCCCCTTCAAGCCGGGGCGTGATCGGCTCAGCGTCGATAATGTTGCCAGTAATCACCCGGCGACCAATCGAGACAGGCACCGTTGTGCCATAGGTCGAAGCGGCCACCAAGCGAATACCGGGGTTTGCCGGGGTTTGTTGTTCAACAACCTTCCGCGTCACCGTTGGTTCAAAGATGACGTAATAGGCTTCCATTGGATCGGGAGGTTGTTCCCAATACAGTTCCCGCGTCTGCCAGTCGGTTTGCAAACGCCCAATTGGCTGGCCGCTGGCTCGCTCCTGTTCAGCAATAGACCGGTTCCAGCTAATTGCAGCTAGCCGGTCGTACTCGGCTTGGGATACTCCCTGCCGAACGCCTTCGTATTTGCGCTGCCTATTCCGTACCGTGATTTGGTTTGCCATTAAGTAAGCGCCTCATTGCCGGGCACGTATGGTTCGCCCCGGAAGTTGGGTTTGTTGCCATAGCCAACACAAGCGGCAACGGTCTTGAAGCAACCGCGCGTAATCTGGCCGGTGTCACCAACCTCAACCGGGAGCTTGCAAGGCAACAGTGTGAACACCTGCCCGGCGCTGTTGCGAACAACCTCGATACGTGTACCTGTATTGGTCCCGGTAAGCCATGTCACCGTGCCCTGTGCGTAGTAGTCAGTTGCCCGCGCCGCGACTTCCGGCGAGGTGAACACCTGATTAGATGCAACCGCGCTCACTGCAAACGGCTCAGTGTGGGCAGCTAGATCAACCTTGCAGCGATGATCCCCAAACCCTGCCCGGCAGTATGCGGTATAGGTTTCAGTAATGCTCTTGGCGATCTTGTCGAGCTTCGGACCAACCGTAAAGTTTGCTGCATACTGATTGGTCAGTCGTACCGAATTGATTGCACCCAACAGCAATGATACGCTACCAGCGCTCAAATCCTTGTAGGAGATCGCAAGCAACTGAACTATGGCGTTGTCGTAAATGCCGCGCTCTACCTTCTGGTAAGTAAAGACGGTATCATCCAACAGCACAGAAATATCAACGTCTGAACTTAGGTTGTTCGCGACCAGCGCCGTTGCTGACGCGCTGAAAGCTTCCGAAGCGGAGTAGTTGTTGCCTTCAAACACCAGATCAGAATGGTGATCGGTAAAACGCAAAACAGTGCCGTCCGGGGCGGTAACTGCCCACAGTCGGCAGAGCGATGTAAGATCAGCGCTAAGGGCAGCAATCAGGGCAGGGCTTGCGTTCTTCACGGGCGCAACTCGACAATTTGAATGGAAGGCTGTTCACCTTCCCTAAACGTGTTGAGCTTGGTGTTCAATTGGTCAGTGTCGAACCTTACCGGAATGTCGTATTCAAACGACGCCAGCACGTCTAGGCCGGGATCGGTCGGGAACTCCAGCACGCCGTTAGCTTGCAACAGGTAATCAGTCGTCAGCACTTGGTTGACATAAACCTTTAGTGTTGCTTCCAGTGGATAGGCCACAATACGCAGTTGCGGGTTGACCGTGTCAGCATAGACGCGGATAAGCTGGCGCTTCGTTGGTTCCCCGGCGATAGTGCCGACCGGGTCAAGCTCGACCTTGAAGTCAAGCCAATTCTTGAACCTAAAGCCGCGTGCCCGGCCACCGCGTGCGATGAAGAATGAATAGACTGCTTCCATCTCCGAACGCTTGCGAATGCCGTAACCGATGTTAAACGACGACAAGGGCACGTCCCATTCTTGGTTGCGCCGTTCCCGCCCGCTGACCATGGTTACAACCGTCGTCCGGAACTCAGGCCCGCCCATGGCACCGCGCTCAATATCGACGGGCAACCGTACGTCATCAATCATGACTTGTTCCTTATGCTAGCGCCGCGTGCGTCGTTGACGCGAGTTGCTGACGCGACAGGCGGAAGCTATCGGCATCCGGTGTCTGAATGTTGAAGATGAAGATCGGGGAACCTGACGGCGCGGATTGATTGCCCTGCATTGCCGCCGCCTGTTCTCGCTGTTGTGCCGGGGTGAGAATGTCAACCCGTTCGCCCTTGGTAGCCCGGAACCCGACATAGTTTTTATCAACGCCGCTTTTGCCGTTGACCATCATTGAGCCGCCCTTATAAAAGCCGGGAGTTTGGTCCTTGCTACCTGCGCCGGGGCGTGCTCCTGTGAAATTGTCAACTGCGTCTGCTACCGAATTTGAAGCGCTAATAGCTGCCGAGATAACCGACCCGATAGCAGACAATGCCGAGCTAGCCCAATCAACGATTGACTGAAGCGTGCTGATGACGGCGTTAGACTGGCTTTCGGTTTCAACCAGTGCGTTGGTCAGTTCACCTGCCGCGCTAGCACCTTCGCTAAACGCTGACGTTGCCGTGCTGCCAAGTGCCTGAACGCTTCCCGTTGCCGTACTTGCTGAATTGTCAACCTGAATTAACGCGTCTGAAACCTGCAACGCTGCCGCGTTACCTTGTTGACCAAACTGGACAAAGCTATTGGCACTTTGTTGTGTCTGCGCGTTGAGGCCGATAAAACTACCGGATAGACCTTCAACACTAGTTTTTGTTGCTCCTGCTTCGGTGTTTGCTTCACCAAACATCTTAACCAAGCCTTCACCGGTCGCCGTAGCTACGTCCTTTGTCGAAGCAAGCGAGGTGTTAAGGCCGTCATTGGCTGTACTGGCTTCACCGATCTTACCAATCCAACCGCCGATAGCCTTGGGGAGATCGTCGGACAACCATTTAACAAACGGTTCAAGCTGACCGGTGACAGCAAGGAACACCGCCCCGAGAGCGATGACGCTGCCCACAATTAGCAGCAGCGGGGCGTTGGCCGCTGTGATAGCCCCCGCAAGCGAAATAAGCGCCCCGGCGAACTGGACGACCTCGCCAACCAGTTTGACCAACTGGACGGTCGCCCATGCCGCACCAAACGCCGCGATAAGCGGCAGGATGATATTGAGGTTGTTGGCAATGAACATGATCGCCTGCGACAGCATTGCTGCCGCACCCGACGACTGTTGCGTAAACGCAATGAACTGGTTGTTTAGAACCGTAAGCGCTTGGCTGATTGTGGGAATAGTCCGGTTAAATTGTTCATCCATAGACGTCGCCAGTTCAGCAAACGCCGTGCGCAAAACTTCCGTGGTGATAACACCCTGCGAAGACAGTTCCTTAAGCTGGTCAACACCAACGCCCAACTGGTCGGCAATCGCTTGCAAAGCTTCCCTTGGCAGGTTTTCCGACAGCGAGCGGAACTCGTCGCCCATGAGACGGCCAGACGTGAGCGCCTGACCCAACTGGATCACGATAGAGTTGACTTCAGCAGTAGACCGGCCCGCCGAGATAAGGGACTTGTTCAGCGTTTCGACAAAACGCAATACCTCGTCATCACTAGCCGTCTGCATAGCCTTGCTGAAACGAACAAAACCGTCCGTCGTTGCCTCGACACCTGACCGGGTGCGATTGGCAATTTCGAATAGTTTTTGCTGTACGTTGGCTTGCCGTTCCATGTCATCGGTAAGCGAACGGATTTTGTTCTGAATACCGGTAAGCGCGTCCTGCGCCTGCACATAGCCTTGGAAGACGAAGATACCACCGAACAACGCCGTAACGTTGCCAATCAGGCCGCTAAGCGTCTTGAAGCTAGCCCCGGTCGCCGCGTTGGCACTGACAACCTTGCGGCTTTCGGTATTGTACTTGACCAGCGCAGTAGACGCACTGGTTGTTGAAGACGTGACCGCGTCCGTCGCCGTAGCAAAAGCTTTTTGGGTCGTTGCTGCCCGGTTGACTTCGTTGCGGAACTCATGTACATCAGACGTAGCCGAGCGGAAAGCGTTCGCTGCCGAGAACTGGCGCAGAGTATTACGCAGCGTGTCTAGCGCAGTATCAGCGGATAGGGCTTGCGTTGCAATCTCGCGCAATGAACCGGCAATCTTGCCGTCAATCGCGCCTTTGATTGTGATTGTAATTGTCTCGTCAGCCATTGACCCCGCCTATATAACCGGGGTCATTATCCCCGTGCCGCCAGCTTACCGGCCAATATAGCCCGCTCAACAAACCCGGCAGGCGCTTGCGACGAACTGCCTTCGTTAAGCTTGCGAATATACGGGACGCTATTGAAAATGACTAGGGCGTTTGAGAGCTTGCCCGCCTTAATGGCGCGCTCAGCGTCGGCTAGGGCAGTCGCGAGGCTAGCGGCGCGAGAGGAGCCCTCCGAGCCCACAGAATGCGGCTCAATGGGTGCGCTGGGGTCGCCAATGCGCCAGTTGGACAGGGCGCGCGTGGTATCGACCGGCGTTGACAGCAGTAGTTCCCGGATGACGGCGCGAGCGATCCTATCCCGGCGCTCACGGTACAGGTCTTGCCCCGCGCTGTCAGCTAGGCGGTTGAGCCGCCTAGCCAAAGACTGAAGTGTTGCCACCCTAAGCTTTCGCCTTTTTCAATCGTTCCGGGACAATAGCATTGTCAACCCGGAACCCGATTTCAACTAGCCAGTCTATTTGATCCATGGTGAAGCCGTAGTGTCTGCCGTAAGCAACAAAGGCACTCCATGGGATATAGGAGGTATGCTCCCGTTCACGATCAAGCATGACATAAGCCGTTGCATAGATCGTGTATTCTTCCGGCAGGTCTACCGTGACTGGCTGCCCGTACTCTTCAATAAAGGCAGTATCCCCGGCTTGAATGGCCTGCTTTAGTGCCGCCGTTAGGTGTCGGTTTGTTCCGAATGACGCTTGTACGGCGGCGACGACTTTTTTGCTGCCGCATCAAGCTCCACCGCGCGGAAGTTCGCCAGCTTCTTGGCTTCCTCAACCAAGATAAGGTAAAGGTCGCCAAGGTCTTCGAACAGAGTTTCCGCGTTCTCCACGGTGAACGGGATTTCCTTGCCGGTTTCGTCCTGCACGTGTTCCCATTCCAGCAGAACGGTTGTGCAGAAAACCTTGCGCATTACCGGCCCGGCGACAGCGTCGGTCAGTGTGTCAAGCTCCATAGCCTGACGCAGTTCCTTGGACTGCTTTTCCATTGCCGCTTGGTACGCCGGGTTATTCTTGCCCATGCGGGCCATCTTGAACCGGGGCACGGTGCCGTTTTCGTTGATAACGCCGGAAATGTCGAACCACTTGCCGTCACGCTCGGCATTCTTGTTGGTTTTGAACGTATCGTACAAACCCATGTACTAAACTCCATGAAAAAGAGGGGCCACCGCTAGATGGTCCCTCTTTATGCCTTACTGTGGAGAGCAAAGCAATTAGTATTCGGTCGCCTGCTTCGGCATTGCCACTGTGGGCAGGTAAGACCAGTTGGTATAAAGCAGGGTATAGCCGTTAGTGTTCTCAGCGCCGAGCATTTCCAGCGGAACACGGATTTCCTGCCCGGCCTCGACCTCGACACTGCCGCCACCAAGTGTCAGCAGCGGGAAGTCATAGACGAACCCGGCATTGCCAGCCGCGAAGATGAAATCACAGGTAACGTCCGCGTTGTCACGCACTGCCTTGGTTGCCGCGACCGTCGAGAAAATGGCCGTAAGCTCGCCGCCAGCATCGAAGTCACCAACGTTAACGTCGATAGCGCCGAACGTGCCCACAGCCTTAGTCGGCGTGACGTTGTTGTTGATCGAAATAGTTGCTTCCGTCACATAGGCAAAAAGCGGGGTCGGGCGGGTCGTGGCCGGGTCAACGATAGCCATACGCAGACGAACCACGTTGTTTGCCGTGTTGATAGCTGCCTCGCCGGGTGCCGCGATGAACGTGCCGGGCTTGCGACCGACTGCACCTGAACGTTGCTCGCTGTCACCCGACACAAACGATACGTCTGCATTCAGCTTGGCTTCCTCGCCTTCCGGCAGCGGAATGTTCAAGGTGAACTCGTTGGCAACCGACCGGGTCAGGTATTCCGATTGCGTGCCGTCCGCATCCTTGCCGAGAGTACGCTCAAACTCGAAATAGCGAGTAACGACAAGTTCGTCCTCTTTCTCGTTTTTGATCGTGTCGCCGGTATAGATGCGAATGGTCTTGCCGGTGCCGACTTCAGCAACCGGGGTCCACGTCGTCTTGTCCAGCGTAATCACGGTATCCGTGATGCTGGCAACGCGAGCGTAACCGCCGTTGTTAGCAAAGGCGTTGGCCGTGACGTCATCGCCAAGGTAGAACCATTCGCCTGCAATCAGTTCGGTTTCCAGCCAGCTAAAGCCGGTGCCGCCTGCCGAAGTTGCGCCGCCAAAGGTAACATCAGCATCAGACGTGAACGAAACGCCGTTGCTGTTGGTGCCCTTTATGCGCGCCGTAAACGTGACGTCGTCAGCCAGCGCCGAAGCAATGAAGCGTGGATGCGCCGGGGTGCCGATGACATTGCCGTTGATGGATGCCGCAACGTTCGTCGCCGTAGCGTTGACGTCCGCACCAATCAGAATGTCATACGGGTTAACGACAGCCGCCGCATAGGTGTATTCCACGCCGCCAATCGTCAGGATTTCACCCGCTGTGGGCAGAGTGTTGATTGCCATGGTGTTGGTGGCCGCAACGGGAGTAGCCGCAAGCACAAGCTGGGGGATCAACCCGGCCATAGTGATGGACACCGCCGCCGCGCCAAGCTGCCAGCCGACGCCCTTGATTTCGACGCCAGCCGGGGCAACTTCGGTTGCGAGATTGTCCGTAACCGTGATGGCTGTATCTGACACCGCCGTGATAAGGCGATTGCCGTTGTTCAGTGCGTTGACGAACCCGGCGACTGACACAAGCATGCCTGTACGGAAACGAGACAGGCCCGACGCCGCTGTATAGGTGTCGCCCGTGGTATCCGCCCCGGTAATAACGACCGGGTCGCCATTGAACGGATTGGTTTGCGGCTTCTGCCGGGCGTCGGCAAAAAAGAAGCCCTGCAACAGCCGGTCGAAGTTGGACTTGGTGTAGTCCTGATTGAACCCGCCGCCTGCCGTGAGATCGGTAGGAGTGCCCTTCTTCCGCTGCCGGGACGCCGAAAGCGGCGAACGCGCCGTAGTCGTCAGGGTCGCGCCGAAGTCGTCAAAGCTGTTCGGTTCCAGTTCAAACCACGTCGGGTTGTAACCGTCATCAATCAGATTGGGGAGCCGTCCGCAAATGGTTTCCGCGAAGGAAAGGCCAACACGGTTACTGTCAATCTTGCGGGGTTCGCAATTGTCGGCCATGGCCGTTTCCTTCTTAGGTTATCTCGTCAAACTGGTATTCAAGGGCCACGTTGCGCCGGTAAAAGTTCGCCTCGGGCTCTAGCCTGTTTATACGCACATTGCGGAAAATAAAACAGCCGGGGAAGGCTGGATCACGAAAAATACTCTGCACATACTCAGCGAGTTTTTGCGCCCGGTCATTATCTTCGACACTAGTACGCAAAACCAAACACTGAACTATAATGATCCCGTTATTTTCATAACGTTGACCATGTTCCCCATTACGCAGGGAAGCTTGCGGGTTGGTGACGCTATCCATTACGAACCGTGCGCCAGTCTTTTCAAACTTCTTCGCAAGTTCAATGTCCTGATACCGCAAATCAGGGTCAGGAATGCCCACAATTGCCGGGACGTTCGCGTCCCATAGCGATTGCAGGTGATCGGTGATGATGACGTACGCTTCAGTAAAGGTCAGGGCCATTTATCCGGCGAACCTCAGATAGTATAAGATCGGCTCGACCTGATTTGGGGCCAACAGGTCAATTCCGTTCTTTGGAAGAATGCGCAAGGCCGGTTCCGCGAACACATTGCCAACGGCAACAAGGCCCGACAACGACGGCGTGAAACTAATGTTCCCGGCCATCAGCCCGCGCTTACCGCCTGACGGCAATTCCGTGTCGGCAATCATGGATAGCAGCGAGGCAAGGCTTTCCCGACTGGTGTTGGTCAGGAACAGGATTTTCACTGCCGCGTCGGACGGCGTACCGGCCACAGGCCGCGCCGGGGAGCCTGTAGGGGTGCCGGGCTCGCGCCAGACGCAGTCAGCCCCATATTGGGCGATCAGGCGGCTGGCGGTGGCAATCTGGCGTTCGAAGGTCATGTCAAACCCGGTAGGTGCGCAGGGACATGCCGCCGCCAGCCATCCACGGCGCTAGCAGGGCGTCAACCAACGGAACTTTCGGCAACTGGCCGAACGTCTGCAAAGCTACCGCTTCGGAATATTCCGTTTCGATAACGTCAACCTTTTCACGGGTCACAAAGCCCGTAGCCGGGTTGGTTGTGGGCAACAGGTCAACGCCGCTGTTCGCGACCAAGGCCAGTTCCATTTGAGCCTTGACGATGTTGCCCGGAATTTCATCGTCAGGGAAAGCCGTTTTGCCGCCTTGCGGGATTGCTCCCGTTCGCGGCCATGCCAGCGTTTGCACGCCGGGTTCGACCAGATCGCCAGCCCATTTGCTGTCATACATGGTCAGGTAGTCCATGGCCTTGATCGCCAAAACATCGGTGGCATCGGTATCGGCCAGCGTCACGCCGCGTGCTATCGCATAAGCGATAAGTTCTGCCCGCGTAACATAACTGTTAGCGCTGCTTACAATGCTGCCGTCTTCTTTAATCAAGGCCATGGTTTAATCCTTACCAGCCGGTCGCCGGGGCGCGGTTGGCGTCAAGCCAATCCTGCTTTTCGACAACCTTCATGGTTGCCCAACCTTCCGGCGCTTCGCGACCGTTAAGGCCCTTTTCGCCGTCAAGGTCGGCATGGGTGGCAAGGGTCTTGTAGTCGAACGGCGTGTTGCCGTCGTCGTCTTCGGCGGTGCCTTCGGCGGTGCCTTCGGTCTTAGCCTTGGCCTTGTCACGGGAGGCGTCGAAACCCTTGGGCGCGGTGTCGGCAACGGGCTTGCCGTTGTCTCCGAGAACGTTGCCTTTGTCATCGGTGCCGTGCTGTGCAGCATAGTCGATGACTTCACCGGCATTAACCTTGCGCAGGTGTTCGCGAACAGCACGACGCTTATCGAGTTTGAACATTGTAGTTCGTCCTTTTGGTTGTGCCTTATGCTGCCGCAATGGCCAGCGTATAGGCGTTGGTTTTGGAGTTACCAAAGTCGTCGGTGCCGATGACACTGAACGACGCGGTAGCAGCGGGACCGGTCGGAGTACCAGACAGCACACCAGCCGACGAGAGCGACAGGCCAGCGGGCAGAGCGCCGGTAGCAACGGAATACTTGGCACTGCCCACAGGTGCCGACAGGGCAAACGTGACCCCGGCATGCGGGGTTCCGATGGTGCCACCGGTCAGCGCGCCAGCGCTGGGGGTCATGGTCTGCGTGACCGTGTTTTCGGTGGTGATTGCCCGCAACCGGCGATGGTCTTTGCGGGTCTTGATCAGGCGTTTAGTCATTTGGCTTTCCCTTCGAAAAAGCCCGCCGCCGTTTCCGACGACGGGCCAGCCGTTACAATAGTGCCGTAGCGGTAGCTACCGTTACGCCTTCGACTTGATGAAAGCGAACGGTGCCGACTTGCGGGGAACCACGCGGTTCCAGTGAGCGGCAAGGCGAAGGTCTGCCAGCGTCGGGGAGAACTCAGCCAGCGCCGCACCGCCTTCAACCCACGAGAACCCAAACGGGTGCAGGAGCCAAGTCTTGCGCTCCCAAAGGGTTTCTTGACCACCGCCGTTACCCGCAGCCGGGGTGCGGTCAACTTCGGAAGCGACACGCGGCACGCCCTCACCGTAGGCAAAGGCATGGCCTTCAAGACCGCCGAAGGCAAAGGCACCGGCACCAAACAGAATGGACGTGTAGACGCCGCCGCTGACCGGCATCATATCGTCAACGATGACGACACGGCCCTTGTAGGTCGGGACGGTAAGCGCGCCTTCGCTGTCCGGAATATAGACGATTTCGTCATTCTTGACCATGCGAGCCATGATCATGGAATGGACGGCAATTGCCCGGAACTGTTCGGCACGGTCGCCAGCGGTGTAAGCCGCATCAACGAACGCATCGGAACCGAACAAGGCATCGTCACCGGCATTGCCGGAAATATCAACGACCATGTCGCTGCCGTCGTTGGCAACGTTGTCGTTGAGAACGCCGACCGCCGCCGCAATCACACGACGTTCAAACTGGCGGGTCCAGTATACGCCGAAGCGGTTGCGGATATGCTGCATGGGCGAGGAGCCGGTAAGCTCCTGCACAAGGTCCATGTCAGAGTAACCCTGATTGAGCCATGCCTTGCGGTAAAGCATTTCGCCCGCATCGACCTTGTTCGGGGTCGCCATGTCGGCGGGGTCGTCGTTGGACATGTTCGGTTCAATCTCGGGGTCAAGATCGTTCCAGAACGGGAGGTGCCCAATCTTGCCGCCGCCCGTGGCGACGGTGTTGAACACTTCCGACACGGAAACAATGCCCGATGTTACCAGCGCGCTGGTTTCGGGATTATCGACGGATGCGTACCCGTCGTAGATATCGTAAACGATGGTATCGGAAAGGCGAACGGTCGCCATGGTTAAGTATCCTTGCGGTTAGCCGCGAACAGCGATGCCTTCACTGCGAGCCTGCGCCTTATAGGCTTCAGGGCTTTCGCGGTGAAACTTCACGCGTTCAGCTTCGGTCATTTCGGAGATTTTTTTACCAGCGGCACCGCCGCCCGAACCGCCCCCGTTGCCACCGGCACCCGATGCGTTCGACCCCTTGACAATAGCCGCAAATTTCGGGTTGTCAACGAACTCTTTCTTAAGAATATCGATTGTCATAGTAGCCGACACGTTGCCTGCCGCATCCTTGATCCGGGTCACACCAACCGCCCCGGAAATGTCCGCGTCAAGACGGGCGGCGATCAGCGGAACCAGCAGTTCCGGAACCGTCGAAATCTCAGCGGCCAGAGCTTCAGCCTTGCCGTTGATCAGCGAGTTGACAGCCAAAGCCTTCAGGCGTTCGACTTCGGCATTGACCGTTGCCAATGCTGCCGTGTGTTGTGCCGCAAGGGTATCTTCCAGCGTCTTCATGTCGCCGGCCTTGCGAGCGGCGGCACGGTCGGCTTCATCCTTGGCGGCCTGCTCGCGCCGGGTTGCTTCGTCCTTTTCGGTCTGCAACCGGTTGCGTTCAGCTTCAAGGGTGTCCGCGCGCTGCTTCTCGCGTTCCTTGGCCGTACGCAACTCAGTTGCTTCGTCAGACTGCAAGAGCCAAACGCCGTTTTCTTCCTTATAGTGCGCCTTGTCGGCGTCGGGCAGGGTGTCGAACTCGTTTTTGACCGTGATACGTGACTTGAGCATTATGCTACCTCAGCTAGAATTTTATTCAACTTATCGCCGTATTCGGAAACCGTCAACGGGCGAGCGCGATCAAAGCCGGGAAGCTGATCGGCCTTTATCCTGCCGTCTCGAAGCTCCCGGCCTCGCGTCGGTCCTAGCACATCATCTTGGACGCCGGAAGGCTGACGCTTGATCCAAGTATAGAATGTGGGGATTTCCTCGACGTTAACGATTGTGGCCGGTATGGTAAACGAACGACAATTCCAGTGTGCCGGGGGCCGTGGTCCGCTGCCGTACTCATAGGAAACGCCATTACGCGACCGACAAATTTCGGTTGTGCGACTGTCAAGGATCGAGCACCAGACATAATGTGAGGCCGTCAACCGCCCAAGCTGGAACTGTACCCCGGTCGTGACATGTTGAATGCCTGTCTCGATTGCCGTAGCAAACCGCCGCCGTTGTCGGGCAAGTAGACCGTCCTTGAACAGCAGCGCCCTAGTGCCCACAAGTGAGCGGATGAAGGCCGCTAGCTCGACATTGTCAGCCCATGCCGCACGGATTGCCGCGACCACTGCCGCGATGGCCGCTGTCTGCGCTTCTAGGAACGCATCGCCCGGCGTGACACCGGTTGCGCCCATGGGGTCGTTGAAAATGCGGCTCCATAGCGTATCGCGGTTCATAGTGTTAACCGGGAACGGCTTACCGCTGGCGTCTTGCGTAAGTGCGGCCATGATCCGCAAATCAACGTTCATGAACGCCTTGATTGCTTCCGTAGTCAACTCGATTTGTTTGCCGAAAAGCTTCTTCATTCGCGCCGTTACGTCACGGGTAAGCGCAAGTAAGGCTTTCTTGGTAAGCTCACCCATGTTGTTTAGGGCAAGCTTGTTCAGGCTGATGATGATTGCTGCCGTAATCTCTTCATAGAGAGTTTCGGCGTCTTGGGCTTGCCCGTTCTTATACCCTTCAACATAGACTTGATGACGGGTATAGGCGTCAAAAGTGGTCATTCGTCAGTGCCACCGGTCTTGTCACCTGCCGTGACAACTGGTGCCTGTCGCGGAATTGGGTTGCCCATTTCATCCGTCGTTTCGCCGTCGTCCATTCGCATGGACTGGATTTCCGACTTGGCGGTGTCGTCTGACTGGAATGCCATTTTCGCCCGCTTGGCAACAACACGCATTTCGGTATAGGAAATAGCTTCCTTCTGCCATGCATTGATTGCAGAGTTCAGTTCTTCAGCCGACGCCGTTGCAATGTTGAAATCGGTGTTCAGGGAAAACACGATAGCATCTTTGTTGTCCCCTGCCGTCTTGGCGTCAACGAAGACAGTACGTTCCCCGGCGAAGATCGTGCACCATTCCAATGCAAAGCGGTACGCGGCGGAAACGTTGTCCGTAACCGTACGCAAGGTGCTGGTTTCGTTGGCCGTGTCTGCACTGGTTTCAGTGGCTGTGCGCTGTACCTGCTTGGTTTCCACCAGCTTAGCGCCAAGCGCGACCATCTGTTTTTCTTTGTGCTCCATGGCCGCGAACCCCGCCGTTCGCTCTTCCATCTGCAACAGATCAGCAGTGGCGTCAGCCGGTAGTGGTATGCCACCACGTGAACCAAAGTTGATCCGTTTGTTCAGAACCTTTTCATACCAAACTTCAGTCAACCCGGAAACAACAGGGGTCGCCTGCCCGGTGATATAAACGCTTTCTTCGTAATCTGCACTGTTGCGATAATGGGCAAGGTTTAGGTCACACAGTGCGAACATAGGCGGTTCGTCAACTGTGGGGTCGTTATTGATTGCGCCGATAAACGTAAACGGCAATTCGTCAAGCGGCTGACCTTTACTGTCAACCGGGTTGAACGTTTTTGACGGTGCCGTTGGCAGCATGTTGTAAGAAGTTTCCTTCCAAAGCTCTTGCACATATTTGTTGTCCACCAGCCGCAAAACGCGATACTGGTTCGACTTTACAACACCAAAGCCGCCTTCGTCGTATTCCTCGTTGTCCTCTCGGAGAACGACCAACGACAAAATGGTTTTACTGCCGCGCTTGGTCGTGCGCCAGTTGATAATATCGGCAGGGTGGTAATGGTGAATGGTTGGGCGCACAAGCCCATCCATTTGGTCCTTACGGGTCACCGTACCCTTTGTTTCCGGGTAATCGATCAACAGCCCGGCACGACCCTTTGACAAGACCTCGCCTTCCGACTTCTGGCAAAGCTGCACCAGTGACACGCCCGAACCGTCCGCATCCTTCACGACTGGTTCAATGATCGTCGGTACACGAATAATGGGATCAACCTCAAAGACGCTGCCCACAAATCCCTGTAGCGTCACCTGACTGACGTTGTAAAAGACGGCGCGCGTCAAATACGCCGTATAGCGCAATCCGTTTTCGGCGCTGGTATCTTCCGGGTTTGGTTTCGGGAGATATGTTTCCCGCTTATCCTTAACGGCAACACTACCCTTAATGCAGTCGTCAATAAGGTCATACTGTTTCTTCATGTTCGCGACTTCAGGTCGCGACCAGTTGACCAGCGCCGGGGGCACCGTTGATACAGGTACACGCGGGTCGCGCTGTGCCCGTGTGCGGAAATCCGGGTTCTTCTGTTGCTGTACTGGCTTGCGTGCCATGCCGTTACCTCGGGAAGTTGATTTTGATTACCGTTGCCGTGCGGTTATTGCCCTTGAGCACGCGATAGCGGACCATATCATAGGCGTGATCCTCGGCACTAGTATCGACGTCGTCTATTTTCTTCTCATCTCGGGGCAAGATAGGAATGGTCGCGATTGAAGCCCGGCAATTATCCATGAAGTAAATCGCGGGAGCTTCTTTCTTTACTGCCGCTTCCATACGACCACGAACCAGTTCAAGGCCGTTTACGCGGGAGCCCGGCGACTTGATCGAACCTTCCCAATTTATGCCATTGTCTTCAAATATCTTGCCTATGGTGTCCGTGTCCTTTTCAGTCACGTTCCAAATCTGGTTATCAGCCGGGCCGGGCCATACCGTCGATACGATCCAACCTTCCTTGTGCAACTCGGTTTCAATTTCCTTGATCGCGGTAGCAACCTTTTTGGCACCCCATTTCTTACCGGTGTTGGTGCCGATCTTGTCGGAACCGTAGCACTCGGCAATCTGGATAAGGGAACCCGGTTGTGGGCAAAAAGTCGAACCATCTGGCAAGGTTACTTCTTCGCCGTTCGCCTCGGCAAACCAGCCCACAGAGAATGGATGCGTTGACCCCCAATCAAGGGCGCGATCAATATGCCAGTTGGCCGGAACTTTGAACCGGGGCACAACGTGCACGGCCTTTTTCCATACGTCGTCAAACGCGCCACCGGCAACAATGTCCCAATCCCCGGTGAGCCATGCCTTTAGAATGTTCTCGTCAGTCTCTTCGTAGAGCTTGGCGATATACAGCGGCGACAAGTATGGGTTTTCACGGAACGTCCCGAACAAGGTAACCTGAGTTCGGGTAACGTCAATCTCTTCCTGTGTCTTAGGATCAAAAATGCGGGTAGTTCGCCGGACAATTTTTCCGTACGGTGCCGGGTCAATGTACTCTTGCTTTACCCAATTATGGCCGGGACCATACGGGTTAGTTGTCGATACCAGTTCAAGCGGGATCGGCGGCAATGGCTGGCCGTCAGGTGTGTCATAGTCCCCAACCTTGACCTCACGTCCCCATTCATGCGACATGACAGCGGCATAGTTGTCACTGGTAATGCGTGGAGTATGTTCGAAGGGATCAAAACCACTACGGTTAGTGGATTGGATCATATTATAAAACTTGTTGTTGGAATACTTCGTTAGTTCATTAAAACCAATGAAGGGGTATTCGTGGCCGTGATAATCCCAATAGTCGGTTTCATCAGAGGCAGCACGAAACAACAACTCTTCGCCAGTATCCCAAACCCATTTGAAGGCGGACACACTAGCGAGAAAGTTCGCGTGACCCTTGTCAAGGTTTGAGAAAATACGGCGAGACTTGACGACCAAGTCATCAAGGTTTTTGTATTCTTTATCGAAGATGATACCGCGCCAATGGGAACCGTAGCCTAAGCCCACACGGGAGCGAAAGCGCATTAGCTGTGCTTCGGTCTTGCCGTAACCGCGACCACCCGTTAGCAACAAGCTTTGGACCGGCGCGGTTAGCGCCAGTGCTTGGCTAGAGTTCGGGATAGGTTGCCAAACTACGTTAACGGTTGGCGAGGGTACGGGAAGCATCTACAACCAAACCCGCTTGATGCTTCGTCGCGGTAGCTTCCCAATCATCCATTGAGTTCGCGGCGGGGGGCATCATCATCACGCGCCGGTTATCGATGTATACGTTCGCCCCGGCGTCGGGCTTGGTTACGTGGCCCATAAGGTCAGCATAGAGCTTGTGAGCCTTAAGACGGTCGTCAACTGATTTGGTCGTGTCGGCAGCAAGCCGGTACACGTCGCGAGCCTGTTGATCCCGGCCCGGCAACTCGGCAGCGTTCTCAGCCTTGGCGAGCCGGGCAAGCTCTTCGATTACGATAGGATCGCGGGGCCATTCGTTCATGGCCTTTAGGCAAAGCTGTGCGTCAGCCTCGTCAGGGAACGACAGGCAAGCAGCCTCAAACCGGGCATTGTCGTTGTCGGGACGCTCACGCAAAAGCGCCGCAAACTTGCGCTTGCGGTCGGGGTCGCCAAACATCTGCCAAGGGGTTTGCTTCTGTTCCATGACCGCCACCATAACGGCGACGGCCAAGCCACGTCAACTAGTTAGCGCGTACTTCGTTCAGGATTTCGTTAAGCAAGGTTTCAACCCTTACCATGCGGGTGTTGTCGTCGTAACGAAAGCCCTTAAGGTCTTCGACGTCACTTTTTACCCCGGCGACTTCCCTAGAAGTCTGTTCCGCCTGAGTGGTAACGATACCCCAAGTGATACCAATCGTCACTAGCACGGTAGCGATGGTAAGGAGACCACCGAAAGTGATTTTCTGTTCTAGCGCCACTTTGAACATTATTCCGGCTTCTTCCAACCGCACAACCGAACACCAGTTTCATTGTGGGCAAGGATTTGGTCATCTGTAGAAGGCAGGCCACCCGTAGGTGGCCCGAACACGTCAGCTATGGAAGGGTTGATAGTTTTGAACCCGGAACACGGGTCAGTCGTCGCGCATCCAGCCGTCAAGACGCTTACGGCGCTCAGCAGGGCTAAGGTTAGCCAAGTCTTGCTCGACTTGATTACGAGCATCACGGGCGCGCTGTTCGCGTTCCCTTTGCTCACGTTCATGATGCTCGCGTTCATCGCGTTTCCCCTTGGTATAGACGCCACCGATCAAGCCGAAGGTGACGACTGCCAAGAGCCCGCGCCACCCTAGAAACCGGTACGCCAGAACGCCCGCGCCCGCAAGAGGCACAAGCCACCAATAGTCTAGGAAAACCCCTTGCATAGCGCTTAGTTCCCGATCCCGAAAGCTTTGATCGCTGATTTGATCCGCGAGGCCACAAGCTCCGCTTTCCAGACCAACACGCCGAAGGCCACAGCGCTGCCCACAGCTAGCCCGACCTTGAGTTCCGGGGGCAGATCGGCAAAGAACCCAAGCAGCATGGACAGGAAGCCACCAGCGCCGAATATACGGGTCATTGCTGTCTTGTCGCCACCCTGTGGCGCAACCGCGACGTTCTCCGTGACCGGGGCCGGTTTAGTTTCCGATACCGGTATCGTGCCTTCACGCACCAAGGCTTGGTGAATGGCCGCGCGAGTGCCGGGGCCATCCTCACCGTCAACGCCGCGCGTGTACCAGCCGTTAGCAGTAGCCACGGTTTGGAACGCACGGATACCTGATGGAGTATAGTCATAGCCGAGATATGCGAGCCCGAGCCGTGAATATTTCTCAAGTCGGTCGTCAAGGCCATTCGTACCCCCGTTGATCTTCCGCGTAATCATTTCGTTGTCGCCCTGATCGGCGTAAACGTTAAGCGATTTGCCGGTAGCGACGTCCCAATACCAAATCGGAACCAAACCTTCCCATGGGTCGGTATTCACCAGATCGGGAAATTCAACGAAGTCGGGCGGGTTGAGGCCCTTGCTCACACACCACTGGTAGAACTTGAGATAGTTGCGGCGACCGGTAAGCTGCATAGCCGTGCGACCGCGATACTTGTAACCGTCGCCATCAGCTTCGGGCGTATTGCCAAGATCGGTTCGCGTGTCGTAGCGCTTCTGTGCCGCCGTCGGTCCCCATAGCTCCTGATCGTAACGGAAGCCGCCGCTTTCGTGCGCAATCTGCGCTAAGAACTGAATAAGTCGGTGCGGTTGATCCAGCCCAACTAGTTTTGCGTACTTGTTCAGGCTATCGACAACGGATTTAATATTCGCGTTGTCAGCCCTAACGTCTGCTACCGTGACCAGTAGCGCGGCAGTGATTTGCTTCATGATATTGCCTCGGGTGATGGTGCCCACAGGCTAACTGAGCGCCGGGCAAAAGAAAAGGGCCGGAACCTGTGTTCCGACCCCTTCCCGGCCTAGCCTGTCCTTCCCGCGTGCGGCAGGGGTGTCAAGCGTTATGCAGTCTGCGTGCCCTGCTCGCCGGACGCCGGGGGGGCAGCCTTGGGGGCGCGGACCTTCTTCTCCGAAACCGGACGATGGTAGATCGCAATGCCGGCGATACCGGCGTAAGCTTCCGGGTTCGGCGTGCCGTCTTCGTTCTGCCCGACAAAGCCAGCCTTGGCACCGTCTTCGATGGTGCGCGAGGTCATATACTTGTCGCTGTTGTTCTGGTTGAACGTTGCGACAGTGGAGCCGAACTGCTTGGACAGTTTCTTCAGACCTTCGGCGTCAATGCCGGGGTGCGGAATGAAGGCAGCGCCGCCGAGCGGAATAGTGCCGAGCGGGTACTTGCTTTCACGCGGGGACTTGTTGCCGCCGCCGCGCTTGATATCGGGCAGCGCCGCGACCTGCGCAATGATAAAGGAAACCTTGGGGGTTTCAGCCGGGGCAGCAGCCGGGACGTTGGCGCGGCCAAGGTCGGTCAGGACAGCAGCGACATTGCCGTTGGCGTCCTTCAGGTTCTGGTTGACCTGAATATAGCCGTTTTCGGCCAGCGGGCGCGCATCAGCGCCGACATAGAGCGGATTGGTTTCAGTGGCCGAAACCAGCGACGTCAGGATTGCGACATGAGCAGCGGTAAGGGCGAATGCGGTGGTCTTGGGTGCCATGGTAGTTGTTTTCCTCAGAAATGAAATCGGGGTCAGCCGTTGAAGCTGACCCCAATCTAGTCACCCGTTTTATTGCCGTCAAGCGATTAAAACGTGTTTTCGTTAATTGAAGTTGAAGTTCAGGTCACCGATGGGGATAACCACCGGATCACCTGCCGTGACAGCGCGGGTCGTATCCAGCGGTGTAAAGCCGAGCTTGTTGCCAGCGCTGGCCGCGTCAAACAGGGCAAGGTGAGTGACCGTTGCGCCGCCAGCGGCAACGCCGAAGTCAACAGCCGCACTGTTTTCCGTGGCACGACCGGCGACGGCACCCCAAGTCACAGCCACACGGCCAGCGGCACGAATGGTGGTCGTGACTTCAGTACCGCCCGACGCTGCCGCTGTGGGATCGCCGTTGAAGAGGCCAACATAAACGTCAGCCGGGGCGGTTGGCATGGCATCACCATCCAACCAGTTAAGAATGGCATTTGCGAGGTAGTCAGAAAGTTCCGAAGCCATGATTTGTTCCTTTCGTTGGCTTTTCGTCTAATCAACCGGTAACGACCAGATTACCGCTTGATGTAAAGGTATGGACGGTATCGCTGCCCACAGTTGTAATCGTGCCGCCCGTGGCCTTGGGTGCGCCGGGGTAACGGATGATGACGACGCCAGAGCTACCTGCGCCACCTGTACCCGCGCCTGCACCAGCACCGCCACCACCGCCGCCACGGTTAGCAGTTCCTGCACCACCTGCACCATTCGTGACGCCGCCGTTACCGGCACCTGACCCACCAACACCACCAGCGCCACCGTTATTACCACCGCCACCGCCGCCACCGTAGTTTGTTGCCGTGCCGCTGATAGATGAAGACTTAGCGCCACCACCCGCGCCACCCGCCGAGCTAGCACCGTTGCCGCCGTTGCCGCCTACGCTATTAGCACCGCCACCACCAGCACCCGCGCTAATTGCTACAGTACCACCCGTGCCGCCTTGGTTGCCCTGCCCAGCCGTACCTACCGCCCCAACTGAGTTAGGCTGTGTGCCTACTGTTGTCAGGCCAACACCGCCGCCACCCGAACCACCTATAGCCGGGGCAGTGTTGCCGGAAATGGTTGCACTACCTCCAGAGCCGCCGCCAATAGCTGTTTGCCCCTTGAAGGATGAATTGCTACCACTAGTTTGTGCGGCACCGCCTCCACCAACAACGATTGGGTACGTACCCAAAGCAAGACTAAACGAACTAAGCTCTATGACACCGCCACCGCCGCCACCACCAGCGCCACCGCGACCGTTAGTAGTCGTACCACCGCCACCGCCACCAGCAACAACAAGCGCGGTTGCTCCCGTAATTGGTACAGCAACCGGCGGAACCAGTCGTTCAATGGCCGCCTTGATTGCCGTCATTTGTGTGGTTGTCAGCGCCGATCCCCACATTGCAGCCTGAAGCTTACGCGAGGAGCCGTTAAACACGCCAGTTGCGCCAGCAGCACCGCAAACGCCCATATCGAGAGCGTCGGCACCGCCTGCCGTGTTATTGACGTCACCAGCCACGCCGTTCTGGTACATGGTGCGGGTGATACCCGAACGAACAGCCCCGAGCAGGCCCATGGCCATATCCAGAGTACTGTTGTTGCCGTGCACCGTACCCATATAGAACGCGTAGACGCCTGCCGTTGACTGAGCACCACCACGCCAAACCGGTGTAGGTGAGCGTCCGATATCGTTAGCAGCAACTACGGCTTGGTCGTTGGTGTACAAGAACATACTTGCATCAGCGACCTTGAACTTATTCCAGCCGACAGCATCCACACGAAGACCGTTAGCGCCGGAAGCGCCTGCATAGCTATCGTTAGCGGTAAACGTCGGAGTACCGACTTCGACAAGATTGGTCGACCCGGTCGGGTTCTTCCAATTCAGGCGGGCGGCCTGTGCCGAATGGGCGTAGAGCATATAGAACGTGTCAAGTCGCCGCCATGCGTCGGTGTCGTACAGGTCTTTGACGATTGCCCTGATTGCGGTCTGACGCGTGCTGTCTGGCGTGGGCACCATGGCGTCAATGACGGCCTGTGCGCTTTCAATCCACGGGTTGACCGCCGCACGCACACCGCCTTCACCGCCGATGGTAGCTGACAAGGTGATAGGTGCCGCAGGCGGGGCATAAGCTAGAATAACGTCGCGTAGTGCAATCTGGTCAACTTGTTCCAGATACGCACCATAACCCATCGCCTGCAATGGACGCGACGACGCCGTAACCGTCGTTGGTGCCGTAGAGGCACCACCCATTGTCATCGGATTTGTTGTTATACGCGAGCCTGAAGCGGCACTAACAGTTTCTGCAAGCTTAACCCCGTTTTCCCACAGGGAAATTGCTGACGGGATCGAATTGCCAACAATAAGTCGGGGCGCTTCATTCGGTGTTGGGTCCGACGCAATTGACACCAACCGCGTGCGGTCTTGTAGCTGCATCGGAGAAACACTCTCCGAGCTAACCAATAGTCTGAACTGTGTGTTAGACCCAAAGACACCTGCAACACTAAGTGAGTTTTCAGAAGCCGACGCCTTTTGTCTCGTAAAGATAAACAGGGACGCACTAGTGAGTGTGCACTGTGCGGCTGTTGCTAGTGTAAGGTTGGTAGTTAGTGCACTTGCCGGGGAGCGATTGCCACGATAATAGCGATCCGCAACAAATTCAGCATCGGTTGTTCCGATCTTAGATGCCTTAACGCCAGCCGGAGCTTTCCAGTTGATGCGTGCCGCTTGCTCATCGTGGGCATACAGCATATAAAACGCGTCAAGCTTGGACCAAACACCCGTAGCTTTAAGCTCGATAACAGCCGTATTAATCGCCGCCTTGCGCGTATCGTCCGGTTCGACGGTCATTTCATCAATGATCGCCTGAGCATCAGGGTCATAACCCGCGTTCAGGTTGACCGTGACAATGCCACCAGCAGCAATGGTGCCTGCAAGTTCAATCTTGGGTGGCACGTAAACGTCGGAAATCAGTTCGCCGCCACCGTCAATAGTGCCGCCAAGGCCGATGGACGCGACAATGTCAACCCCAAGTAGACCGCCGCCGTCAATAGAAGCTTTAAGCCGGTTTTCAACCGTGATACTGGCCGTAAACTCACCGCCGCCGTCGATAGTGCCTTCAACACGATGCGGCGGGAACAAGTGACCAAAGAAGTCACCGCCACCGTCAACAATACCAGCCAGATTTTGGGTAATGCCAAGGAAGCCTTCAAGCTCACCACCTGCACCGATATCCGCTGCAATAGACCGTAGGACGCCGATATGCGCTTGCAATGCGCCGCCTGCATCAATGCTGCCCTGTAGGCCGATGCTAACAAGAACGTTCGCCGTAAGCAAACCACCTGCCGCAATAGTCGCTTTCATCTGGCCGGGCGGAATGGGTGCCTCGCCGCCATTGTCAGCGCCGCTTTGCAGATAGGTGATGTAATCAAGCCGGGCCTTGGCGCTCGACTTCAAGCGGCGACCAAGACGATAGGACGAACGGCGTCCAAAGACCATTTCTAACCTGCCCACAGGTTGCCGGGGTTTGGCCGGTATGCGGCAGGTAGGCCCTGCACGTCGCATTAGGGTACAGGGGGCGGGCCTAGCGTAGCGTCAACCAGTAGACCCGCCCCCTGGCGCTCGCGCGGCGAGCACAAAGGCACCATAGGCAGGCGAAAGGCGATTTGGCAAGGGTGTCAGTAACCGAAACGGTCGCAATGCGCTGCCTGACGCGCGGCGGCGTATTCCGGCGAGGTCGGAAGGGCCGGGCAAAGCACATCAGCTTGGTTCTTCAGCATGCCGTTCACGACGTCGGCATGATACTGGACGATTGCCGGTTTCTGGTTAGCCGTTTCGGTTTCAATATAGGTATTGATTGCCATAACCGAGGCAATCGAGATAGCGGCGGTTGCGATTGCACCAACGAAAACCGTGTTAAACATTTAGGGTCACTCCTGTTGTTGAAGTGACCCTAGAACATCGCCGTATTCGTTGCAACCGTGTTTAGACAAAACGGTTACTGAATACTTTACGCCGTTCTGCATGAACCGGGAACCCCATTGCCATTCCATCGGCAAATTCAAGGTGCATGAACATGCCGTGTTGTGTGAACGTCACAACAGGCAACTCCCCGTAAAGGTATGGCGCAGTCTTGTGCAGGCCGTTAGTTGACCCGACAAGATGGCTGGTACGGTTAGCAACGACAAGTGTATTGCCCTGCTTATCATCGTATTCGGTAAACGGCGCAATCTTCTGCACGCCGTTCCGAAAAAACTGCCTAATGCTTTGGCATGCCTTGCATGACATTGAGGATACCTTTCTTTTGACTAGCCGTCATGAACCGTTCAGCAAAGTTAGCCTTTTCGATCCAGTGCGCCTCACACTTGGCAGCAAATGCCGTGATCCGTCCGACGTTGATTGTGTTGTGGGCAACGTCAACGCCGACCTTGATTGCCCAATGTCCGACCGTGATGTTATCGTAAAGGTCGATTGGGCGAAGCATCTGGAACGGGGTCAAGTCTGCCACGATATCCGCGAATAGACAGTGATCCCCGTTCGCATAGTAAGGCTTGACCTTACGTGAACTTTTCAATGCGCTCAACAAGTGCGTTCCTCTGGTCATAGCGTTCCGCGTCTTCTGCCCGGTGCAACAGGTCCGCGACAGCCCGAAACTGCAAGGCGACCTCGCGCCGGTCGGCCTGATACTTGGAAAGCCGTTCGTTGGCTTCCTGCAACGCCTTTTCGATTGCCGCAACGTTCGCCTGTTCGGCCTTGACGAGATCGTCATGAGCCGTCATCTGGCCGTCAAGCTGATTGGACAGGTGCGCCAGATCGGCATGATTGGGAATAGTCATTTGGTGTAGTCCTTTCACCGCTGTTGATGGTTTGGTTTAGCCCACAGTTACGAAGGCGTCAACCCTTTCGCCCGATCCTTGGACACGACCACGAACTCGCCAGAACGCAACGCTTCAAGCGTTTCTCGTTCTTCCGGGGAAAGGTCACGAAGCGACACCGGGGCCAAAGGGTCCGGGTTCTTTTCGACCAGCTTCGAAACCGCATTGGCAATGATCGCCAGATTGATCGCCGCGCCACCAAGCAGGAGCGCACCTATTGTTTCATCGCCGCCGTCAGTTGCCGCAACCAAACGGTGCGCGTTGTCCTTCACGCTATCAATATCGTTCATTCGTCCAACCCTTTCCCGGTTAGATATAGTTTGATTTCACTTGCCGCCGCGTACCAGTCATAGCACACGACAACCTTGTATCCCTGCCCCTCAAGGGCATTTAGCCATTCGACTTGAACGTCAGATACGCCGCCCGTATCCCACTTGTGTTCAGGTCGCCGCTTAAGCCGGGCGCTTGGCCGTTTCATCTCGACGTAGAGCCCGCAGTATATCGATGCAATCCTAACAAGAGGATCATTGATTTCGTGGCGGGGCGCTGGCACCGGCAAGAATATGTCAGGGACACCCGAGCGCGTACCTTCCGCTTTCATTCGGGCCGCGACGATCTTGTTGCGCTCGCCGCCGTTGGGGATCGCATGCAAGAGCCGTAGCCGTTCATCGTTGCGGAAATTCATCGCCGCCCAACAGAACAACGCACATTGGTGCGTATGTTCGTCGGCTTCGTTAAACGGGACTTTCTTGAAGTAGTCGTCCGGGGTCATGGCATAAACAATGAGGTAATGGCCGGGAGCATAAAGACCAGCCAAAGAAACTTATATCCCTTGGCGCGGTGTTCTGCCTTGTCGCCGCGATGTTTTTGATCAAGGTACTGTTCCCGCCAGTAATCGACCTGTTCAACCGTAGCAGCCAAAGCCTTACGATCTTCTGCCCGGTTCTTACGCGCCTGTTCCAGATAGTCGGAATTAGCCTTCTGCAAGTCGTTGCGCATCTTGACTAGGCCGTCAATCCGGTTCGCGTATTCGCTGTTGGTCTTAGCTAGTTCCGTTACCTTGTCGGCAAGACCTTTGTTGATCGCCTCAAGCTCTACCGCCTTAGCGGTAAGCGTCACGAAATCCTGTGCCATATCACCCATGTTGTCACCTGTCGTTGAGTGTGTCGTAACGGTCGTAACCGGTATCCGTGATGAACACCCGGTTGTTCTCGACACGAACATAGCCATCAGACAACGCCTTGTCTATAGCTGCCGCAAGATCAAGAGTGACCGGGATTTCCAGATTATCGACCAGCTTTTGCAAGAGCCGATATTCAGCCGTTTGAGTTATCGGTGCCATTGTGGGCAGTCTCCTTATTTGGGACGATCTCGATATGATAGCCCAAGACCGCGAGCATGGCATCAACTTCGCCCGTCTTAGACATATAGCCACGAAACCGCATATCGTAAAACCGGTTTTGGTTTATCCCTGCCTTGGTTAAGAAAGATTTAACCTCAAGTTTTTGGTGCTCGATTTCGTCGCAAATCCACTGAATTATCGTGTCAGTATCCGCGTCGTAACCGACTGCTTTCTTTACGATCCGTTGTTCAACAATGCGCCGCCGTATCGCGAAGGTTGACCGATGAAACATGTATGCAATATCAGCTACGCTAACGCCGTCTGCCCACAGTCGGGCTAGGCGTGCGTCATCTGCCGCACTCCAACGTTTCCAGCGGTTATCGTGCATTGATCGGGAACCGGATATAGCGTTTCAAGCCAGCGTCAGGAGCTTCCTGCCGGGCGCGCATGCGGGTCTTGACCGCTGCAACACTGAAGTCGCCCCCGCCGCTCAGATCGCCTGCCAGCTTGACGCGAGGTGCGCCGGGTTTGTTCTTGGTTGGGCGAAAGCCACCGCGTTTAGTTCTCATGGATGGTTCCTAAGTACGATTGCTGCAATTTCATCGTCGGTTGTTTCCAACGTTGCAAGCAATGCCGCCGCTTCAGCTTCAGTAGCGTAATAATCGCTATCACGCGAACCCGGTTCGGTAAACAGGAGCTTGCCGTTTTCATCACGGTTTTCGTAAACCGTACCAACGTACCACCCAGCCGCCGAACGCAAAACTCGTAAGTCAGAGTAACCCGACTTGTCTTTGATATACCCGGCATTTGTTACCATTGGGCTTTTCATCATATCACCCTCCATAAAAGAACACCCCGACCATAAGGCCGGGGTGCTACCATGTCAATAGCTGCCGTGAAGTTTAAAACTTCTTCCCGCCCGGCTTGGCACGGTTTGCAATATCATGGTCCGGACGTGCCGCGTTGACGGGGGTCTTAAGCAGGAACGCTTTGCCCATGTCGTAAAGCTCGCGATAGTTCTCAACGCCTAAGTCGAGATAGGACGGTGGAACCTCGATATAGTCCATAGCGGTTGCAATCTGAAGACAACCAAGCAAGTCACCGATACGGATAACCGCGTCGGTGAGTTCGGCAGTAATGCCGGGCATTGGTATCTTGTCGTCAACCGCATCGACGCGGTAGGCTTCCAACGCTTCCGAAATTTCGGAGTGGATCAAAGCAATCTTAGTACCCACAACGTAGGGGAACCACGCCTTGACAAGGTCGGGTTCTGCCGGGCGCTGTTCGAAATAGCCGCGTTCGCCGTTGGTATCGAGCACACCGGGAATAAGCGACAGTCCGGTAATGGGGTCGTGCCACCAACCGCGATTAAAGCTGGCGGCGTGCGTGTTCCAGACAAGCAGGCTCATAGCCTTCGCCAAGATTTCGCCGTTGGTATACGGCATGGTCGTGTTCAGGTCGTCAAGGCCATGCAATGCAAGCTGGGGGAAGTTGGTATCAGTCATTATTCAATCCTTTCGCCCCGTTCATGGAGCATCATGCAGAAGTTTGCCACGTCAACAGGATCACCCTTTTCAACGTGTTCGCGCAACATACGCGATAGTTCAGCCGCGCTTACACGGTCTTTATCTTGCCAACCACCCCGCCCCATACTCCGAGCATGTGCCATCTTGGTAGCCATGGCACGGGCAAAGTTAGTTACTGCTTTGCTATCCGGGTGCGGTTCCTTTGGACCAACCCAAGCAAATAGTCCGTCGCGGTCTTGATCCATTGAACTACCCATAGTTCAGTCTTTCGGTTCGTTGGGGTTTGGAGGGAATGCCGCGTTCAAAACTTCCGCGACGAGCTTAGCAGTAACTGTGTTGGTAGCATAGACAACCGGCCCGCCAAGGCTGATTGCCTTGCCCTTGGCCGTGCTGACAGTTGTAACCGACCGTTTCATGATCGGGTAAAACTCAGGATCACCCTGATTGTCATAGGTTACATCGTCAACGTAAAACAATGGTTCCAACGGTTCGACCGGGACAGCGTTATCCCCAAACGACCGGTGCCAGTCATCCAGCCGCCGCGACCATTCGTTTCCGCTGTCAACCTGAGTATAGTTGACCATAACCGGGAACTTGTCGCTGACGTGCGCCGTGTTGCGCAAACCGTCGATACGATAAAGGCGGCCGGAATGATGTTTCCAGACTTCGCCCTTAGCCGGGATCGAAAGGCCGCGCATGCCGTAGCTCTCAGCGATTTGCTGCATAGTCATATCTTGGGACATTGTTTCACCACTTGGAACTGTCAAAGACCAACCGTACACCGCCCGGTGTGGGCTCGCAATCTAGATCGTCGTCAGGGTTAACGCCCACAGTCTCAGCCGCGTGCAAGACACCCATGACGATAGGGAACCGTTGGCTTACATCGCGAGCTAGTAGTTTGAAATCAAGCCGGGGCGGTTCTGCCAAGCCTAGTTCGACTTCAAGATTGCCCCCGGTCGGCAGTTCGCACATAGCAACCCAAAGCATATACGCCGCTTTACGATCCCATGACGGGTTATCAATGCCCGGCACTACAACGTTTTCAAGTATCCGTTGCCAGTCGCCTGCGAAGAAGGCCGCAAACTCGGGGTCGGGTTGGTCGCCGGGCTTATAGGTCATGTTAGCCACTCCTTTAGCCGGGCTTCATGATCCAACTGGCAAATGGTCTTAGCATCCGCCAGAATGTAGTATTGGGCATCATGTCCGGGGTTATTGCAACCCAAAACTAGGTGAGCGTCACCTATGGTTATGATATAGTAAACCTTGTTGATACCTACTGCCTGATAAACGACGTTTGGCTCAAGGTGCACCGTCCCCCATTTGAGAGGCTTAAACCTCGGATCGCGCTTGCTCATTTCGTACGCACCTTGTTATAGGCGCTGTGCAACTTATCCGAAACCTTCGTTGCAAGTTCATTGCCGGGGCCGGGTGTAAACGCAAGATCAAAGTTGCTCATAAGCTCCCAAAGCTCCGCCTTGGTAAGCGTGATTGAAATCTTTGGTTCTTTCACCGTCATGATATGCACCTAAACATTCCACCACCCAACCGCCTGAAGTTGCGGTGTACATTTTCCAGAAACTCGACGCAATCGGCACAAGTGACGGTTTCGTCAAACTTGGCGAACACGACCGGGGGCTTACCGTCGCTGTCACCGCTAGCATGATCGTCAAAAGCCCGACCACATAGCGTATACTCGCCACCTGTATTCGGTTGTTCACCACAACGTTTAGCCATGACGCCGCGCCTTTCGTGCTGCCTTGTTTTTCGCCCGGCGCTTGGCGAGACGGTTCGACGCTCCACCCTTGGGGCCGCGCCCGCCCTTACCGCTGCCGTGCCGCACCTTGTAAATGCCTAGCATGTCTTCGGCAGTGATCGGGATGCGTTCATTGGCGTAATAGTCAATGATACGCTGTTCAAGAGTCTTGTAGTCGCCCGGCTCATTGTTGGTAAGCTGTGCCATTTCGTCAAGGGTTTCAGCCGCGTCAATGGTATAGGTAATGACGTGCTCGTCGCTACCGGCGTCAACGCCCGCGACCTTCACCGGAATAACGCCCTGTTCAAGAGCAATCCGGCCTGTAATCGTTTTGCCGATGTTGCGCCCGCCGCCCATTATAACCTTGTGATCGCCAACCGTCACATAGGCTTGCTGGAACTCGCGCAAGGTATCATCAAACGCTGTCACTTCGACTTTGTCGTCAGTCATCGTCCATTTCCTTCTTACCGTTGTTATAGGCTTCCAGCGCCATCTTAATATCTTTGCGAACCTTAGACCAAGCGTGAACTTGCGTCTCGTCGTCAACGTCTACCAGAAGCCAAGGCCCGACCGTTTCGGCCCGGAAGTGTCGCCCCTGTTGAATTAGAGCCAACTTAATCTTGTTGGCCATCTTAGGGCTGTACTTGATCCGTAGTGTAGGGAATGCGGCCATCAGGGCAATCGCGCCTTGCGGAAATCGTTAGGATGATAGATGCCTGCATTAACCCGAGCAATCCGCATGTTCTCAATCGCCTTGCGAATGTGGGCTTTGCGTTGGGTATGAGAAAGAACACCAGCAAGGCCACCACGAACAAAGAATGAAGCCGCAGCCATGTGGGTGGCGACGACGCCTAGATGAGACTGCTTTGCCATTGGTATCTCCTGTTGTTAAAAACAGAATAGACGGG
>Ga0247822_10000032_pt1 | contig 48695 bp, 44 predicted proteins | sample 13C_Cellulose_Da_FD_192423 | JGI IMG/M metagenome (GOLD analysis project Ga0247822, IMG submission 192423) | Soil microbial communities from agricultural site in Penn Yan, New York, United States - 13C_Cellulose_Day30 | ecosystem: Environmental > Terrestrial > Soil > Agricultural land | place...
GGTCGGACTCCATCCCCCGGTATTCGATCAGGTCGAACGACCCCTCCCGGGAGAGCACCCGCCCGGGACTTCCTCCGACCACCGACCTCACCGGGATCGACTTGATCACGACGGCCCCCGCCGAGATCAGCGAATCGTCCCCGACGCTGACCGGGCCGACGATGGCCGCGCCGGGGCCGATGTAGACGCGGTCCCCGATGACCGGCACTCCGTCTTCCGGGCCGGCGGGCGGCCCGCCCCGGCGGCCGACAGTCACGCAGTGTGCGATGGTGCAGTTCCGGCCGACCACGCTACCCGGTCCGATGACAACGGTACCGAGGTGGGGCAAGTACAGCCCTGGCCCCACCCGCGCGGACGTGTCGAGCTGGACGTGGGTGAGCAACCCGACCCCGACCCCGAGCGGACCGGTTAATGGGGCGAACAGCCAACGCACGGGGCGCGGGAAGGTCTCCGCCACCCACCGGCGGAACCGATACACGAACACCGCCCACATGGCCGGGTTGTGGATGACCTCCCGGACCCGTGCGCGAGCCGTGGGGCCGCACCTCCACCAGTCCTGACGGATGTCGCTCAGCAAGTCCGCTCCCATCGGGGCTGCCGCTCTCACGGCTCGAGGCCTGTCTCGTGTCGGCCGTTGTCCACCACCGTCAGCACACAGAATGTCTTGCTCCGGCACGCTCGCGGGGCCTCAGGGGCTTGGCCTGGCCAGCCCGGCGATGAGGCGGAACGGAGCCAGGAATAGCAACTTCGTGCGTGCGAATGGCTTGGCGTCCTCATGAGGATGAGGGAGCGGCCACAGCCACAGCGACCGGATGATCCGGTGCAGCGCCGTCCCGTGCATGCCGGCGTCGCGGTATCTCAGGCCGGCCGAAAAGGCGGCCACGCTGCGGGCTCGCCGCTCGAGCCACCACCGGTCCCGCAGGGTCGGGAGGGTGAACGCGCGGTCGAGTGCCTGGAATTCGTAGTGTTCCATCTTGGCGGCCGCGCGGGACATGCTCCCGGCGTGCGGCCGATACCAGAACGTCTTGGCCTGGAGCTTCATGACTGGGAAGCGGGCCGCAAGCCGGATCCACATCTCGCGGTCCTCCGCGGACCGGAGGGACTCGTCGAAGAGCCCGACCTCTTCGAAGCACTCCCGGCGGATCACGACCCCGCAAACCCCGAACCGCGACCGGGTGACGATCGCCTCGACCGGGACCGGCTCGACCGCGGGGTCGGCCGGCGGGTCTTCCCAGCAGGGGGACTGGCCGGTGAAGTTGTCGGTGGCCAGCATCCCCACTTCGGGGTGCGCCAGCATATAGCGCATCTGCAGCTCGAACTTCCGCGGGTGGAAGATGTCGTCCGAGTCGAGCAGGCCGATGAACTCGCCTCGCGCCGCCTTGATCCCGGTGTTCCGGGCGGCCGGCAGTCCAGCGTTCGGCTGGTAGATGTACCGGATGCGGTCGCTGTACCGCGCGAGCACCTCGCGGGTGTCGTCGGTGCTTCCGTCATCGACGACCACGACTTCGAGGCTCGGGTAGGTCTGGGCCAGGACAGAATCGACCGCCTCGGTCACGAACCGGGCGTAGTTGAACGTCGGGATGACCACCGACACCAGCGGGGCCGGCGCGTCGCTGGGTGTCATGCCTGGGACTCGAATCGGGGTCGGGCGTCGGGTGGTCTGCATCGTGTCTCGACCGGGTCAGTTGACCGTCCACTCCCCACACAACACGACCGGCCCGAACTTCCGCTCGGGCAGGCGGCCGCTGCCAAAGTGGTCGGCCGGGAGCACCGTGAACCGGGCAGCCGACATGACCACGTCCCGGTAGTCTTCCATGTCCCCGAGGCGGACGTTCAGCGTGTACTCGCCCGGCATCAGGAGGATCGGCTCGAACCGGCAACAGTAGGTGCAGTCCAGGCCGCCGGTGGTGCCGAGGAGCGGGTGCGTCTCGGTGGACAGTTGGCCGACCGGGGAGCCACCCAGGTCGCAGATATCGACCGAGGCATACGTCTCGGCCACCCCCGACGGTCGGCGGAGGTCGATCTCCAGATCGACCCGGCCGCCGACCGGGAAGGCACTCGCCGGCCGACCGTCGGCGCCGAACAACCGCAACTGCTTGAGCAACGGCGTATATCGCCGCGATCGGTTGGGGTGACTCGACAGATCCACCACTGCCTCTTGCTGAACGACCTGGACGGCGTGCGACTGGTAGGCGTCGATCACCTCGGCCGGCCGCCCCGTCTGGTGAACCTGCCCATCCTTGATCCAGATCAGCCGGTTACTCAGCTTCCCGACCATCGGCAGATCGTGACTGACCAGGATCACGGTCCGCCCGCCGTGCGCGACCTCACCCATCCGCTGGATGCACTTCTTCTGAAACCCCGCGTCGCCGACCGCCAGAACCTCATCGACGATCAGGATTTCCGGCTCCAGGTGGGCGGCGACGGCGAACGCGAGCCGCACATACATCCCACTGGAGTACCGCTTGACCGGGGTGTCCAGGAACCGCTCGACCTCGGCGAAGGCCACGATCTCGTCGAACCGCCGGTCGATCTCCTTCTGAGACATCCCGAGGATCGAGCCGTTGAGGTAGATGTTCTCCCGGCCGGTCAACTCCGGGTGAAACCCCGTCCCGACCTCGAGCAGACTGCCCACCCGGCCGTTCAACACGACCCGGCCGGTGGTGGGTTTGGTGATCCGCGAGAGGATCTTCAGGAGCGTGCTCTTCCCGGCTCCATTGTTGCCGATGATCCCCACCACCTCGCCAGGGGCCACGTCGAACGAGACGTCTTTCAGAGCCCAGAACTCCTCCGTCGTCTGGGCCGCTGACCTGCGGCCGCGCAAGCGCCGCAGGGGCGCCTGTGCGGTCTCGACAAGAGTCTCCCGCAGGGTGCGATACCCCCGCCGTTGGCCGGCGTGGGACACCTGGTAGCTCTTGCCCAGCCCCGCGACGCGGATCGCCGTCATCCCATCCCCCTGTTCGTAGCGGATATTAGACAATGTCCGCGAACCGCTCTTCCACCCTGCGGAAGTAAAGGCACCCTGCCAGGAACACCACCACCGCGATGGCCGCCGCCACCCCCAGCCGACCCCAGGGGACCGGCCCGCCGAGGACGCCGGCCCGGAATGTCTCGATAAGACTGTTCATCGGGTTCAACGCCCGTAGCAACGCGACCGCTTCACCTTCCCCCGCGGTCGGCCGCATATAGATGGCCGGCGTGGCAAACATGCCGAGCTGGATGAAGAACGGCACGACATACCGGAAGTCCCGGTACGCGACGTTCAGGGCGGCGAGGAACGCGCCCAGACCGGCCGCCGTCAGCCCGACCAGCCCGATAGCGACCGGGACCATCAGGAGCGTCCAGCCGGGGGCGATCGTGTACCCGGCCACGCTGTACCCGACCACCATGGCCGCCAGCAGGCCGCAGGCAACGACCAGATCGACGGCCGCCGCGGCCACGGTGGCAAACGGGATGGCCAGCCGGGGGAAATAGATGCGGGTGATCAGCCGCTCCGACCCCACCACGCTGTTGGCCGCGTTGGTCAAGGCGGTGGAGAAGAAGAACCACGGCAGGATGCCGGACAGGAAGAACAGCGACTGAGGGATCTCCCCGGTCGAAACCCCGGCCAGCCGGCCAAAGAAGACCATGAACACGGCCATCATCATGGCCGGCTGGAGGATGGCCCATGCCGCCCCCAAGGCGGTCTGCTTGTACCGGACCTTGACGTCCCGCCAGCACAGGAACAGGAGCAACTCGCGGTAACGCCAGAGTTCGCCGAAGTTGATGACCTGCCAGCCCTGCGGCGGCTCGATCACAGTCCGCAGCCGCGGGTCGCCCGGCAGGTCCGCTGCGTCATGCCGCGGCGCCAAATCGCCCGCGTCCGTCGAGTCGGGTGGTTTACTCAGCCCTGTACTCATCTCACCCTCTCGTGCGGTACGACCATGCCAGGCAGACATCAGTGGCTCACCAGTAGCAGCGCCTGGGTGAAGAACTTCAACCCGACCAGTCCGACGATCCCGACCACCATCAGCCTCAGCGCCATCTTGCCGTCCAGCCGGAGCCACGGTGGGGGCGTCGGCCACGCGACCCGGAGAGTCGCCGCGGCCAGCCCGATCACGAGGTACGTGGGGACGACGTAGCCGCGCGACAGCGAGAAGATCCCCCCAGCGTACCCGACCACGATCGCCGAAACGAACGGCGCAAGGCGAGTCAGGGCTTGCCCCTGCAAGGGGCCAACCCGGTACAAGCCTAGCACGGCCAGGTAGAACGCGCCGAGGAACATGGTCCCACCGGCCAACCCCGTCTCCACATAGGTGTGGACGAACGAGTTGTGGGCGGCGTAACCCTGTGCCACGTCTGGGTAGCGGCCGACGCCGATTCCCGTCAGTGGGTTCTCTGGCAGGGCGTTGAGCCCGTCAGCCCAGTGGATCAGGCGGGCGTGGGCGGTGTCGCCCCGGTCGAGGTTGACATCGGCCTGGCGGCTGCCGCCGGCCAGACTTGCCCCGAGTGGGAGCATGACCAGAGCCCCGAGAAGCGTCTTCTTCCACCCGAAGTAACTGTAAGACCAGAACATTACTGCTACGATGAGACCGAGCATGCCGCCGCGGGACTTCGTCAGGATCAACGCATACCCGAACACCCCGATCGGGGCCAGCCACAAGGCCGCCCGGACCAGGCCGCCGGCCGTCGTGGCCCGATACAAGGCGCAGATCGAACCGGTGACCAGGATCAGGCAGAGGTCGTTCGGGTCGTTGTAGATGCCGCTCGCCCGCAACTGCGGGATGACGATCCGGTTCCCCGTCTCGGGGTCATAGTCCCAACGAGCCAGCGTGGACAGCGCGGATACGTTGATCACGTGGTGATACTGAAGCAGCGCGAGGGACGAGAGCACTGCCACGATCCCGACGATCCAACCGAGGAAGTCGCGCAACCGCCCCGGGGTGTCGAGGACGGCCACGAGCAACAGGTAGTACAGGACGACCTTGCCAAATTCCCCTGCGAAGTCCACCGCCGCGCCGACGTTCCCGGTGGCGAGTTGGGACAGGGCCGAGGCCAGAAAGAGCCCGATGATGCACGCGTTGATCGGCCGGTCGATCAACGCGGTCGGGTGGAGTAAGGCGGCGACCCGCTGGCCTGTCGTCAGAAGGCAGAGGCAGATGACGATCAGGTACAGGCGCAGCCCCGCAATCTCCGGCAGGAGTTCCTCCGGCCTGACGAGCAGGATGACGTTGAGCAGTACGAAGAAGTAATAGCCCATCGATGGTGGGAAGGTTTCGCCCGGGACGCCAGTCCAGGCAGTACGGGGGCAACACCCCTACAGAAGTTTCGGGCCCGCCCGGAGCCGGCTCCGGGCGGGCGCCTCTCAGATGGATCGCGGCTCCGCACTACCGGATGGACTCATCCTCAACGGGCAAGGCCAGTAGTCCGCGGATCCACGTTGGCGGGACCTTGAAGACATGCAGCCAGGTGCCCAGGAGGATCCGCGCGTCCAGCCAGACGCTCCGGTTGAGAACGTAAATCTGATCGACCGATAGTTTCCGCCGGACGCTGTCCATATTAGTGTCCGGCGGCAGGAGGATCTGGGCCAGACCGGTGACGCCCGGCTTGACCGTTGTCCGGTCGTGATACCCCGAGATCGCGTCGGCCAGCTTGTCCGCGATCTCGGGCCGTTCCGGGCGGGGGCCGACCAGGCTCATCTCCCCGCGCAGGACGTTCCAGAGCTGGGGCAGTTCGTCGAGGTGCGTGGCCCGGAGGAACCGTCCGAGGGGGGTGATCCGGGCGTCGCCCTTCGAGGCCCACTTGATGCCCGACTTCAGCTCGCAGTTGTGGTACATGGTCCGGAGTTTGTAGATCTGGTAGCGCCGCCCGCCGCGGCCGAGCCGGGTCTGACTGTAAATGGCCGGACCGGACGAGGTCAGTCGGACGAGTAGCGCAGCCGCGGCGATAACCGGGGCCGTCGCCACTAGTAGAATTACTCCGAGCCCGAAGTCCAGTAGGTCCTTGACGCGCTCGTAGATTCGGCGCGACGACGATTCGCAAACCAGTCCAGCGGGGCCGGCATCGACGAGAAAGGCTTCAGTCGTGCTGTCCATTTCAGTACCCTGGGCGTTGGGTGGTGTCGATCCTGGTCGTTTTCGTATGACTGCGGATTTCATGTTGTGCCACCCGTTTCTGTTACCGGTGGTGGCACGATGGCGCGGTCCAACTCGGGGAACAACCGGTCCGCGAAGTCACCCCACAATTCCGTGCTGGTCTTGCCTGGTGGGGGCGAGTCGGTCACGAGGTACATCTTGTAGAGTGTCGGCCGTAGCGCGAACTTCATCCGCACGGTCCGGTGCTCGGGCGCCTCCCACCCGTCCCCGGCGTTCCACCCCCAGAAGACGCACTCGCGCGACTGGACGGCGGCGCCCGGCTTCACGAAGGTGGCGTTCCAGAACCGGGCGCCAGCCGGACCTACGTCCACCGAAGTCTGGTCGTTGCTCTGCTCGTAGCCGGCCCCCTGGAAGCAGACGTCCGGGGTATGGACAGCGATCGGCCCTGGCTTCCCGGCGACCAGCAGCACCGTGATCGTCCGGCCGGTCCGGGTGTCGCGGTATTCGCGGGACAGGTGGGCCCGGATACCGGCCCGGTCGAGGGCCTCCTGGTCTGAGGGGGCCGGCCGGCTGACCCAGGTCCCGAGTGAGGTCGGGACGGCGTCCATGCGGGCCTGGATCGGACCGAAGTCCGCGGGAGACGCCCAGCGGTTGGTGTACAGGCCTGCGGCGACGCCCGAGGCGATCAGGAGCAGGCAACAGAGGCTGGCAGGGAGGTACTTCATCTGGTGTGGCTCGTTATCGGTAGCTGTCCGCGTGGGCTGCGGACCGCTACCGGATGTCGGTTACCTCCGCTACCGGTGCCTCGTTCTCGCTCGGGCGGTAAGGGTACTGGGCGTACCTCCGGACCGGGCCACCGTTGACCACGACCCCGAGGACCCGTGCACCGATCAGGGCGAGTTGGGCCAGCGCGTCCCGGATCGCGTTCACCTCGCTCACGTCCTGCCGCACCGCCAGCACCACCCCGTCCACCGCCCGGGCCATGAGCAGGGCGTCTGTCACCGGCAGCAGCGGGGAGGAGTCGATCAGGACGTAGTCGTACTCGACGGTCATCCGCCGGATCAAGTCCGGCCACAGGGACGGTCCCGCCAACGCCTGGGACGCCGCTTCGGACCAGGAGCCGCCGGTGATGACGGTGAGGTCGGGCGTGTCGGTCGGACGACAGATCGAGGCGAGGTCGGCCTTCCCGGTCAGGTACTCGCACAACCCCGGGCCGCGTGTCAGACCCAGACTGTCGTGGGTGTTCGGCCGCCGCAGGTCGCCGTCGATGAGCAGGGTGCGGTTGCCGGCCTGCGCCAGGCTACGGGAGAGCAGCAGCGACAGGGACGTTTTCCCCTCACCACTGACGGCACTGCCGACGAGAATCGTCCGGGCCTGCTGGAGGTTTTGCGACACCCCGTACTGGAGCATCGTGCGGGTGCCGCACACCGCTTCCATGGCGGCCATTTGCCAGTCCGAAGCGACGGCAGGCTGTCCCGAGGTGATCGCACGCGGTCCATCCCGGAATGCTGGCACTACACCCAGCACCGAGAGCCGGAACTGGCTGGTCAGTTGGTGGGTGGTAAGAACCTTTGGGTTCCGGCGGTCGAGCAGGACCAGCCCAGCCAGCCCGCCTCCCAGTACCATCAGCCCGGCCAGCCCAGTGAACATCAGGCGCTTCGGCCCGCCGGCCCCCGGGATGACGTCATGCTCGAGCTTAGTGACCCGGTCCGGATCGCCAGCCTCCAGGCGGAGGCTCTCTAACCTCGACTGGATCTGGGTGAGGCGTCCCTGGTCACGGGACAGGATCCGGGTCAAACCGTCCACGTCGTCCACGCCGGCGACTTCCTGCTGGTATTTGAGTGTCAGATTATTTAGTTCCTCTTCCAGCTCGGTTATGAGGCTCTCTTTTTGTGAAATGCTGTTCTGCAGCCTACCCTTTTGGACCGCCAGGGCCTGCTCGTTGGTCCGCCGGAGGTTGTCCTCGATCTCCTTACGGGTTTGTGCCTCGACATTTTCACAAGCAGTTTGCGCCGTCTTGAGTTGGGTCTCTAGGGCCTCCAGGTCAGGCGACTTCCGTCCCGGGGCCAGCCGCTTACGCATCTCCTCGATATCCGTGCGCAGACGATCCCGCTGCTGCCGGAGTGTCTGATACGACTGGTTCGAGGCGAGCGCCTGGGCTAGAGCGGTAGACGTCGCCTGCGGGTCGATCGCGCCGGGGGTACTTCCGAGGACTGCAAGTTCGGCTTGAAGCTCCCGAAGAATGCCCTGTGCCTCGAGCTTCCGTCGGCTCAGGTCGGCCTTGAACTCTCGTCTACCGTCCAGCGGATCGATGCCGTTTTGCCCCGGCCGCCGCTGCAGCCGTTTGGTGATCTCGCTCGTGGTATCGCGGATCTCTTTCGCGAGCGGTTCTTCGAGATCTTCGAGCTTCTTGATCCGTGCCCGCAGATCGTTTTTTCGGTTTTCCACCACGCGAGCGAGGTAGGACGTGCTGAGGGCGTCCATGATCGTCCGCAGTTCCCCCGGATCGTTGCCGAGCATCGAGACCCTCATGAAATCCGGTCCGGTCCGGAAGTCCACCACCAGCGCCTTATCCAGAGTGGCGATCTTGTCGCCGGAGCCCAGCGACTTCAGAGTCCCCTCCTTCGCCTCGGACTTACTCAGGGTGTCGTTGAGCACCAGCCGGCTCTTGACTATCGCGGCTTGCTCCTGCCGGAACAACTGGACGTCGTCCCGCGACACCGGCTGATCGCCGATGGGGTTCGGCTCAGCGGAGTTAAGCTGGAAGAGGACGTATCCGGTCATCTTGGGGTCCGGGAAGAGGACCCACGCGGCGGCGGCGGCGCAGACGGCAGCGACCACGGCCGCTGCCACTAACAGCAGGTAACGCCGCAAACCGGACAGAATCGTTGCTACCCCAACAGCCTGCTGGGCGGCCTTGGGGTCCATACTTTCGGTCGGCTTCGCGATAGCTTCTGTGGGCGTCATAGTCCCTCGCTAGTACCGGCCAAACGTTGATATCCCGAGGGCACCGCGGCCCCCGGTAGACCTGTGCGTCTCCGTTGGAACGATGATGCGGTGGGTCGCCCACAACAGGGCGAAAAACATGGCCACCCCGACCGGCATCATCAGCCACCCCGCCACGTCGTGGAAGACCCACCGGGCCCACTCGTCCTGCGACCGGCTGTACAGGAACCCGGTCGCTGTGATCCGCACCACGTTCACGGCGATCGCCACCGGAATCGTGCTGAGGACGACGAGCACGCGGCCCCAGACCGGCTCCCGGTGGAGTACCAACGCCACCCCCGTCGAGAGGGCGAAGAACGTGACCAGCATCCCCAGTCCGCTACACGCCTCGACCACCCCGATCCGCACGTCGTTGCTCAGCAGGATGACGTTCCCCTCGGCAACCGCCGGTACACCGGCCGTCACCAGCAGATACGTACTTGCCTGGGTGGCGATCCGCTGAAGTCCGGCGCTCATTGCTGTCTGGATCGCGAACGGCAGCGGGATCATGAAGCCCAGGAACAGGATCGCCGGATAGGCCCAGCGGAGCCCGGTCCATCCGGCCACGGCGACGGTCACGCCCGCCAGACACACAGGCAGAGCGATCGCTTCAAACCAGTTGACGAAGAAGAGTACACCCGCCGTCCGCAGCACGAGTCCCAGCGCCAAAATGGCAACCCCGTACCATCGACCATTGTTACTACCCGCTGCCAGCAGCGAGCGGCGGCTCCACAGCAAGTAGCCGCTGAACAACGGGACAATGAAGCCGTGGGAATACTGCGGGTCCGTCCGCCACCGGCTCGCCATGTCCATCAAGCTCGGCCAGAATGACCAGACGACAGCGCCAAGAAGCACAGCGGTCAACACGACGCCGCCGGGCGACCAGCGTCCAGCTTCGGCCATGGCCGAAGATTTATCGTTCTTGGCACACTTCATGGGTGCCGTCTTTGACTCGTTGTGGGCTGCAAACATTTCCTGAATTTCAAGTTTTCACAGTGAGAACTTCGGATCTCAATCCCCGCTAAACGTAGAACTACGCCTCCGCGCAAGTGCATAGCCTCAATACTGAAACCAATGAGAAACCAGTCGAAGTCGGGAAGACTGTCAGAAGTGTACTGATCGGAGGATCGAATTCAAGACTATTCGTGATTTTTCATGGCATACCCAAAATTGGCGTGCCCTGGTTCGGGCTTAGTTCGTGTCACATTCACTACTCAAGCCAGATCCTACGCACGAAAAACGTCCTGATCTCGCTCGGACTCTCATTAAAGAAACGCAAACGCTTGACCTCGGACAGATCCATCGGGACCGGCCTGGCCCTGGCTCTGACTTCCTCCAGGTCCAACCGGACTATGTGTTCCCCTTCTGGGAAAGTCCGGACTACCTGGAAGTTGGTGGTATGCCCCCACTGGAGTGGCCCGCCGCGGACGGATAGTGCCAGTTCCAGCGGCCCGTGCGGCACCCACAACGAGTAGCACAGCCATCGATACCCGCGGAAGTCTCGGACGACCGGCCAGAGGTTCGCTTCCGAGAACTCCACCGACCCCGGAAGGAGTTCCAATCGACCTGCCAATGAACCACCTCCCTGGGGATCATCCACGAGGGTGATCGTGGCCTGCTTACAGTCCCACCGCCTCAACTCCCGTTCGGAGTCGAACGCCGCCAGGACCGGGAAAGCCCTATTGCCCTCGACCGCGTCGATAAAGTACGGCGCGAGTTCAACCACCGGCCAGGCCACGAATCCGATCGCCGCCACGACGTATGCCGCGGCCCGGATCGGCTTTCGCCGTTGCTCCCAGGACAGGAGTCCGGCACCGGCAGCCAATGCACCGAACATCCCACGTAAGAAGTCGTGCCATCCGCCCGCGCGACCGACGACCTCCTGGGCGACCTCCGCGAGACCGGCGAGCGCGATAACGGTCCCGACCGACCACCCGATCGGTAGTCCGAGTATTATTCGAAGGGCTATGACGAGTCCGGCGAAGAGGGGGACGTGAGCCAGGTCGAGCAACCGACCGTGCCACGACTCCTGCCACCCGGATGGCAGTGGAACGAGTAGCAGTGCGGCTGCCGACCCGAGGACCAGGATTGCGGCCCGGAGCCGGCGTGACCAAGTGCCGTTCGGACTCATATCGGTCGGCCCGGCAGACCACTGGAAGGGACCGGGACGACTTCGATGCCCGCGCATCCCGTCCGGGGTCGGGATCTATCGAGGTCCGAACGGATCGGACCACATGATCTGAGTCCAGCGGAGAGGGAGGGATTCGAACCCTCGGAACGGTTACCCGTTCACCGGTTTTCGAGACCGGCCCAATCGACCACTCTGGCACCTCTCCGTTTGCTTGAATTCCTAGGGCGTTATCGCCGCCCCAGGAGTCTACTCCTGCCTCCGCTTACTACCGTTTGTCCTACCAGCCCCTGGCACGATGGATGACGACTTGCCCAATTCTATCAACACCTGGCGAGTCGGGAAGAAGGCCGCCCGGTCAAGTCGTACCCCGAGTTGCTGCCAGTCGCCCACTCGACCGACGACAGGCCGGACGGTTCGTGGCAGGTTCCACGGCTTCGACCGATGAGGCCGACACCCGCCTTACCCGGCGAGCAACTGTTGCAGGATGGTCGGGTCCTGGATCTCGTTGTCCCGGGCCAGAAGCATCACCTTCGACGTGACCTCGGCGGTCCGCGGGTCGTCGTCGGCGAAGGGCAGGAATAGTCGGCCGCGGTGCTGGGCGTGAACCGGCACGAGGCACACTGACCCGCCCGGCAGTCGGTGGACCGTTCCGCTGCCCAGATGAACCGAGTAGTTCCCGAGTTGCCCGTCCACGAAGACGTGGCTCTTCTCCACCCGCACGTTCGGCATCCGCAAGAGCTGGCACGTCTCCCGGACCAGCGCCGCCCGCATCTCCACCGTGGACGCGCTCGCCTCCGGGTCCACCCGACCAGCATGGGCCACACTTACTACAAGGTCGAGGTCGCGCATCGCCTCGCTGAACACCCGCGGTGGCACATCCTCCAGCGGCATCGGCTCCCAGGCGTCGCGGCGGAAGAACCGCACGTCCTCCAGCGTCCAGCCTTCCACGTCCAGCGCCGTGAAGCCGCCGAACCGGACAGTGAACGTGCAGCGGATGCCGGCCTCGTGGAACGTCCGTGTGTAGTCCTCGGTGGACCACCCGCGGCCGTTCAGCAGTGCCGCGGCCTTCTTCGGTTGCACCTGCTGACCGGCGTACCGGTTCGAGACGGTGCGGTCCGCCTTCTCCTGGGCGGTCAGGAGGTACAGTTCGCGGAAGACCTGCTTGAACGGCTGCACCCGCTCGCGGGCGAAACAGTCGTGCTGCCACTTCTCCCACTCGCCGGTGGCGTACAGGTCTGCCGGGTGCGCGATGCGGAGCGCCTCGCCCTTCTTGACCGGTTCCAGCTTGCCGGCGTGGGTTTCGAGCGCCTTGCCGACCTCGGTCGGGTAGCCGGCCACCCCCTCCCCGACCAGCACCAGCCGACCCAGCAGCGGCGCGATCAGCGGGTGCGTCATCAGCTTCCGCAACTCCTCCGCGGTGAACATGTCGCCGCGGCACATCATGGCCTCAAGCGACTTGCGAACCCGCGACCCCTGCCGGGTCAGGTGCTGCTTGCGGGCGGTCATCTCGGCCACCGTCTCGTGCTTCTTGACGGCAGGCGGGATCGCCTTCAAGGGCTTGCCGCCCTTGGTCGCCGTCAGCACCGGCTTGCCGTCGTCCAGCGCCAGGGTGATCGTGACGCCGGACACCGTGACCGACTGCGGGCCGGCGGCCAGGTCGGCGACGGACTGGGCTTCCATCTCCCACTCGAACCGCACGGCGTCCGGGTAGTCGGCCGTGCGCGCCAGGTTGGCGATGCCGATCTCGGCGGCCCGCACCGCCGACGCTCGGGACATCGAACCGAGCGACCGGGCATACCGGGCGTACTCCTGCAACACCTCGTACCGCTCGCGCAGGTCGGCCTCGCGCTTATCCCCGGCCGCCAGCGGCATCAGCCCCAGGAGCCGGACCGACTCGCGTAGCCGGCGCTTCGTGATGGCAGTGACGATCTCGGTCTTCTTCGCCTTCCCAAGCAGCACGTCGGCCAGGAGCGCCGGCTTCTTGTGGTCGCGGCCGGACCCGCCGTACTTCGCGGCCGCAGTGAGCTGCGCCCAGCGGTCCGGCCCGACCGTCGCGTACGTGCGATGGAACCACTGCACGTCCACCGCGCCTTCGGACCGCTCGGCCGGGGTCAGCGGCGTCCGCTGGCGGATCAGCCGCTCCCAGGCGGACGGCTTCTCCTGCTCCGCGTCCTCGTCGGTTTCGTCCCGCTCGCGCGCTTCGTCTGAGTCGTCCTCGACCACCCCCTCGTGGCCGCGCGGCATATGGGCGAGGAACCACCAGACGCCCTCGGCGACGCCGGCCCAACCGAGCGCCGTCTCGACGAACGGCAGCCACTGCGGAGCGAGGAACGCCAGTTCCAGCAACCGCTCCTCGGGGAAGCTGCCCGCGTCGATGGCGGACCGGACCGCGGCGGCGAACGTTGCCGGCGTGTCGGCCGGGCCGGGGTGTGTCCGCTCGACCAGGTCGGTCAGGATGCTGACGCGGTCGAGCGACGGCCGCCAGGAGTACGAGCTGCCGGCCTTGAAAGGCTTGCCGCCCAGTGCCGCGAGCAGACGCAGAAGGGTATCGGTGCCGAAGAGCGCGCCGAGATGCCGGGCCGCGGCGGTGGCAGGGGTCGGCGCCTCGCCGCGGGTCAGCTCCAGTTCCAGAAGGTGAGCCCGGACCCGATCGGCCAGGGTTGCCAACTCAGGCTTCGCGCGGAACTGCTCCGGGGCGTTGCGGGCGGTGAACTCTTGCAACTCGCCATACGAGGCGGTCAGGAGCGGGTCGGCGTCCTTGTCGTTCCAGTAGCTCCGCCCCGGCCGCGGGCCGAGGATCAGGTCCATCACGTCCGCCTCGCTCGCCCAGCCCTGGGCGTGGGCATCGAGGGTCAATTCCAGTTCGGGCCGTTCGCGCTCGATCTCGCCGCGCTCGCCCGGCTCGTCCCACCACTTCATCAGATTCCAGTACCGCCGCTTCTGCCCCGTCGTCCAGCCGTCCGACTGGCCGCGGTTGACTGTCCCGCGCCAGAAATCCGCGATCTCGGGGGAGGCGCGGTCCTTCTTCTTCCCTTCGCGCAGGTCGCCCGGGGTCAGGTGGGCGCAGACCGTTTCCAGCCCGTCGAGCAGGAAGTCGGCCTCGCCGGCCGGCGGGTTCAGGCGGTGTAGCCACCGCACCACCTCCGTGATCACCTGATCGTATTTCCGCTCCTTGTACTTGAAGTCCCCGAGGACCACTCCCTTGAGCTTCCGCAACGCCGGCGACTTTTCCTGTTGGATCTGCTGCCAGTCCCATCGGCTGAGGTGGGCCAGAGCCAGCGCCCGGGTCAGCTCGAATCCGTCGGCGTCGCGCAGCTCCTTCGGCCGGTCGGCCCAGAACGCCTCCCACACCTCGCGGAGCGGCAGCCGGGCGGCGTCCTCGGCGGACTCCTTGTCGTGATCCGGGGATGGGAACTGCCAGCCGATCGCCCCCAGTGGCTCCTCGGTCTCCTCGCCGGAGTAGTTCTTGTACCGCACCGACGTTTCGCGGTGCTCGTGGACCAGCTTGTCCAGCGCCTCGATGATCTTGACCGCTGCCGGCGTAATGAACTTCACCTTCTTCGCGGTCGGCTTCGGGGCGGTCGTGCGCTTCGACAGGTCGCACAGCCCGAAGGCATCCGCCGGCATCGCCTCGACGCGCTCGACCCGGATGAGCTGTTCGACCTGTCGCTTCTCATCGGCGGTCAGCTTGCCGTGCGCGGTCCGGTACGCCTCGGCCCGCTGCCGGGCCTCGTCGGGGGACTTCTTCGACAGGTGCCGCAGCACTTCCAGCCCGGCGAGGCGGACGGTGGCGTTGCGCGAGGCCAGCAGCCGGTCCGCGGTCTCCAGCACCGCCGCCGGTTTCAGCTTGAGGACGAGTGCCACCACCCCACGGCGGGTGGACTCGGTCTTGCGGGTCAGCAGCGGCTCCAGCGCCCGGACCTCCTCCGGCGTCGGCCGGCACTTCGCCGCCGCGCTCAGCGCTGCCTCGCGGACGTCTGCGCTGCGGTCGGCGATCAGGTCGAAGAACAGCCGTCGGGTGTCGTCGTCGATCGCCCGCCCCTTTGCCAGTTCCTCGACCAGGTGCGCCTTCCGGTAGGTGTTCATCCACTTCAGGTACGGGACGAGGCGGTTCTTCGGCCTCTTGCCGATGAAGCTGTCGAGGGAATCGGCCACATCCTCGCGGTCGGACAGGTGCTCGGAGACGCCGTAACCGGGCCACTCGACCTTGACCTTCTTCTCCGGGGCGCGGGCGGCCAGGCGCTCCAGCCGCTCGAACATGTCCGGCGCGGCGGCGGCGATGGCGTCGTTGTCCAGGGCATTGACCGCCGAGAACGCGGCCAGCGCGACCTTTGCGTCCGCGTCATCCATCAGCGGCAACAGGTGCGGCAGGGTGGCCGGGGTGCTGAGCGTCTCCAGGAAGTGGATGGCGGCGAGCCGGCGGTCGCCGGCGGACTTGTCGCGGGCGAGCTTGCCGGCCAGCGTCGCGGCTGCGTCGGTGTCCTCGAACGCGGCAACGGCCAGCGCCAGCACCAGCGCCTGCGGGTCGGGGTCGGCCAGCGCCGCCTTACGAGCCCTGGCGTCCTTGAGGAGCTTCGAGACCTGGGTGAGGATCTTCTTCACCTGGCCGGCGGAGATCGACTCCAGACCGAATCCGAACCACACGTCCACCGCGCGGACCACCGAGCTGAACCGCATCAGGTCCCTGTCGAGGATCAAGTCAACCATGCGACGGAACGCCCCGGGGTGGGCCTCGTTCACCGTCTCCAGGATCGCCTGCCGCAGTCCTTCCTGCCGCTGGGCGGCCAGCAGCATCTTCTCCATGAACTCCCAGCCGTCCTCGCGCTCGGCGACGAGCAGCGCACGGGTGACGTGCCGGCCCATCGCCCCGGTCGGGTGCCGGCCGGCGGCCGACTCCTTGAGGATGTCGAAGACCTCCTCGCCCTCCTTGCCACCGGCCTCGATCGCGGCGGCCAGCAGTAGTCCGACGTCGTCCGCCCCGCTGTAGCCCATGTAGGGTGCCCAGGCAGCGATCCACGGCAGGGTGAGGAGGTCGTCCTTGTACGGGTTCAGCTCGTCGTAAACGCCCTGGAACCAGCTCCGCTTGCGATCGTTGTAAAGGGCCGGCGTGTTCGGCGCGCGGAAGGCCCGCCGCTCATAGTCGTCCTGGTACGGCAACCGGGGGAACAGGTCCCATACCGCGGCGAAGGACTTGCCCAGGTGCGGGAAGATTGCCGCGAAGAGCTTGACCCGCTGGGCGGCCGAGAGTTGATCGACGGCGGCGGTCGCGTCGTCGCGAACCTGTTTGGCCTTCTGCCAGTCGCGGATATCCTTGCCGTCGGCGGTCCGGCCGATCAGCCCGAACGCCGGCGCGGACAGGGCCTTCGGCAGCGCCCGGACGCGGTCGAGGCACTTCGCCTGACGCTTCGGATCCTGGCACTTCTCCAGTTGTTCCTGAGCCTTCTCGCGGTTAAGCGGCATGGATCAGCCCCCCGCCAGCATGGTGAGGCGGACGAACGTCACCCGGCTGTCCGGCTTGAGAAACAACTCGCGGTCGAGATCCTTCTGCTCCTCGTCGTCCACGATGACCAGGTACAGCCCGTCCTCGAACGCCTGGAGGGCGACGCCGACCGCCTCGTCCGGGTTGACCGTCTGCGGGGTCGCTTCCTCGTGCAGTCCGGCCGCGACCTTGCCCTTCGCGGCAGCCTCGGCGATCTCCCGGGCTGTCAGTGCCCGAAACAGCTTCCGCTCTTCCTGCCGGCTCTGGAACGCATGGACTTCCGCACGGACGATGCGGTCGATGAGCTTGCGGAGGGTGGTCTGCCCGCCGTCGGGACCGACGTCCGGCGGAAGCGGGACGGACCAGTCGGAGAGTAGCGGCTGCCGGCGTCCGATCGCCCTGGCATCGACGGTCAACATGGCAGGCTCCTGGGTGGGGCAATGACGGGATTATGGGGTCGCCCCCGGCACGTTGCAACGTCCGAAGTGGCCCGTCACGGTACCCACGGGCGGAGGCGGGCGGCGCGATCGGTCGCCCGCGAAATGACCAACGACTCGGCGGGTCACTTCTTCAGCGTTTTGAGGTCGATGATTTCGCCGCCGGATCGCGTCACCATCGCCCGGAACGCCTCGGGGTCGAAGTCCTTCCGGATGAGGTGAACCTGTGCGTCCACGGTCAGGACGTGGAACTCGCCGTCGAAGAGTCCGCCGAGCTTCGGGAGATCCTTCTTCGGGTCGAACGGCAGGTCGTCCGGCTTCGTCCAGATGACTGGTTCGCCAGCCTCCACCACCCAGGCGGTGTGTGCGGCGCCGTCGTGGATCCCGAAAACGGCGATCTTCGTCCGCGGCTCGAACATCGTCCCCGGGCCGGCGAACCCGCGGTAATAGGTCAGCCCCGGCTCCACCTTCCCCCGGACCGGCGCGTACACCTTCGGCATCCGCGCGATCAGCTTCTTGTTGTGCTCGCTGTCCCACGGCTCGTCGTGCTTGAACACACGGTACAGGTTTTCCTCCTCCAGGTAGGCCAGCAGCGGGACACGCCAGCTCAACAGCGGCTTGCCGTCCGGCGAGTAGACGTTGTTCGGGAAGTTGCCGTATGAGCTGTCGTAATTGTGCGCGGCCAGACCGATCCGCCGGAGGTTGTCCCGGGACAGCTTCATCGGCCCGTCGTCCGGCGCGGGCTCGGTGGTTCCCTTGCGTGCCGGGCGGTCCGGTCCCGTGGGCCGCGTGACGGGCGCCGGTTCCTGCTCGACCCGTTCCTCGTCGGATCGGGCGACTTCCACCCTCGGTACGTGCTGTTGTTGGACCTCGGTCCGCGCCATGAACAGCCACATGGCGGCGCCACCACCACAAAGCAGCAGAAGCCCCGCGCCGGCGACCGCCAGGACGACAAGGAGGATCGGGCCGGCACCAGACGGGGCCGGACGACGGGGCTCGTCGCGGTCGTCGTATCGCTTGATTCTCGCCATGGCTGGTCCCTCGTGTGGTGCCGGTACTCTTCAACGCCAACTAAGCGACGCGGGACGAATCGCGGCCGGGTGGTGGCTGTCGCGGGAGTATTGTAGCGGTCATGGACACGCCCCCCGCGTCCGGTAAGCTAGCGTGACCTGACCCCGGAGAGCCTATCTGTGGCCGCACGCGCCCTCCTCTCCCGCCCGCCGGTGCGCGTGACCCTGGCCGTGCTGGTCGTCGTCGCGGCCGGGGCAGGCGTGTGGTATGGGTTCCTTCGGACGAATCCCCCCGCCGAGTTGCCCCACTCAGCATCGGCGGCGACACTGACCCCAGACCCGCCACCGCCGGACCCGCGGCTGGCATACCCGACCCCGTTTCGCAACGTCCGGCCGGACGTGAAGTACGTCGGCGACGCCGCCTGCGCCGACTGTCATCTGGACATTGATCGCACCTACCATGACCACCCGATGGGCCGGTCGGCCGCCATTACCACACGGGCCACGCCGGTCGAGCGGTACGACGCGACCGCACACACCTCGTTTGCCGCCCTCGGGTCTGAGATGCGTGTCGAGCGGGCCGGGGACGTGGTCCGCCACCGGGTGACGGCGAAGGGGCCGGACGGGGTGCCGCTGCCGGACTACCTGCTGTCCGCTGATGTGGCGATCGGGTCCGGCGCGCAGGGTCGGTCGTACCTGTCGGTCGAGGGCGGGTCGGTCTGGCAGACGCCGATCAGTTGGTTCACCCGCGAAAAGCGCTGGGACCTTTCCCCGGGGTTCGCTCCGCACCAGCGGCGTGGCGTCGTGTCCGACTGTCTGTTCTGTCACACCAACCGGGTCGAGCCTGTTCCCGGGTCGGTTAACCGGTATCGGGAGCCAGTCTTCGCGGGCCAGTTGAACGTCGGGTGCGAGCGGTGCCACGGCCCGGGCGAATTGCACGTCGTGGAGCGGTCGGTGGGTCGCATCCCCGACGGGGTGGACACGTCGATCGTCAACCCGCGACACCTCGACGCCGACCTGCGGGCCGGGGTGTGTCGGCAGTGCCACCTCCAGGGACACGAGCGACTGCCGCGGCGCGGGCGGAGCCTGTTCGAGTACCGACCGGGGTTGCCGTGGGAGCAGTTCGCCGCGGTCTTTTTTCCCCACGCCGACTTCGCCGGACCGAACCGGGCGGTCGGCCAGTTCGAACAGATGGAGCAGAGCCGGTGCTTCACGCGCAGCGCGGGCAAGCTCGACTGCACATCCTGCCACGACCCGCATGCCAAGCCGGCCCCCGCCGCGGCCGACGCCTACTACCGCGACCGGTGTCTGACTTGTCACGAGTCGCAAGGCTGCTCGCTCCCGGTGGGCGAACGGCAGGCCAAGGGGGACAGTTGCGTCTCCTGCCACATGCCCCGTGCGGACAGCTCCAACATCGTTCACACGGCCGTCACCGACCACCGGATACCGCGGCGGCCCGGTCCGGCGAGCGCGGGCCGGCCGAGCCCTGGTTCCTTGCCGGTGTTGCCGTACCGTCCCGGCCCGCACGACCCGCCGGCGGCGGAGCGGGAACGGGACTACGGGATCGTGCTGGCCGCGCTGGTCGGCCGACTCGGTCCGGGTCCGGGCCAGGGGCTGGTCGCCCAGGCGGCCCACACCCGGTTGCACCAGTCCCTGACGACGTGGCCTGGGGACGCGGATGCCTGGGGGGCGCTCGCCACGCTCCTCCTGGCCGGAGGTGATGCAGCCGGGGCGCTGGAGGCCGCCCGGACGGCCGCAGCCCTGGCCCCGGGGTCGGAGTCGCGACTGGGAGGCGTCGTGTCGGCAGCCCTGGCCGCGGGGGACCTCGACCTGGCCGCCCGGACCGCCGACGAACTGATCGGGTTAAACCCGAAGTCGAGCGATCACCGGGTGTCGCGGGCGATCGTGGCGCTGCGGCGGGAACGGTGGACGGAGGCCGAAGCCGACTGCCGGGCCGCGCTGGGTATTCACCCGCTCGACCCGGTGGCACGGCTCCACCTGGCCGCATGCCGGAACCGCCTCGGTGACGCGACTGGCGCGCGGCGTGAGGCCGATGCGGCGGTCGGACTGGTGCCGCCGACCCAGAAGGCCGCCTATGAAGACTGGTATCGTCGGCTGTCGCGGTGAGCCGTTCCCGTTATCCCGAACACCGGCCGGAGGTTGAACGTGAGCAACAGCCCGTGGGTCATCGACGTATCCGAGGCCGACTTCCAGTCCCAGGTCGTCGAGCGGTCGCAGACGGTCCCGGTCGTGATCGACTTCTGGGCCCCGTGGTGCGGCCCATGCCGTCGGCTCGGCCCGCTGCTGGAACAACTCGCGGAGGAGTCCGCCGGCGGGTTTGTGCTGGCCAAGGTGAACGTCGATGAGAACCAGGAGCTGGCCGCCGCGTTCAGCGTCAGCGGCATCCCGGCCGTGTTCGCCCTGCGTGGGGGTGAGGTCGTCGATCAGTTCACCGGGCTGATGCCGGAGGACCAACTCCGTCATTTCCTGGCCGGTCTGACCCCATCGCCGGCTGACGCACTGACCGGCGCCGGTGAGGCGGCCGAGACCAGCGACCCGACCGCCGCGGAGGCCCGCTACCGGGAGGCCCTCTCCGCAGACCCCCGCCACGAGACCGCTCGCGTGGGGCTTGCCCGAGTCCTGCTTCTGCAACCGGGCCGCGAGACGGAAGCGGTCGAACTCCTCCACGGGATCGAGGCAGGAGCGTTCGCCCCGGAGGCGGAGCGGCTGCGGCGGGTGCTCCAACTCCGTGAAGCCCCGCACGCGGACACGGACCTGGAAGCCGCCCGGGCCGCGGTGGCGTCTAGCCCCGACGCGGCGGACGCCCGTCAGCGGCTGGGTGCGGTCCTCGCCGCACGAGGTGAGTATCCGGCTGCCCTGGAAGCGTTGATCGGTGCGGCCGAACGAGACAAGGCGCTCGCGGCAGGGGCCGTGCGCGAATTGATGGTAACTATCTTCCACATCATCGGCGTGCGCAGCGAACTTGCTGACACATACCGCGACCGACTGCGCGGTCTTCTCTACTGACCCGCCCGGCGGCGGTAGAACGCCGCCGTCGGATTCTCCTCCACCAACTCCCACACGTCGCCGCGCTGTCGGTAGTAGCCGTCGAACCCGGAGCCGGTCCGCGTCAGGGCGAACTCGAACCGGCAGTAGTCGCGCTCCCAGGAGTCGATCGCCGCGGCCGGGTCGCCGGCCCCCGCCGCGACGAACCGCACCAGCCAGTCGTCGCCGAACAACTCGCACCGGTCGTCCACGAAGACCCGATACCCCGGTGCGTGATAGATCACGAACCCGCCGTCGATGTACTCGTTGAACAGCCGCCCCCCGACCGCGGACCGTGGCTCGTGCTCCTTCAGCGTCGCGGTCAGCCCGGTCGGCCAGTAGCCGGGGTCGAGCCTCGCCCACCCGGCCCCGACGAGCGGCACCTCGACCCGCGCCGCCTGGACGAGCAGCGCGAGCGCGACGCACAGCGCGGCCAAGAGCGTCGAAAGGACACCCCAGCGTGCCGGCGAGCCGGCCGGGTTATAGAGGTCCGGCCGCCGCGCGGCGAGCTGCGCGGCCCAGCGGGTCGCCGGCCAGAGGTCGGCGATGGCGATACAGGCCACCACCGCGAACAGCGGGGCGTGCCGCACGCGGGTGTACGCCTGGAACAGCCAGAATAGCGGTAGCAGCCAACTCACCCGCCAATCGCGCGGCCGGGTGCCGGCCAGCGCGAACAGGTACAGCGCGGCCAGCCCGAACACCGGCCAGGCGGTCGGGTCTGACAGGCTGGTGCTGGCGTGTTCGCGAATGATCTCCGGCAGCCGCGGGGCGTGCATGATGTCCAGCCACGTCCGCGCGATGTCGGCCCCGTACGGCGTGACGAACGCCGTCAGTCCGCACGCCAGCCCGACCGCCGCCAGTCCGGCGAGGTCGCGAAGCCCGGTAACAGGCGACGGCCGACCAAGGAGCCGGAACAGCACCCATCCGGCCCCGGCCAGACCTATCGTCGTCAGGCCGCCGAGGGCGCCGCCGTGGGTGTTGCTCCAGACGAGGTAGACCGGCACCAGCCACAACAGCCGCCGTAACCCCGCGCGGCCGGCCTCCACGTCCGTCAGTGCCGCCACGGTGACGGCGACCCCGATGATCGTGGCCAGGTGCGGCCGGACGTGGAAGTGCGACGCCCCGGCCGCCAGCGCCAGCCCGATGACCGCGGTCGCCACGATGGGGTGCAACCCCGTGCGGATCAGCCGCACCGCCAGCCACGCGAACAGCGCTGCCAGCACGCCGGTCGAGACGGCCAGCAGGCCGTCCAGCCCGGAGACGCGGTGCACCAGGGCCATGCCGACCTCGCCGAGCCACTGGTGCGGGATCCACTGCTTGCCGGCGAACGTGAACGTGTACGGGTCGGTGTCGAAGAACCCGTCGGTCAGGATCTTTTCGCCGACCACGGTGTGCCAGAACGTCCCGGGGTCGCGGAAGAAGTTCGTTCGGCCGCCAGCCAGCAGCAGCAGCCAGAACCCCAGGAACAGGAGCAGCCCAGGAAGGTAGGAGGTGTGCCGGTTCATGCCGCTGCCACTGCAAGACGAGGGGCAGGCGCGGGCCGCCGGTCAGTCACCGCGTAGAGGACCAGCACGAGCGGGGCAACCCAGGCGAACCAGTACGAGTACACGCCCAGCACGTTCAGCCCGAGCATGGCGAGGTTCGTCACAACGTACACCGTAGCGGCTAGCCGGGCCGTCGGGGTCCAGCCCTCCGCGGCCAGCCCGACGGCGCGGTGGACCAGCGGCACCAGCAGCAACACGAGGTCGAAGTGCCACGCCCCGTAAGGGGCCGTGACGAACGACACCACCAGGAGCCACGGGAGTTGCTCGCCCCAGTCCCAGTCGCGGCCGTGCGCACGCCACCGAGCCGCGAGCCACCCGACGCCGACCAGCACCGGAACGAACTGGAGCCAGAAGCGCCCCTCGCCGAACGCGAGCCGCAGCAGGGTGCCGAGGGTGAGCGACACCCACTGGGCCGGCGGGTGGTCGCGCATCGCAGCGAGGTAGTGCGAGTACACGCCCGGCTCGAACGCCAGCGGCAGGGCGGCCACGGCGAGCCCCGCGACCAGCCCGCCGGCCAGCATCCGCCACCGGCGATTGCAGACCGCATCGGCAAGGATCGCCAGCCAGAGCAGGACCACGAGGTGCGGCTTGATGGCGAGCAGGACCGTCGCAGCCCCGGCCAGGAACGGCCGGTCCGTACGGACGGCCCATGCGAACAGGGCCGCCCCGAACACCAACAGCGGGCCGATCTGGCCAGCCTGGAGGACCAGGTACGTCGGAAGGAAGCTAAACGTCACCGCCCACGGCACCCAACGCAGGCTGGCCCGATCGACATACGCCCACCCGTGCAGAGCGGCGGAGGCCCCGAACGCGGCAAGCCCCAGGAACAGCCAGGCGAGCTGCGCGACCCGCGGCGGCAGCGCCCCGACCGGCATCACGACCGGCAAGGTCCACGGCGGGTTCCACATCATCACCGCCTCGTCCGTGTCCCGCCCAGCCGCCTGTTCGAGCGGCAACAGCAGTTCCGGTGAGTACGGATTCTCGCCGTGGAGGCAGAGCCGGCCGGCCGCCCAGTACTCAACGAAGTCGTCCGGCGGCCAGACGGTCGGGTCGTGCAACAACTGGCGGACCTGCCCCGCCAGCAGTACCCCGGCGATCAATAGCCCGACGAGCGCCAACAGGGAACGGAGCTTCATGCCGAAGCGTAGAACACGAACCGACAGGCGGACGTGCTAAGTGTTGGAAGCAGGCGGCTCCCCGTCGCGGGGGAGGAACTGGTCCGGCGTCACCGCCGCCCGGCGGCGGCGATATGACTCCTGTGCCCGCTGGAACTCCTGGGCCTTCGCCGGTCCGGCGATGAGCAGGAACACCCCGAAACCGGCAAACCCCAGTCCGACGAGGGGAAAGATGGACGGCGCCCCGATGTTCCCAGCCGTGACCGCGAAGAAGAGACCGAACCCGATCAGGACCACCCCGCCGAAGATCGCCCCTGCGGTGGTCGGCTCGTGCTTGTTGCCCTGCTTGTCGGTCGTCAGAAGTCCCTGCCGTTCCTGTTCCCACTCCCGGTCGATACGCTCCAACTCGGCGTGGTGGCGTAGCTCTGCAAGTTGCCGTGCCATTGCGTCGGTCTTCTGGTCGATCTCTTCCAGAAGTTCGGTGTAGGCCGACGACGCGGTCCGCTTCACCGCCAGCCGGGAGCCGCAGTGGCCGCAGGTGACGTAGTTGGTCCCCGCCGCGACTTCGAGCGGTGCGCCACAGTTATTGCAGGAAACGGACTCGACCCGCATGGCTACCCTCCGCGGTCCTCTGGGGTATTTCGCCCAGCGGGCCGGTTCATTGCGGCGGGCTGACCTTCTCGTAGAGGGCGCGGTGGATCGGCCGGCCCTCCTTGCGGAACTTCCGCTCGAAGTTGGTCAAGTAGTCCATGTCATGCCGCGGGTTCTCGGCGTCCGGCGCCGGCAGTCGGCGGAACGCCGGCATCCCCACGAGCATCGCCGTGACCATCGCGAAGTAGTCGGCCACGTCGGAGACGAAGTGCAGCCGGCCGCCCGGCGCGAGGGCCTTCAGGATGCTCTCCGCGAAGTCCGGGGTGAACAGCAGTCGCTTCTTGTGCCGCGTCTTCCACCACGGGTCGGGGAAGTAGACGTGAACGTCCTCCACACTGCCAGCCGGGACGAAATCGCGCAAAACGACCTTCGCGTCCGCGCAGCAGGTCTTCACGTTCGGTAGTCCGCGGACGGCGACCCGCTCCGCGGCGTAGAGCTGGTACTTGCGGACCACCTCGACGCCGAAGAAGTTCCGGTCCGGCCGGGCGAGTCCCGCGTTGAGCAGGAACAGTCCCTTGCCGAACCCGACCTCGACCTCGACGGGGTGGTCGTTGTCGAAGAGCTGTCGCCAGTCGATCGACCGGCCCGTGATGGTCGCAGCGTCGGCGGGCGGTCGGTTCGGCCGGGCCTCCGGCAATTCGACCACGTACGGGGCCAGTTCCTCGCGGGTCAGCCGCCGCGTCTTCCTCACGGTCAGGACTCCTCCAGCCGGCCGAGCACCACCCCGATCACGTCGGTGTGGAACGCCAGTTCGTCGCCGACGAACCCCTGAATGTTGAAGTTGGTCATCCGCGGCCGGACGCGGTTCCCCTTGCCGACGAGGACCAGCCGTTCCTCCGGCCGGACCGCCCGGCGGAACCGGGTGTTCTCGATCCCGCCCAACCCAAAGACGACCCCGCTGACCACGCCAGTGGCGAGGGTGTAGTACGCGGAGAGTTGCGCCGCCGCCTCGCACAGCAGCACGCCGGGCATGATCGGATTACCCGGGAAATGCCCGCGGACCCAGAACTCATCCGGGCGGACGTCCTTGTAGCCGACGATCAGGTGCCGGGCCGGATCGATGTGAACGATCGCGGTCAGCATCTCCACCTCGTGCCGGTGAGGCAGGTACTTCCGGATCGCGTCGGCGTCAGCGACCGCCCGACCGAGGTCGAGGGCCGAGAGGTCCAGGTGCGGGTCGGGAAGGGGCATAGGTAGGCGGGCCTCAGCCGACCACGTCGGCGATCTGGGGGAGTTCCGTCAACATCACGTCCGGGCGGTACTGCGGATCCCTCAAGTGTTCTGGCTCGGCCTCCAGCGACGCCTTGTCGCCGGCGAACAACGCCGTCCGCATCCCGAACCTCTTCGCCGGGGCGATGTCGCGGACGAGGTCCGAGCCGACGTGTAGCACGTCGGCCGGCCGTAGCCCCCGCGCGGAGAGGGCGTCCACCGCGGCCCGGAAGATCGTGTCCGACGGCTTGCGGGCCCTCCGCTCGGCCGACAGGATTCGCAGGTCCATCGGCATGTGGGCGGCCAACTCGAAGTCCGGGTCCTGCTGTCGGAGTGCCCGGTAGAGCTGCGCCGGGGTGAAGCACTGCCCGTCGGCCAGCAACCCCTGGACCCGGCCGGACTCGGAGACAGCCCGAATCGCCTCGGCGGCGCCGGGGTACGCCCCGCACCCCTGGATGCTGGCGTGGAAGAAGTACGCCACCTTCTTGACGAACTCGTTGAGCGCCCCGTACACGCTGGCGTCAATGGCGTAGTCCTTCTGGAACAGCTTCTTGACGATGTCCTCCCACACCCGCTCGCTCTGCACCTCCGGGTACTTCTCGCCGCCGCTGCCGGTCATCCGCAGGGCGGTCAGAGCCTTCTTGTACATTTCCTTGAGGTACGCCGCGGGTGCGCCGGGCTTGCGGCTCATGGACTGCCACATCTTGAACTCCTGGATCGTCTTGTCCAGGGCGGCGTCCATGACGAAGTCGGTCGGGTGCTCGAACCAGAGTTCCCCGCCGGGCACGGTCACGAGGGTGCCGTACGCGGTCCACATCACGGCGCGGACCGGCAGGCGTTTGAGGTGGGGGCGGGCCTTCGGGGCCTTCACCTGGGGCGCGGCCGGCCACGGCAGACCGCGGCCGTCGAGGTACGTGGTGGCGTACTGCTCAAGGGTCAGCGGCATGACGAGGCCGGGGGTCGGGACGGTTCGAGTAGCTAAGGTAGCAACCCTGGGGGGCCGATTCAATGTGCCTTGCGTCACCCCCCTTCCCCATGTTAACAGAGTGCCAGATACGGACTCTCACCTCGCCCGGCCGGAGTGCGCCATGCGGACCGTCATCCTCGCCGGCGGGTTCGGCACCCGGCTGGCCGAAGAGACCGAGGCCCGGCCCAAGCCGATGGTCGAGATCGGCGGCCGGCCGATCGTCTGGCACATCCTCAAGCACTACGCCGCCTACGGGCACCGGGAGTTCGTGCTGGCCCTGGGGTACAAGAGCGAGGTCGTCAAGCGTTTCTTCGTCGAGTACTCCGGGCTGATGGGGAGCATGTCCGTCGAGGTCGCCCGCGGCACCGTCACCCGTCACGACGAGTCGGACGACGACTGGATTGTCCACCTCATCGACACCGGGCTGGCCACCAACACCGGCGGCCGGGTCCGACGACTGGAGGGGTGGCTGCGCGACGGCACGTTCCTGTTGACTTACGGCGACGGCCTCTCGGACGTGGACCTGCATGCACTCTTGCGGTTTCACCGGCGGACGGGGAAGCTCGCCACCGTCACCGCTGTGCGGCCGCCGGCGCGGTTCGGCGGGCTGGCGTTCGATGGGGACCTGGTGGCCGAGTTCACCGAGAAGTCGCAGGCCGGCGAGGGGTGGATCAACGGCGGGTTCTTCGCGTTCGAGCCGGGGGTGCTGGACTACCTGGAGGACGACGAAACCAGCCTGGAGTCGGACGCCCTGCGGCGGCTGGCGGCCGACGGCCAACTGGCGGCGTACCGGCACGAGGGGTTCTGGCAGTGCATGGACACGCTCCGCGACCGGCGGCTGCTGGAAGCGATGTGGCAGGAGGGGCGGGCGCCCTGGAAGGTGGCGGCATGAGCGGCTTCTGGCGTGACCGGCCGACGCTGGTGACGGGCGCGACGGGTCTCGTCGGCGGGTGGGTCGTCCGCCGGCTCCTCCGCCAGCAGGCGGACGTGGTCTGCCTGGTCCGCGACTGGGTGCCGGATAGCGACGCGATCCGCACGGGTCTGATGGCGCAGGTCAAGACCGTTCGCGGCGACGTGCGCGATCAGTCGCTCCTGGAGCGAGTCCTCGGCGAGTACGAGATCGACACGGTCATCCACCTCGCCGCGCAGACGCTGGTCCCGGTGGCGAACCGCAACCCGGTCGCCACGTTCGAGGCGAACGTCGCCGGCACCTGGGCGCTGCTTGAAGCCTGTCGGCGCAGCCCGAAGGTGGGGCAGATCGTCCTCGCCTCCTCCGACAAGGCTTATGGCGACGCGGAGCGTCTGCCCTACGACGAGACGACGCCGCTGTGCGGGCGGCACCCGTACGACGTGAGCAAGTCGTGTGCGGACCTGATCGCCCAGAGCTACGCCACCACCTACGACACGCCGGTGGCCATCACCCGGTGCGGCAACTTCTATGGCCCCGGCGACCTGAACTGGAACCGGATCGTGCCCGGGACGCTCCGGTCCGTGGCCCGCGGCGAGCGGCCGGTGATCCGCTCCGACGGTCAGAGCATTCGCGACTACTTCTACGTCGAGGACGGCGCGGCCGCGTACCTGTTGCTGGCCGAGAAACTCGCCGCGGACCCGGCCCTGCGCGGCGAGGCGTTCAACTTCTCGAACGAAACGCAAGTCACGGTACTGGACCTGGTGCGGAGGCTGCTCGACCTGTCCGGCTCGCGGCTGGAACCGGACGTCCGCAGAGAGGCCAGCCACGAGATCCGGCACCAGTCGCTTTCGGCCGAGAAGGCGCGGCGAGAACTTGGCTGGCGGCCGCTGTTCACGCTCGACGAGGGGCTGCGCAAGACGGTGCCGTGGTACACCGAGTTCCTGGCGCGGAGGGCGGCATGACCCGTCCGCAACCCGATTGCCGTTCGTGCGGAGCGACGCCCTTGCAGGTCGTCCTTTCGCTCGGGCGGACGCCGCTGGCCAACGCCCTCCGCGACGAGTCCGAACTGGGCCGACCCGAGCCGACGTACCCGCTCGACCTGGGATTCTGCCGGCGCTGCTCGCTGCTGCAACTGCTCGAATCCGTGCCGCCGGAGGACCTGTTCCGCGAGTACTGCTACTTCTCGTCGTACTCCGACACGATGCTCGCCCATGCGGCGGACCTGGCATCGCGAATGCTCCGGGACCACAGGCTCGGCCCGGACAGCCTGGTGATCGAGGCCGCGAGCAATGACGGCTACCTGCTGCGGAACTACAAGTCGGCCGGAGTGCGGGTGCTGGGAGTCGAGCCGGCCCGGAACGTGGCCCGCCTCGCCCGGGAGGAACACGGCATCCCGACGCGAGAGGAGTTCTTTACCGCCGACTTCGCCCGCCGACTCGCGGCCGAGGGGCAGCGGGCCGACGTGTTCCACGCCCACAACGTGCTGGCGCACGTCCCCGACCTGAACGGGTTCGTCGAGGGCATCCGGGATGTGCTGAAGCCGGACGGTGTGGCGGTGGTGGAGGTGCCCCATGTCAAGGACATGCTCGACGGGTGCGAGTTCGACACCATCTACCACGAGCACCTGTGCTACTTCTCGTTGACCGCGCTGGACGGATGCTTCCGCCGGCACGGGCTGACGATCACCGACGTCGAGCGGGTGCCGATCCACGGCGGGTCGCTGCGGTTGTTCGCATCGCCCGGCGGCGACCCTGGCCCGCGGGTGGGCTCGCTACTGGCCGAGGAAGACGGCTGGGGCGTCCGCACCGAATCGCCGTACCGGGCGTTCGCGGACCGGGTGGAGGAGATCAAGGCCAAGTTATGTGACCTTCTGAGCCGACTGAAGTCGGACGGCAAGCGGATCGCCGCCTACGGCGCGTCGGCCAAGGGGAGCACGCTGCTGAACTACTGCGGCATCGGCCGGGAAACGCTGGACTTCGTCGCGGACCGCAGCCCGGTCAAACAGGGGCGGTACACCCCCGGCACCGGACTGCGGGTCTGCCCGCCGCAGACGATGCTCGACGCGATGCCCGACTACACGCTGCTGTTGACCTGGAACTTCGCCGACGAGATCCTGCGGCAGCAGGCGGAGTACCGCCGCCGCGGCGGGCGGTTCGTCGTCCCGGTCCCGACCCCGCGGGTCGCCTGATGCGGTTCCTCCCGACGAATCTGGCCGGCGCCTACGTCATCGAACCAGAGCCCCGCACGGACGAGCGCGGCCTGTTCGCCCGGACGTACTGCCGTGACGAGTTCGCCACGCACGGGCTGAACACCACCTGGGTGCAATGCAACGTGTCGTTCAATCGCCTCCGCTGCACCCTCCGCGGGATGCACTGGCAGGCCGAGCCGCACGCCGAGGTGAAGTTGGTCCGCTGCACGCGCGGCGCCGCGTTCGACGTGATCGCAGACCTGCGACCCGATTCGCCGACCTGCCGGCAGTGGGTCGGGGTCGAGCTGACCGCGGAGAACCGGCGGACCGTGTACATTCCCGCCGGGTTCGCCCACGGGTTCCAGACGCTGGCCGACGACACCGAGCTGTTCTACCAGATGTCCGAGTTCTACCACCCCGACCTCGCTCGCGGCGCGCGGTGGGACGACCCGGCGCTGGGCATCGAATGGCCGCCGGCGGCGCACCGAGTCATCGCCGCGCGAGACCTGTCGTTCCCGGACCTGCCGACATGACCCCGCGGGTTCTGATCACCGGCGGCACTGGGTTCATCGGCCTGCCGTGTACCCGACGCGCGATCGATGCCGGCGCTGAGGTCCACGTCCTCGCGCGGCATCGGCCGGACACGCTGCCCGAGTCGGCCGCGTTTCACGAGGCGGATTTCACGAAGCCGACGACGTTCGTCGAGGCCTGCCACGCGGTGCGGCCCACCCACCTGTTGCACCTGGCGTGGGTCACGGCGCCGGGGGCGTACTGGTCCGCACCGGAGAATCGCGACTGGCAGCGGGAGTCGTTCCACCTGGTCCTGGCATTCCGGCAGTGCGGCGGTCGGCGGGCCGCCGTCGCCGGAACGTGTGCCGAGTACGACTGGTCGGCCGGCGGGGTGTGTCGCGAGTCGCGCACGCCGACCCGCCCCGCAACGCTCTACGGCACCTGCAAGTCGGAGTTGCGACATGAACTGGTGGCGCTCTCCGAACGGTTCGAGCTGAGCCTGGCGTGGCCGCGGCTGTTCTTCCTGTACGGTCCTCGTGAACACCCGGCCCGGCTCGTCCCGTCGGTGACGAACGCCCTGCTCGCTGGGCGGCCCGCGGAAACGACCGCCGGAACCCAGGAGCGGGACTTCCTCCACGTCGAGGACGCCGCCGACGCCCTTGTCCGATTGCTCTTGAGCGACGTGTCCGGTCCGGTCAACATCGGGTCCGGCGAACCGGTCGCGGTACGAACTGTGGTCGAGGCGGTGGCGGATATCATCGGCCGCCCAGACCTGCTCCGCCTCGGGGCGAAGCCGACGCCGCCGAACGAGCCGCCGCAACTGTACGCGGACGTGGGTCGCCTCCGCAACGAGGTCGAATGGACGCCACGGATCGGACTTCGTCAGGGACTGGCCGACACGGTCGCGTGGTGGAGGGATAGCGATGCCGCCTGACACCTCCGCCCCTTGCCCGATCTGCACGACCGCACGACCGGCCCAGTTCCTGAATCGCCGGGGCGTCCCGGTCCACCAGAACCTCCTCTATGACACCCCGGGCGCCGCCCGGAAGGCGACCCGCGGCGACCTGGACATGCGGTTGTGTGGCCGGTGCGGGTTCGTGTTCAACGCCGCGTTCGACCCCGACCTGCTGGAGTACGGCCCCGCCTACGAGAACACCCAGAACCACTCGCCGGCATTCGATACATACACAGACGAACTGGTCGAGCATCTGGTCCGCACCGGGGTCCGGTCCGGCCGCGTGGTCGAGGTTGGCTGCGGCAAGGGGGCGTTCCTGACCAAACTACTCGGCCACCCGGAGAACCGGTGCATCGGGGTCGGGTTCGACCCGTCGTACCTCGGCCCGGACGCGGCTCTCGGCGGCCGGCTACGATTCGAGCGGGCGTTCTACGGCCCCGACTCGGCAGTCCCCGCGGACGTCGTGATCTGCCGCCACGTGATCGAACATGTGCCGGACCCGTTGTCCCTGCTGCGGACCGTCCGGGCCGCGGCGGGCAACGGGGCGCGGGTCTTCTTCGAGACTCCGTGCGTCGAGTGGATCTTTCGGAACCGGGTGCCGTGGGACCTGTTCTACGAACACTGCTCACTCTTCACCGCACACAGCCTGGGACGGGCACTGACCGACTCCGGCTTCCGGGTGACGAGTGTGCGGCACGTCTTCGGCGGGCAGTACCTGTGGGCCGAGGCGATCGCCGGTCCGGGCGAATGGCCAGCCGGCGGCGAGGAGACCGCCCGACTGGCCGACGGCTTCGCCGCCGTGGAGTTGGATCGCCAGAGACGGTGGGTGCAACTCCTCGACCGTCTCACCGCGAACGGTCCGGCCGTGGTGTGGGGAGCCGGGGCGAAAGGCGTGACCTTCTGCAACCTCGCGGACCCGGACGCCCGGCGGGTGTCCGCCGTCATCGACGTGAACCCGGCCAAGCAGGGCCGCCACCTGCCCGGAACCGGACACCCGATCCTGGCGCCGGCCGCGGCCGTGGACGCTGCCGCGGCGATCGTGCTCAACCCGAACTACACGGCGGAAGTGACCGACGCCCTGGGGCGACTCGGATCGCGAGCCGCCGTCATTGACCTGATGCGCTGGGAGGAGGACCATGCGGCTGACGATCGACACGGACGCCCGGATCGTGACGGTGGAGTCCGCGGCGGGCCGCCGCGAGGTCCCGCTCGACTCGCCGGAGGCGTTCCGTCTCATCAGTGAGCAGTGGGTCGCCGTCGGCTGGACGCAGAAATACGCCTACGGCTTCACCTGGCTCGGCCGGCCGATCATCCAGTTGCCGGAGGACATGATCCGGTTCCAGGAGGTCGTCTTCCAGGTCCGACCGGACGTGATCGTCGAGACCGGGGTGGCACACGGCGGGTCGCTGGTCTATTCCGCTTCCCTTTGCAAGGCGCTCGACTGTGGCCGGGTGATCGGCGTGGACGTCGAGATTCGACCGCACAACCGGAAAGCCATCGAGGCCCACCCGCTTGCCGGATACATCACGCTGGTCGAGGGCAGTTCCATCGCCCCGGAGGTGGTCGAGCAGGTGCGGAGCCTGATCCGGCCCAGGGAGCGGGTGTTGGTCGTGCTCGACTCGAACCACACGAAGGCCCACGTCCTGGCCGAGTTAGCAGCGTACGGGCCGATGGTCAGCGTCGGCTCGTACATCGTGGCGACGGACGGCATCATGGCGGCGCTGGCCGGGCGGCCGGGAACGAAGCCGGAGTGGACGTGGGACAACCCGTCCGAGGCGGCCCGTGAGTTCGCCGCCCGCGACCCGCGGTTCCGGCTGGAGGAGCCGATGTTTCCGTTCAACGAGGGGTCCATCACCGAGCGGGTCACACACTGGCCGTCGGCGTATCTGAGGCGAGTGGCGTGAGGAGTGGGCATGTCGCGTCCCCGGTTCAGCATCGTCATCCCGACCCGCGAGCGGGCGGACACCCTGCGGTGGTCGCTGCAGACCGCGATCGACCAGGACTTCGACTCCTTTGAGATCGTGGTCTGCGACAACCACTCGTCGCAGGAAACGCGAGACGTGGTCGAGGCGGCCGCGTCGCCCCGGCTGCGGTACGTGCGGGCACCGCGGCCGCTGGCGATGAGCGCCAACTGGGAGTTGGCCGTCGGGGAGGCCAACGGCGAGTACGTCACCGTGCTGGGAGACGACGACGGGCTGCTGCCATTCGCACTGGCGGAGGCCGATCACCTGATCCGCCGTCACGGCGCGAATGCCCTGCGGTGCCAGCGCGGGCTGTACACCTGGCCGACGCTACCCGACCCGGCCGACGCCAACTTCCTTCACCTGCCGCTGACCCGGTATGTCAAGGAGTGTGACGCCCGCGAGTGGATCGGCAAGCTGGCCCGTTTCGAGGTCGGCGCGGACATGTTGCCGATGGTCTACAACTCCTTCATCCACCGCAACATCATCGCACGCCACCGCGAGCTAGCCGGCAAGGTGTTCGCCAGTGCGTACCCGGACATCTACTCCGGGATCGGGCTAGGGTACGTCGCCGGCCGGTTCCTGTCCGTCGGGCTGCCGCTGAACGTCGCCGGGCTTTCCGGCCGAAGCAACGGCATGGCCACCCTACTGAGGGACGCGCGGAACCCGATCGCCAGCGAGTTCTTTCAACTCAGCCGGTCCGACGGGTATCCCCCACACCCGACGGTCCCGGACCTGCCGGTCTGGCCCGTCCCGACGCTGGATTCGTTCCAGTACGCCCGGGACCACCTCTTCCCGCACGACGCCGGCCTGTGTGCCGACCGGCAGCTCGTGACGAAAGTCGTACTCGAAGCGATCCCGCTGACCGGCGCCGACGAGCGGTCTCAAGCACGGCGCGTGATCCGCGACTCACTGGCGGATCGCCCGGACCTGCTGCCGTGGTTCGACGGCCTGGCCGACCCGCCGCCGTTCGTGCCGCGATTGCTGGGGGCACTCAAACCCGGCTTCCACTGCGACCACCTGAACCTGCGAACCGCCCCGTTCGGGATCGCGAACGTCCGGGACGCCGTCCGGTTCGCGGCGAACCTGCTCGGGCTGACCCCGGGTTCCATTGACTACGACATGCCGCCGAGGGGGGAGCCGCTGGACGCGGCGAACCGGCGGGCGCTGGCGGGCGAGGCCCGCGCGGCCCGGGCCGAGGCGGAGTTGGCCGGCGCACTCCGGGACGGCGCGCTGCGTCACGTCCCCCGGCGAGTGGCGCGAAAGGTGGCCGGGATGATCGGGTCACTCGGCCGCAGGGCCGCCGGGTTGTGGTGAGAGGTCGGAAAGAAGTGCTGAGTGTCGGGGACCGGTCGCCGTCAGTGCGAACCGCCGGGCGGTCGGCCCGGTCGGGGTGATCTCGACCCGCAGGTGATCGACCGGCAGCACGTCAGCCACCTTGTCCGCCCACTCGACGACGCACACGCCGTCGCCGGCCAGGTACTCCTCCACCCCCAACTCGGCGAACTCCCGCGGGCCGGAGAGACGGTAGGTGTCGAAGTGGTACACCGGCACCGGCCCGGTGTACTCCTGGATCAGCACAAACGTCGGGCTGTTCACCGCGGCCGGGTTGGCGACGCGCAGCCCCTCGGCAATGGCGCGGGTGAGGTGCGTCTTGCCGGCACCGAGCGGACCGACCAATGCCACCACCGCGCCGGGGAATAGCTGCGAACCGAGCCGGCGGCCGAACGCGTCGGTGCCGGCCAGGTCGGTAACGTCGATGGTGAGGGAAGCCGGCATGGGAGTTCGGCGAATGGCCGGCGTAAGCCGGCTGGTAGGTCGCGACCCACCAGCCGGCTTACGCCGGCCATTCGCCTGACTACGTCTTCGCCTTGTTCTGCCGAGCAGTCTTGTGCCGCAGGTAGGCGTGCATGAACTCGTCCAGGTCGCCGTCGAGTACCTGCATCACCGCCGGGGTCTTCACGTCGATCCCGTCACGCTCGTCGCGGACCAGGGTGTACGGCTGCATGACGTAACTGCGGATCTGGCTGCCGAAGGCAATCTCGCCCTTGGCGTCGTACCGCTGGGCAATGTCACCCAACCTTTTCTGCTCCTCGATTGCGTACAGTCGGGACTTCAACAGGGCCAGGGCGTTGCTGTAGTTCTTCGGCTGGCTGCGCTCGGTCCGGCTCTCGGCCCGGACCCCGGACTTGTGGATCAGCCGCACGCCCGACTGCGTCTTGTTCTGGTGCTGCCCGCCGGGGCCGCCGGCCGAGAAGGTCTGCATGATCAGTTCCTTCTCGTTCACCTCGATCTCGATCGTATCGTCCAACTCCGGCACCACGTCCACCGCGGCGAACGACGTCTGCCGGGTGTCCCCGGACCCGAACGGGCTCATCCGCACCAGCCGGTGAACGCCGATCTCGCTCTGCATGTACCCGTAAGCGTATTCGCCGATGATCTTGAACGTGACGCTCTGGAGGCCCGCTTCCAGGTTCGGCTCCTCGTCCACGTCGGCGATCTGGAACCCGTGCCGCTGGGCCCACCGGGTGTACATCCGGTAGAGCATCTCCGCGAAGTCGCAGGCGTCGGTCCCGCCGGCCCCCGGCTTGATCGACACCACCGCACTGGCGGAGTCCTGCTTGCCGCTCATCATGGCCATCAGCTCGAACTCGTCGAGCTTCTTCTCGGCGGCGGCCAGGGCCGGCTCGATCTCCGCCTCGAAGGTCTCGTCCTCCTCGGCCAACTCGGCCATGGCGGTGATGTCCGTCTGCGCGCGGCTCAACTCCTCGTAGGGCTTGAGGAACGCGTTAAGAACCTTCACCTTCTGGATCAACCCGCGGGCGACCTCCTGGTTGTCCCAGAACCCAGGCTCGGCCTGCTTCGCGTCGAGCTTGTCCCGGTCGGCGAGCTTGCCGGCCACGTCAAAGAGAGTCCCGCAGATGGGCCAGCCGGGCGGTCAGGTCGTCGGTACGACGGCGGAGGTCGGGGTTCATCGTCGGGTGGCCTCGGGTGGGGTCGGGACGGCGTCGGTGCCGCCCCCGTCTTTGGACCGTAGCATAGCAGAGCCGGTCCGTACTTACCCTTATCGGAACCTGGTGGAAGGGGTCAACCGCACATGGCGAAGTTGGCGGGAAAGGTGGCGGTCGTCACCGGTGGCGGGTCCGGGGTCGGCAAGGCAGTCGCCCGGCTGTTCCTCGATAACGGCGCCCGGGTCGTTATCGCCGGCCGGAACGCCGATAAGCTCCGGCGGGCGGCGGACGAGTTGAATGCCGGGGACAACCTCCAATACACGGCAGCCGACGTGTCCGACCCGCGGCAGTGCGAGACCCTGATGCGGACCGCGGCCGAGGCGTTCGGCGGGATCGATGTGCTGGTCAACAACGCCGGCACGAACCTCAAAGACCGGACCCTGCGCGAGCTGACGCCGGAGACATGGGACCGGATGATCCGGGCCAATCTGGACGGGGCGTTCTACTGCATCCGGGCGGTGCTGCCGGCCATGCTGGCGCGCAAGGACGGGGTGATTGTCAACGTGGTGTCGGTGGCCGGCAAGCGGGCCAACCCGCTCGGCGGCGCGGCCTACGTCGCGGCCAAGTTCGGCATGGGTGCCCTGGGGTTGGTGCTGTCCAACGAAGAGAAGGACTCGGGCGTCCGGGTGAGCAACGTCTACCCCGGCGAGATTGACACCCCGATCCTGGAACATCGGCCCAGTCCGATCAGCGACGCCCAGCGGGCGGCGATTCTCAAGCCGGAGGACGTGGCCGAGGCGGTGCTGTTCGTGGCGGGCTTGCCGCCGCACGTCTCGGTGCCGGAGTTGGTCATCAAGCCGACGGTGCAGATGTACTGGTGAACGGCCGGCGTCAGCCGGCTGGTGGCTCACCCATCGGGGGATGGATGTTCCACCAGCCGGCTGACGCCGGCCGTTCGCCAGGCGGTTACGCGGCTTCGACCACCTCGATCATGATGACCGAGACGTTGTCGCGCGATCCGGCGTCGAGCGCCAGTTGGCCCAACCCCTCGGCGCAAGCCTGCATGTCGCCCTGCTTGCTGACAAACTCCAGCAGTTGCTCGTCCTGCACCACGCCACTGAGCCCGTCGGTGCAGAGCAGGAACCGGTCGCCGGACTGGACCTGGATCACGTTGACATCCGGCCCCTCCCCGACCTCCTTGCTGCCGAGGTACTTCCACAGAACGTTCTTGAACCGGTGCTCCTTCGCCTCGGCCGCGGAGATGGTTTTGGCCTCGACGAGCGCCTGGGCGAGCGAGTGGTCGGTAGTCAGTTGCTGGACGGCCCCGTCGCGGATCAGGTAGCAGCGGCTGTCGCCGACTCCGGCGACGTACATCTCGGTCCCCTTGCGCCAGACCGCCATGACGACGGTCGTGCCCATGTTCTTCATGTCCTTGTCCAGCGCGCCCATGGCCATGATCTCTTCGTTGGCCTGGACGATGGACTTGCGCAGCACCGCCTTGACGCCGTCGGGGTTAAGGTGTGCGGCAAGGTTCTTGCGCAACTCCCGGGGGATAATCTCGATGGAGCGCTTGCTGGCGATCTCGCCGGCCGCCTGCCCGCCCATGCCGTCCGCCACGATGGACACGATCAGGTCAGGGAACTGCTTGACCTCGATCGAGTCCTCGTTGTTTTCCCGGTAGTTGCCGAGCAGGCTGCACTTGCCGATGTTCAGCGCGAGCGGCATGGGCCCCTCTCTATGTCTTCCCAACGTCACGGCGGACAAACGCCCGGTGATAACGGGCGCTTCCGAACCGAAACACCGGGTCGCGGCGGGGATCCGCCGCGGCACCGTTCGCGGCCGGCACCGGCGACGTAATTAGCGTCAGCTTACAACGATAGCACGCCCGCCGCAACTGGCACGGTCGGTTCCGTCGATTCCCCCATCCGGTCCCACCCGCACAACCCGACCCCACCGGGACAACCTGCCGTGTGAAGGAGAGTTCCCCTTTTCCGATCGGGAGACGTCTGACTACACTGCCACCCGACACGGTAGAGAATCGTCGTACCGGAGGCGGAATGCGGCCCGACGGGTCCGAACGGGTGGTCCTGGTCCACGACTGGCTGACCGGCATGCGGGGCGGCGAGAAGTGCCTCGAACCGGCCTGCCAGCGGTGGCCGGACGCGCCGCTGTTCACCCTCCTCCACCGCCGCGGGAGCGTCTCGGAGTCGATCGAGCGACTGAGCCCGCGGGCCAGCCTGCTCAACCGGCTCCCCGGAGTCGGCCGGTACTACCGCTACCTGCTGCCAGCGATGCCGCTGGCAGCCCGGTGGCCGGTCCCCGACTGCGACGCGGTGCTGAGCTTCAGCCACTGCGTTGCCAAGGCCGCCGCCCCGCCGCCGGGGGTGCCGCACGTCTGCTACTGCTTCACCCCGATGCGCTACGCCTGGCACATGCGAGAGTCGTACTTCCGCCGCGGGCGGCTCGGGCGGGCCAGGGCGGCGGCGGCCGACGTGCTGCTCGCCCGGCTACGAGCCTGGGACCGACGGACCGCGGACCGGGTGACGCACTTCATCGCGATCAGCGAGACCATCCGCAAGCGCATCCGCGAGTGCTACGACCGCGACAGCGTGGTGATCTACCCGCCCGTAGACACGGATTTCTACGCTCCGGCCGCGGTCCCGCGGGAGGACTACTACCTGGTCGTCTCGGCACTGGCCCCGTACAAGCGGTTCGACCTGGCGGTCGAGGCGTGCAACCGGCTCGGGCGGAAACTTGTGGTGATTGGTAAAGGGCAGGAGGAGGCGAAGCTTCGGACGCTGGCCGGCGCGACGGTGACATTCCTCGGCTGGCAGCCGGACGAGGTGATCCGCGACCATTATCGGCGCTGCCGGGCAGTGCTGTTCCCCGCGGAGGAGGACTTCGGCATCGTCCCGGTCGAGGCGCAGGCGTGCGGCGCGCCGGTGATCGCACTGGGCCGCGGCGGGGCGACCGAGACGGTCCGGCCACTGGGCGCGACCGCCGAACCGGGCGGCGTGTTCTTCGCCGCGCAGACGGCGGACGACCTGATCGATGCCATCGAACGGTTCGAGCGGGAGGCCGGGGAGTTCGACCCACGGGCTGCCCGTCGGAACGCGCTACCGTTCCGACGGGAGCGTTACGAGTCCGAGTTGTTCGGCTATGTCGGCCGGGTGATCCGTGGCGAGGCCGAACCGCTGCGGAAGGCGGCCTGACCTGCCGGTTACACTCCCGGCGTGGGCTCCGGGTCCGGGCCGAGCGCGCCCACCTTGAACAGAACAAACGTCCCGACCACAACCGCCACCGGAGTGAGCAGGAACACCAGGATTTCGGCGACACTCAGGTACGACAACATCGTCGAGACCATCGTCGAGATCATGTTCATCGGCAACTCCCGAAGTTCGAACCAGTCCGGACAGTTTCAGTTTACCACGTTCCGCAGCGGCTCCCCGAGCAGGGCCCGGCGACACGCCTGCGACGCCTTCACCCGGATGTCCAGCAGCCCCTCCTCGGAGTAGAAGGCCGAGTGCGGGTTGAGGATCACCCGGTCGTGACACGGGTCGGCGGGGTCCCGCCACGCTGCGACCAGCGGGTGGTCGGCCGGTGGCGGCTCGTGAGGGAAAACATCGATGCCCGCCCCGGCCAGCCGGCCGCTGCGGACCGCGTCGGGCACGGCGGTCAGGTCCACCACCCCGCCGCGGCTGGTGTTGACGAGGTACGACCCGCGGGGCATCCGGGCCAGCGCCGCCGCGTCGATCAGGTGACGGGTTTCCGGCGTCAGCGGGCAGTGCAGGCTCAGCACGAACGACTGCTCCAGCAGGTCCGCGAGCCGCTCGACCCGACGGACGCCGATGGCCTTATCGGTGCCGTCCGGCCGGTACGGGTCATAGAAGGCCACGTCCATGCCGAGGGCCTTCGCCCGGACCGCCGCGGCCGTGCCGATCCGGCCAAGCCCCACCACGCCGAACACCCGGCCGCGCAGCCGCCGCAGCGGCGCGGCCTCCTGGTAATTCCAGGCCCCGAGATCGCGCCGCAACCGGGCGTCGTAGCGGTGGATGCCGCGGGCCAGCGCCAGCGTCATCCCGATGGCGGAGTCGGCCACCTCCTCGGTGCCGTAATCGGGGACGTTGGCGACCGGGATGCCGCGGCCCCGGGCGAACGCCCAGTCCACGTTGTCGAACCCGACACCGCAGCGGACGATTAGCTTGCACCGGGTCAGCCGGTTGATGGTGCCCGCGCCGAGCGAGACGTTGTGGTAAAGCATCACCGCGTCGGCGTCGTCCAGCCGGCCCGGGAGTTCCGCCTCCGACGGGGCGTTCAGGGCGACCACGTCGGCGAGGTCGTCCAGCGCATCCCGCTCGGGGCGGAGGTCGTCGCAGATAAAGTCGGCAATAACGACGCGGAACCGGTTAGACATCGGGCGGCCCGGCAGGTGTGAATGCGAACGTTCTACGCCGCCGGGCCGCCGGTGGGCAGTGGTGAACCCGGCCAGAACCAGTAGGATAGCGGTCAGACTGCTGTGACCGAGGACCGCCGCCGATGGCTCGCCGCTCCCGTGCCCGCGAAGTCGCGCTCCAGATGCTGTTCCAGAAGGACCAGAACGAGGTATCGGTTCCCCGCCCCGCGATCGAACGGTTCGCCCAGGACCGCCTCCGCGACCCCGAACTGGTTGCCTTTGCCCTGGCCCTCTACGACGGCGTCCTCCGGCACCAGGCCGAGATCGACCAGGCGCTCGCAGCCACGGCCGAGAACTGGCGGCTCCACCGGATGATGCCGGCGGACCGAAACGTGCTGCGTCTGGGGGCCTACGAACTCCTCCACGACTCGGAGCCGTCGCCCGCGGCCGCTGTCCTCAACGAGGCGATCGAACTGGCCCGACGGTACGGCACGGCCGACTCGCCAGGGTTCGTCAACGGTATCCTGGACAAGATCGCCCGCACCAGGGGTCAGGAGTCAGGGGTCAGGAGTCAAGAGACTGGGACCGATGGACAGGACGCCGTAACGCCCACACCACCACCACAATCATGAGCTTGTCTTCCTGACTCCTGACCCCTGACTCCTGACCACTTCTCCAATGCCCCGCGGCCAGCCGTTCACCGCTCTGTGTCGGCTGGCCGCGGGGCTGAGCGAGCCACTGACCGCGGACCTACACCTGCACACGACCGCCAGCGACGGCGATTACACGCCGTCCCAGGTCGTCGCCCTCGCCCGCCAGGCGCGGCTCCGGGCCATCGCAATCACCGACCATGACACCCTGGCCGGCCTTGAGTCGGCGGTCGAGGCGGCCGTGGGCGGACTGGAGGTCATCCCCGGCGTGGAGATGTCGGCCGTGTTCGGTGGACGGGAAGTACACATCCTCGGCTACTTCGTGCGTCAAGATGACCGGCGGCTGGTGGAACACTTTCGTGTAGTCTGTGAGCGACGTCGGGAACGATTTCGGGCGTTCGTGAGCCGCCTCGCCGCGGCGGGGGTCACATTCCCGGATGGCATGGCCGAACTGGAAGCGGAACGCTCCACGAGCCTCGGCCGCCGACACCTCGCCGGACTTCTGGTCCGCACAGGCGCGGCGCGGAACCGGTACACGGCATTCCAGCGATTCATTCTCCCAATCTCACCCGACGTGCCGGCCGACCACCTCACGCCGGCAGCCGATGTGATCCGGCTGGTCCGGGACGCCGGTGGCGTCTGTTCCCTGGCGCACCCGCCGGAGGGTGACGAGGAGCAACTGCTGACCGGACTACGCGATCTGGGCATCCACGCGGTGGAAGCCGCATTCCCGGCTTCAACAGTTGCCCGCACTGTCCGACTTCGCGGAATCGCCCGCAACCTCGGTCTGGCTGTCACAGGCGGTAGCGACTGCCACGGACCGGAAGCCGTCGGCCGCGCCGTCGGCGCTCGTGGTGTCACCCGGGATGAACTGGCCGCGCTTCGGCGTCTCACCGGTTCGGCCGAATAGCGCGGTCGCGCCTGTCACGTCCCTCACGCCGGTTGAGCGACTACCGCCGACGCCGCGACCCCGGATGAACCGCCATCGTCGGCGGCGGGGTTTGGCGCGGGGTGGATCGTGCGGCACGGTTGCCTAGCCCCGGACGACGGACCGGGCCGGGCGTCGGCACGGGTCCGGGCGGAACCACGGAAACGGACCAACCATGAAACGGACTTTCGCGGCGGGGCTGCTGGCCCTGACCGCCCTGCTGGCCGTCGGGCCGGACGCCCGCGCCCAGTACCCGGGGCATTCCGGGGCCATTCCCCCGCCCGGCTGCGCCGGGGCCGCTTTGCCCCAGGGGCCGTGCGCCCACTTCGGGTGCGGCGGGTTCTGCTTCCGCTTCCTCGGGGCGACGCACTTCCACGGCCCGCTGTTCAACTACGGCCCGTACACCGGGTACTATCCGTTCGAGCCGTACGGCCCGTGGAACGCCAACCTCCAGTACACCGGGCCGAACCCGAACGACTGCGGCGGTTGTGGCGGCCGTGGGTGCGGACTGTGCGGGCTGTTCGGCAAGCATGGCGGCTGCGGGGCGGGTGGGTGCGGCATCGGCGGCCGGTGCGGCCACGGTCTCGCCCGCCACGGTTGCTCGGACTGCAGCGGCTGGGGCGGCTACGCCCGGACGACGCTCTCCAACGTCCGTTGTCGGATTCTCCCCTTCTGCCACAAGTCGAAGTCGTGCGACGTCGGGTGCGATACCGGTTGCAGCGACTCATCCGGCGTGATCGGTGCTGCCGCGCCGACGGCGTCGGAAGTCCTGCTGACCGGCTACCCCCGCACTGAGAGGTAGACCCACCGCCCGGGTGAGCCGGTCCGTCAGGTCGGGCCGGTTCATCCGGGTAACAGGCCGTGGTGGAGCGTTATTCCCCCGCCCCGCTTCTGGCCCGGACCGCATCCGTGGGGAAGGCTTACCGTGTCCTACTTCGGCGCGTACTCGCAGGGAGACGCGCGGGCATTCAAGGACTGAAACCGCCGAGAGGAACCATGAAGAAGCTCTTCGCCATCGCCGCCGCCACTGTGGGTGTCGCGGCTCTTGCGTCGGATGCGTCGGCAGCCGGGTGCGCCAGTCCGTTCTGCGGGGGCGCGGGCGGCGGACGACCCGGTGGGCTGTTCATGAAGCAGCCGCTGCCGGCCTTCCAGGCCGCCCCGTGGTATCTGTACTGGCCGTACAACGCCCACTTCCAGACCCCCTCCCCGCTGACCGGCCCGTACTACGCCCCGCCGTACTCCGGCGGCGCGCTGCACAACCCGTACTTCCCGGCCCAGCAATACGCCCCCGTGGCCCCGGCCGCTCCGGCTGGTGCGCTGCCGCCGGCGGGGAGCTTGCCCGTGCAGCCCAACGGCAACGGGGCAAACCGGTAGTCAGAATGGGTGACTGATACGACGTGAACCCCTGCGGGTCGGCGCGACGGCGCCGACCCGCAGGGGTTCACGTCGTATCGGGGAGTCCGATTCTCGCCCCGTCCGGTCTTGGGCACGACTATAATTCAACCCGTATTATCCGCCCCCCGCCCAGCGACGGGGGGCGTCTCATTCGCCCGGTGGACCGGCCCGGAGAGACCCCCCATGCCCCGTGAGAAGCTCGGCGAACTCATCCCCGTCGGCGGCGGAGATCCGATCCCGCTCGCCCACGAGGTGATGACGATCGGCCGCCGCGAGTCGTGCGACATCTGCCTGAAGTTCCAGAACGTCTCCGGCACGCACTGCGAGCTGACTTACCAGGACGGTTACTGGCGGATCAAGGACCTCGGCAGCACCAACGGGGTGAAGGTCAACGGCGAGCGGACACCGGGCAAGCCACTGCGGCCGGGGGACGAGGTCAGCGTCGCCACCCACCGCTATACCATCCAGTACGAACCACCGGCCGGCGGCCGGCTGGTCGAGGCGCTGGCGGAGGAAGAAGACGTCTTCAGCCAGTCGCTCATGGAGAAGGCCGGTTTGGAGAAGCCGAAGGACCGGCGGGACGACCGGGATTGATAGTGTAGTAGGCACACTCCGTGTGCCGTTCATGCAAACCACGGCACACGGAGTGTGCCTACTACGTTAAAGCGGGAGAACGATGGCAAAGCCGTTGGCGGGCAAGGTGGCGGTGGTCACCGGGGCGTCGTCGGGGATCGGGCAGGCGGCCGCGCTGAAGCTGGCCGAGGCTGGCGCCGACGTGACCATGTGCTACTACTCGCACCGGGACGAGGCCGAGGTGACCGCGGCGAAGATCCGGGCGCTGGGCCGCAAGGCGCTGCCGTACAAGATCGACGTCTCCGATCAGGCGGCCGTCGAGGCGATGGTTGCGGAGACGGTCCAGCAGCTTGGCCGGGTGGACGTGTTCGTCTCGTCGGCGGTCTACAGCGACCGCGAGCCGTTCCTGACCGCGAACATGAAGGGGTTCCGCCAGACGCTCGAAGTGTCGATGTTCGGGGCCTACTACTGCCTGCGGGCATGCTGTAACCAGATGGTCAAGCAGGGCCAGGGCGGCTCCGCGGTGATCGTCAGCTCGCCGCACGCCAAGATCGCGTTCCCGAACGCGATAGCCTACAACATGGCCAAGGCCGCCATCGATCAGATGGCCCGCACCGCCGCGTGCGAGTTGCTGGAACACAAGATCCGGGTCAACATCTGCTACCCCGGTTGGACCGACACGCCGGGGGAGCGGAAGTTCTTCTCCGAGGAGACGATCCAGAAGGCCGGCAAGTCACTGCCCTGGGGGCGCCTGGCGACCTCTGATGAGGTGGGCCGGGCGATCCTGTTCCTGGCCGACCCGGCGTCGGATTACATCACCGGCGAGATCCTGCACATCGACGGCGGGCTGTTCCTGCCGTACTGGTCCAAGCGCGACGAAGGTGATTTTTAGTAGGGTGGGTCCAGCGAGTCTTCGAGCGCCGACCCACCGGGAGCGAAGATGGTGGGTCGGCGCACGAAGACTCGCTGGACCCACCCTACAACAGCCGCTCCACCCATCTCACCACGTCCTGCACCCACGGGTGCCCGTCCGGCTCGAACTCCAGCGTGTGGTGTGCCTCCGGGTAGTCGATCACACGGTTATCGCGGCTCGGGAACGACGCCACGAACGCCCGCGTCGCCGCGTTGTCGATGATCCGGTCCTGACCTGCCAGGAGAAGCAGCGTCGGCACGTTTACCCGTCTCGCCGCGCGCCTCAGGTACACGTCCAGGCCGAAGCTGGCGAACAGGAACCGGGCGGTCGCCTCGGTGACGGCAAACCGGTCCTCCGCGATGAACTTCTGCCAGTCCGGCGAACCGGTGAACAGGTCCGGCTCGTTGAGCGGCACTGGGAAGGTGCGCCCCGGACGCAGCACCCTTGCCAGTGCGATCCGAACCCGTTGCGGCAACGGCGGCGCGACCTTCGGCCGCAGCCCCGGCGCGAGCAACACCAGCCCGTCCGCCAGTCCCGGTCGGCGGTACATGAGCCCGACCGCGAGCTTGCCACCCCAGGAGATGCCCGCGAGGTACACCGGCAGCCAGCCGCGGTCGGCCCGCAGGTGCAGGAGGAACTCGGCCACGTCGTCGATGAGCCGACGGAACCCTGGCACGTCGCCGCGGCGCGCGGAGTTCAATCCCGATCCGCGGCGGTCCAGAAAGTACACCTCGAAGCCCGCCTCCGCGAACCGGGCGCAGGATCGGCCATACCAACCGCCGTGGCTGCGGATGCCGTGTAGGAAGATCAGCCGGGCCTTCGGCGGCCCGGTCAGATCCCACCTGCGGTAATACGAGACGTACCCGTCCGACGCCCGAAACGTCCGCAGCACTGGGCCGCCGGGCTCCGCCAGACGCGGCTCAGGCGGGCCCAAGCAGCACCTCCTGGCGGACGGTCATCGCGTCCACCCGCTCGGGCTCGATCCCCACTCCCAGTCCACTCCCGGTCAGCATCGGCGCCCAGCCGCCGGTGCCGAACGTGATGTCCTCCTCGGCCATCCAGTCGAGCACCAGCCGGCGGTCGAACGACCCCTCCACATACCGTAGGTCCTTCACGCTCGTCGCGAATTGCCGGCCGGCCGCAGACAGAATCGCCGTCTCTCCGACCTGGCATCCGAGCTGGCAGCCCAGCCCGTGCCGGGCCGCCAACCCCGCTAGCCGCAGCGACGGGATGAACCCGCCGCACTTCGACAGCCGGATGTTGAACAGGTCACACCACCCGTTAGCGACCGCCCGCTCGGCGTCCACCTCTGAGCAAAGCGATTCGTCCAGCATAACCGGGGTGTTCACCTGCTTGCGCATCCCGGCCAGGGCCTCGATTTCTTCGTGTCGTATGGGTTGCTCGACGGACGTGATGCCGAACGGCTCCAGCGCCCGGATGCGGTCGGCGGCCACATCGGCGGCCCACGCCTCATTGGCGTCCACCCGCAGGTCCATCGCCGTCCCGGCCCAGCGGCGGACCGTGGCCAGCCGGGCCGCGTCGTCCTGGCCCTCGATGCCGACCTTCACCTTCACCTGAGCGAATCCCGTGACACGGTACGCCAGGCTCAGCGCCTTCGCCTTCCACCCCTTCGCGGAGAGAATCACCCCGCTGTACTGCACCTTCTCCCGGGGCTCGTACAGGTCCGGGTCGAGCAACCTCGTGACGTTCATCAGCGGCTCGCCAAACGCCCGCCCGAAGGCGTCCAGCACCGCCAACTCGACGGCACAGCGGGCGGCGTTGCCCTGGCACATCCGGTCGTCGCCGGGGACCGGGGCCAGCTTCAACTTCCCGGCGAGTTCCACCGCTTGCTCGAAGTTGTCGCACACGTCGAACTGTGCCGGCAGGTCGCTGGCCCGGATCAGGTCCAGGGCCGTATCGACCGTCTCACCGGTGACGTAATCCCGGGGCACGCCCTCGCCCCAGCCGACGGACCCGTCGGATAGCACGCACCGGACGACGACGTTGTCCGTCTCGGTCCGTGTGTGCGATGCGTGCTTGACCGGCCGCCGGAGCGGGATGCGCACATGGCGGGCTTCGAGTTCGACAATCTGCATGGTTATGGGCGACCGGCGGCGGACCGGCCCTCCTCGGCGGCGACGAGTGCGTCCCAACCGTCGCGGACGAACCACACGCCGATGACCAGCAACAGTATGGCGCTGACGACCGGAAGGAAGCGGAACCACCGGGATTCTCCGAACCGCCGGCCCCCGGCCCGATTGGCGTACACGACCCCGATCCCCAGACCGATCAGGACCGCGGCCAGCCCGAAGCTGAACGCGATCAACAGTGGGATCGCGACCCCGACCCGGCCGCGGCTCAGTGCGACCAGGAACAGGAGCACCGCGTCCCAACAAGGGATGATCCCGCCTCCCAGTCCAAGCAGCACCACCCGTGCCCACCCGAACCCGGTTTTCGCCTCGACCGGTGCGTGGTGGTGATTGTGGTCGTGCGAATGGCCGTGGTCGTGGTGATGGTGGTGGTCGCTGAATAAATGCACATGGTCGGCCCGGCCGCGGACCCGCTGGAGGAACAGCCACAGCCCGACCCCGGCGATCAGAAGCCCGCCGGCCAGGGTTAGCCACCCCTGGGCCGAGGCCGGTGGCTGATTGCCGTATGCGAAGTAGATCACGATCGCCAGCGCGATCACCGACCCGGTGTGCGCGGCGGTCGCCACCAGCCCAAGGACAACCGCATGCCGGACCGTGCCCCGTTCGCCGACCAGGTACGCGGCGACCATCGTCTTGCCGTGCCCCGGCGTAAAGGCATGCCCCATCCCGAACGCCGCCGCCAGCAGCAGCATCAGCCCCAGGCCCAGCCCGGAGTCGAACACGGCTGTCAGCCCGCGGTCGCGAACGTCTTCGATCAGCGACCGCTCCTGACCGGACGACTCGACGACGACCGGGGTGTCGGCCGTCGGGGCCTCGGCGGGTGCCGCCGGCCCGACCGCGGCGAACACTGCCGATGCACGACGGGCGCGCTTCTCGTCCCCTGGCTTGTAATCCAGCGGCGACCGGCCGCGCAGGTCCACCGGTTCCTCGACGTCGAGCAACTCGATCGTGCTGTCGGTCCGGTCCAGGGTGAGGGTGATCTGGCCGGAGCGGTCCTCGAAGTTCTGGTCCTCGAACCGAAACGCTCGCTTCCCGTTCGGCGGGCCGGGCGGCCATTCCGCCCGAAACTGAAACTGCAAACGCAGGTGGTCCCGCTCCCGTTCGACCTCGACCCGCGTCGGCCGGAACGTCAGACGCTGACCGTCCAGTTCAGCCGCGAGCCCGTCCGCGAGAAGCGGGGCCTTCTTCTCGGCGTACTTCTTGCCGAACGCCATCTGTCCCGTCAGGCCGGCAACCTCCTCCTTACCGATGAGGCCCCGGCTGTCGAAGACCATGGTCCAGTCGTTGACCTCCAGGGCGTACCGGACGGTCGCCCCGGTCGGCCCGAGCCGGACGTGGACGGTGCGGTCGAACCGCAGGTTCGGGAGTGGGTGAGCCGCCGCCGCGGCCGCGGCGAGCGGCACCAGGGCCAGCGCGAGGAGCGATCGGGTCATGGAGATATGAAAGCAAAAACGCCCGCCCGGTGCCACGGGCGGACGCTCAACTTCTCGTTCCTCGTACGTATCAAGGCGATATCTTGGCGAACGGCCGACGTAAGCCGGCTGGTGAGGTGTGGCTCCACCTGCCGGCTT
>Ga0247822_10000033_pt1 | contig 48541 bp, 55 predicted proteins | sample 13C_Cellulose_Da_FD_192423 | JGI IMG/M metagenome (GOLD analysis project Ga0247822, IMG submission 192423) | Soil microbial communities from agricultural site in Penn Yan, New York, United States - 13C_Cellulose_Day30 | ecosystem: Environmental > Terrestrial > Soil > Agricultural land | place...
CTCGAGGGCTACCCCGCGGTGATCGGCGACAGGTCGAGCAGCGCGTGCCCGTAGAGGCGGATGGTGACGACGGTCGTCGAGGTGCGCGCGATGATGCGCGCCCAGCGCCAGATGCCATCGGCGCCGAGCAGGCGAATGGTGCGGCCGACGTCGGTAGTCTGGAAGCCGGTGTTGTTGTTGATGCCAGTGATCGCCGACGCCGTCAGGTTGAAAGCGGTCTGCGTGTCGCCGCTCTCGTGGATGACCAGCTCGTCGATCGTGGTGTCGGCGCCGCCGTCTACCGCGGTCCAGTTGATGCGGTAGCTCTGGTAAGCTGTCTGGTTAGGGAACTCGAAATAGCGCCGCTCGGCGGCGCCCCATGCTACCTCGTTGATGCGCGTGTCGAGCACCACCCACGCCGAGCCGGTCCAGCCCTCGAAGGTCCAGTTAGTCGGCATGTTTTGGAACAGGTTGCGGCTGGCCGCCAGCCAGTAGGCATCGGCGACTTTGGTCGCCGTACCGGCGAAATCATAGGACAGCCAGCCAGAAGTCGCGCCGGTCAGCACCGTGCCGGCGGTCACGTCTCGGTCGAAGGCCTGATAGGCGTTCGCGCCTGCCACGCTGTTCGCGGCGGTGCCGCTCGGTAGCGTGTTGCTGGTCATATCCGGCGTGATGCCGCCGGTCGACGCCGGCGTCAGCGTGGTGCTGGTGACGTTGGTAGGCCCGTATGGGCCGTTGATCGGCACGTAGAGAGCGAGCGTCCAGCTGGTTTCGCTGACGCGCGTCAGTACACGCGGCCAGTAGCCGCGGCAGGTGATGAACACCAGGTCGCCGGCTTGGCGCACCTGGATGTATTTCAGGTCAGCCTCGAGGTAAGGCGTAACCACCTCGACCGGCGTGCCGGGCGGGCTCTCGATGCGGCCGGCCGGTATCCAGAAACGGAAGTAGGTCTCGCCCACCTCGATCGCGTAGCGCTGGGCGCGGTTGAACTGGAAAGGGATGAAGCGGGCGCGCTTGGCGCTGGTCTTGGTCTCGCCGTAGAACAGCGAGCCGGGCATGCGCGTCATGCCACCGTAGCGCAGCGGCACCCAGTTCGACATCAGGGCGAGCCCCGCCCGGTAATGGTCGAGGTCAATTCGTGCGTGAATGTAAGGGGTTAGCTCGCCTCGGGTGAAGTTGAGCTGAATTGGCGTTGCCAATTACCACCTCCGCGACAGGCTATAGTCATCTCCACCGCGAACGCGGATGATGTCGAAGGCCTCGGCGGGCTCGGGCGTCCCCTCGAACGCATCGATCTCCTCGGCCTTGGCGGTCGCCTGGGCGAGCAACTGGCTGGCGAGCTCGATGGTCTTGGCCTTGCCGGTGAACTTGTTCGCCATGCCGAGCGCCAGCGTGCAGCGCATCATCTCGACGAACAGATCATCCCACGCGCCGGGGTTGCTCGACTTGTCCATGATCAGGATGCAGTAGAGCGGCGCTGGCTCGTTGGAGTAAACCTTGTCGCCGACGATCTCGTGCGGGACGAGCTCGCCGTAGCGGGCGCCGTAGCGGCTGACCGGCAGCACGCGCGCCCAGCCGGCCGGCAGACTGTAGGCGTAGGACCACTTGAAGGCGGGGGCGGTGGCGTCGGCCGGGATGGTGCGGAACTCCTTGGCGAAATTCCACGGGTAGGCGCGCATCAGGGTGTGTGCGGCGTGATCGAAGTTGCGGCTGACCCAGCGACCCTCGGGGCTCGTCGGATCGTCGAAGCTGACCAGCGGGCTCGACCGGATCAGGTCGAGCGCCAGGTTTGCAACTTGGGTCTTGGTGAGGCCGGATGGCATCGCTGTTCGGTCTCCGTTTGCAACGGTCTAGCACAGAGGCGAAGCGGCGGCAAACACCCACAGATTAGATGAGGGTGTGGGTGGTTAGGCCGGCAGCCATTTGTTGGCGACGAGCTTGTCGTAGATCAGGTCCACAAAGACCGGCAGGCCGATCGCGTTACTCAGATGGGTCGAGTCGCCTCGGGTTGACCGTGGCCACAGCCCGTTGGCTACGTCAGCGATGTCGTTAGCCGAGCCGTCGCTGGCTGCCTGCATGCCTGTCAGAGTTTCGCAGTAACGGGCCGCCCCGACATGCGCGAGGATTGCCGCCTGGTCTGCGTCCCACCCTGGGCGTGCAGCATGCCCTATCGGTACAATAGGGTTCGGCTGCACGTAGAGAAAGCGTCGATGGGTGAGCTTGGCGACCATTGCGTCGATGGCAGCAATCGATCTCGCCCCATTGATTTCATTCGAGCCGTCAACCAGCACCAAAGTGCTGTCATAGGCGTAGGGAGTCGTCAGGAACCTTGCCAGATGATCTTCGAGGTTCTTGGAGCCAACACCATCCTGCGACAGGTTAACAATGTCACCAGCCGCCTCCAACAGGCTCTGCTTTAGATACATCAGTATCCGGCCGTGGGTCAGGAAACTGTCGCCCAGCAAGTGCACTGGATACGCCTGACCCGTATCATTGGCCTTTCGCATTTCGACTTCGGACAGGGCTCGCGTCCAGATGGTGACCGACCGCAGCGTCACGTTCTGAGTGAACGTCCCTGTCGCGGGGTTTCGCATGAAGTGGAGTGTCGTCGGGGCGGCGATGGTTCCGAATGAACCAACAAGGTTTGTCGCCTTTGACGCCCCCCAGATGGCTCGCCCTTCCGAGCTGTTGCTGCGCATAGAGAAGATCGAACGATTTATGCCAGCAAAGGTCATCAGCCCGCTGCTCTGCGCGTCAGCTTCAGAGGCGGCGATAGAGAACGCGGACGGCGAAGCTCCCTGCATACTCGTGTAGAAGCGCCAGTCAGGAAGGCCCGCTCCAGCAAAGGTGAAATAGCGATACTGAGTTCCACTATTATACCATCCGAAGATGGTGCCACCGGGGTTATTGGGGTAGGTAAGCTCGTACTCGAGCTGAACGGTCAGATCGCCAGTCCAGGTCGCGCCGATGGACGACCATGCCTGCGTATAGCTGCCGTCCCCGATGGCGGTGAGGTCGCTGGTCGTCTTGGCCGCGCCGTTCCACCAGCCCCGATTGTTGATGAAGTCGATGTGGAGGTTAGCCCCGCCAGGCAGCCACCAGTTGGTGATCTCCGCGTTGCCGTTCGACAGATCGTAATACTTGGTGCCGTCGCTGTAGACCCGGCGCAGGGCGCCATTGACGTTTTGCTTGGCGTGATAATTCGCTCTCGGCGAAGGCAACGGCATCAGATGACTTCCGCGAGAATGGCGGTGAAGAACGTGTTGAGCGTGGCGTCAAACGCTGCAATCTGGGCGTCCGTTAAGCTGCCGCCAGCGGCGGAATAGCTATATTGTTTGGTGGGCGCAGTGGTTGCAACGCCTGCGTTGTTCAACGTCCCCTCATACCAAACGCGGTTCTGGATGGCCGAACTGGCGCCGGTTCCCGTCGCGATCTGAGTGCCGTTCTTGAATACCGCAGTGGCCCCTGCCCCGGAACGGCGCACGACATAGCGGCCAATCGCGGTCGCGTTCGCGACCGAGACGACTGTCGTGTCTTCGTTGATCCTGGCAAGCAAACCTCCGGCCGCGTCGTTCCGTATTAGGATATTCGCATTATGGGCGATGTTGCTAGTCCGTTGCCCAATGTCGAAGGCGTTCTGGTTCGCATCCGTCCGACTACCGATGCTGAAGAAGGCATCGTCGCGCAGGTACTTGTACGTCCGTAACCCATCGCCGGGATTGAACCCGACATTGATGTAGTTGCCCGACCCAGCCGAACAGACAAACCCCTCGTTCTCGGTGAAGACCGGCGAACCGACCTTGGTGGCATTGCTGTAGTCGCCGACCCAATTGAGCAGCGCGTGCGCTTCCGTCTCTGCCGAGCGGACCTGAAGATAGTCCAGCTCATCCCAGACCGTTGCGCCCACTAGCGAGCGGATAAGGTTGTTGATGTTGGTCTTCCGGGCCTCGGATGGAGATACGCCAGTCGCCGTCATGCGCTCGAACAGGGCGAGCGACTGAGGTAGTACCCCCACACCCTCAATACGGGCGTGCCGCCGGCGCCGGTTGTAGTAGTACGCCAGATACCCGGCGCGAGTTACCTTCACGTCGGGCATGGCGGCCCCTTAGCCTGCCGCGGACTGCGCGGCGATCTTGGCGGCCTGCTGGGCGACCTTGCGGTGCACCGAGCGGCGATTGATGTGGCTCTGCCGACCCTTGAGGGTCTGGAACACCGCGGAGCCGGCGGCCTTGGCGGCTGCCGTGATCTCGTCACGGTCGGCGCGATCAGCGGCCTTGGCCATGCGGCGGGCGGTCAGGTTGTCGACCTGCTGGCCGGGCTCGAGGCGGGAGGCCTGCAGCACCGGTGCGCCGGCGTAGAGACGATCTTCCTTCTGCGCCTGCGCCTTGTTCTCGGCCTGCTTGACCTTGGCCGGGCTCTGCTCGCCGAAACGGGCGATCACCTTGGCCTTGTTGGCTGCAATGGCAGCGGCCTTATCCTCGCCGCGGGGCGGGTGCAGCTCGGCGGCTTCACGCGTCGCCTGCTCGGCGTGGGCGGCCTGGGCAGCACGGCGACGGACGCGGTCGGTCCCGCGCGGCGCCACCGGGCTTACGTTGTTCGGGGTGTCGACCATGGTCGTCAAAATCCTTGTTTCTGGTTGGGTAGTGGGGCCGCCGGGAGGAGGTTGGGCAGCCCCACCAGGGCGATCGGGAGGAGACCTATCGCCTTTCTCGTTCCGCTTAGCGCTGCTGCACCACGCGGATATAGTCGATGAGCATGGTGTTCGCGACCGCTTCACCGGTGGTGAACGCGACCGAGACGCACAGCTCGGTGGTCGGGCCGTAAGTGGCGAAGGGCACCGCGCCGACACGCACATCGTTGATGAAAATCTGGATGTTGGTGTCCACGCCGTCCCAGTACCAGCCGACCTTGATCCAGGTGTCATCGACCAGCGTAGCGATACCCGCCGTGGTCGACACGGCCGAAGCCTTGGCCGAAACGAAGTCGAGCAGGGCGTCGCCGTCATCGGAGCCGAAGTAGACGCCATCGGAGACGGCAAACGGCGTGGTGTCGGTGATCTGCAGGCCGAGCACGAAGTCGGTCTGGGTGACGTCGTTGATCTTGAAGCGGGCCTCGAACTCGATAGCCTTGTTGGCGGCGAGGCGCCAGCATTCGATCTTCTGCTGGTAGCCGGAACCGTCGTTCTCGGTGGCGCCAGTCGTCAGCGTCAGGACGCCGTTCGGATCGTCGGTATCGACGGCGATGGTGTTGGTGCCCTGGAGCGCCGTGATGGTCCAGTCGGTGGCGAGGTAGTCGCCGGTGCGCACGAAATCGTTGACGTATTCAACGAAGTCCATGCGCGGCAGGTCCTGCCAGAATTTGCGGTAGGTGGTCATTTGTAGACACTCCTTGCGCGGGATGCTGCCCGGGCGTCAGGTTCTTTGAGGGCGGGGCCGTAGCCCCGCGCTCAGATCAGTCGAAGACCGGTGTGGGATTTGAACCCACGGGAGCCTAGCATTGCACTCGTAACGTGCGCGTCAGCCCTCTTGTTTCGATCACCCTTAAACCACTCAGGCAACCGGTCTCCTGCCAACAGCTTAGCCGTTGGTAATCAGGAGCGCCATCGGGATTTGCTTGCGCTCGGGGTACACACGGTCCCAGTTCGCGGCGAGCCGCAGCTCGGCCACGGTCGGGAACTCGCCGCCGACAGAGCTGTCGGTGAACTTGATCCCGTAGGGGTGCATGGCGAACTGGCGACGGGTCCAGAGCGTTTCGACGCCCATGCCGTCACCGGCGCTTTCGTCCTGCTCGACGGCGACGGGGCGGGCAACCGGGCTTTCGGCCCAGCCAAACGCGTCCATGCCCAGCAGGAAGTTCCAGTAGCGGATGCGGTTGGTGCCGGCGATGGCCGGGACCTTGTCGCTCTCAAGCACGCGATAGCCCAGGTAGGTCGGGATCGTGAGCTTGCCGTTGCTGTCGGGGATGAAGTCGATCAGGTCGTTCTTCGCAAGCCGGGTGCCGACTTCCGAGTGAATGACCAGCAGCTTCAGTGCCGACTTGGCGTCGCCCATCGTCTGGGCGGCGTCCATCACGGCTTCCGCCGAGATACGTTCGGCCGAGGTGATCGCCGAGGCGCTGTCCGAGGAAATGTCCTCGACCATGTCGCCGGCATCGTTGGCGATGTTGTCGGCGAACACGCCGCGCAGCACCGCGATCGCAGCATCGTCGAAACGGCGAGCCCAGTAGGCCCCGACACGTTCGGAGATGCGGCGCATCGGGTCGGAACCGGCGAGCTCCTGCACAAGGTGCGCAGTCGACCAGCCCTTGGTCCAGATGATGCGGCGGGCGATGTCCGTGCCGCTGGTCAGCTTGGACGGAACAGAGTGGCTGTTCGGGTCATCGCTGGCCGCGTCGGGCTCGCTGTCGTCCAGGTCTTTCCAGAACGGGACGTTGAAGGTGCGGCCGCCGCCGGCAAGCTTGCCGGCAAGGTCGCTATCGGCGCGCAACACGCCGGCGCCATAGAAGGCCGACTTCTGCATCGTCTCGACAGTGGTGTACTGCGAGAAGACGGTCGGCTCGATGGCATCGGAAAGGCGAACGGTAGCCATTTGTTTTCAGCTCCAGGTTAGGAGGCCTTAAGCCCCCACTCATCGGGTTTACCCCCGGCAGCCGTAATCAGGCTGCGGGCGCGATCCGGGTCTTCCTTGGCGATCTGCATCGCCGAGGTCAGGTTGAAGCTGGTGCCCTTCTTGTCGAACGGATTGCCGATGACGTCGGCCTTGCCGCGCAGCACACCGTCTTCGGTGTACAGAGCGGTGCCGAGCGCCGCGAGCATCTTCGCGACAGGGGCGCTCAGGATTTCCTTGTTCGGGCCGACGAGCTTGAGGCTCTGCAGCTCGGCGAGGAACTCCGGTCCACCGGGGACCTGGGTGAAGACCTTGTCCGCGATCTCGAAATTCGCGCGGGCAGTGTCGCCTTCCAGCGGTCCCCACTCCTTCACAAGCTTCTCGGTCTCGGCGGCGCCTCGCTCCTGCATGGCGGCGGCGCTGGCCTCCCCCATGCCCTTGAAGGCGTTGACGCTGTCCTGCATGAACCAGTCATGCAGCCCAGCCGCGGCGTCCTGGGGGATACCCAGTGCGTGCGCCTTGGCTGCGAAGGCCTTGGCCCGCTCACCGTCATACGGCAGACCTTCGGGAAGGTCTTTCGGGACGGTGAACTGATAGCCGTCGGGCTTCTCAGGACGACCTAGCTTGTTGAGGAACGCTTCGCGCTCCTCCGGGGTGGCATCTTTGCCCGGAATGCGAATGGCATTGCCGAGCAGCTTCTCCTGATTGAACGCATGCTTTGCGAGGGCCTTGGGGTCCTTGAGCAAAGCTTCGTTCTTCTGGAGCCATCCGAGGTTATCTGCTTCCAGCCCCTCGTAGGCTTTCCCGGCGTCGAAGACGAACCCTTTGTCGTCAGCGGCGCCGCCGCCATCCGCTTTCGGCTCCCCGCCGCCGGCGGCTTCAGCTGCGGCGGCTGCGGCGGCTGCCGCACCCCCATCGCCTTCGCCATCGGGTGCCCAGACCGGGCTGACGGTTCCTACTGTGCGGGTGAACATCTCGTTAACTCTCCTCTGTCAGGACCGGCGTGGCGAGCACTGCACGATGCAGGCCGTCCAGGTTGCCGCCAGCCCCGATAACTGCTTCGACGATCCTCGCGAACACTGCGCGCCGACCGTTGATCTCGCGCAGCACCTCATTCGAGACGCCGAGCTGTGTGGTATCCAGATACCGCGAAAACTGCGCCAAGTCCACAAGCACGAGATCGGCGTCGTCGCGGCTGGCCCGCCCCTCGGCGAAAGCGTGGTAGGCCCCGGCGATACGGCGCTGCATTGCAGTGACGCGCGCCTCGCTGTAGGTGGGCGTACCGTGGGCGTCCTGATCGTCGGGCGGGAACAGGTCGACGATCGTCTTCACGCTGCTGTCCTCGTTTGCGACTGGCCGATCTGCTGCATCAAGCTGGCGATGGCCGGGCTGCCGCGCAGCGCCTCGGCACCGCCGGCCGCGGCCTGTGCGCCTTCACCGAGCGCCCGCATGGCGTCGCCGGTGCCCTGCGCGCCCTGGATGGCCGTCGCGGTATCAGCCATCTGCGCCTGCTGCTGGCGGCCCTGCTTGCTGACATCGCGATCACGCAACGACTTGACCGGCGCGCCGAGCACGCGCTGGGCGAGCTCGAGCAGCTCGTCGCCGTCGATACGCCCGGCAATCGCCGGGTCCATGCCGTTCGCGACCAGCAGCGCGGCGAACTCGACCATGCGCTGGGCGCCGACCAGCTGGCCGACCTGGCGCAGCCGATCGAGCGGGCTGGTGAACTGCGGGCTGACTTCCTGATCGGCCATGCTCTCGGGCATGGCGAGCGGGCTGCCGGCGGCAAAAGCCCCCTTGCGGGCGAGGATGGAGACCTCGCGATCGATGTTCTGGCTCAGGCCCTCGTTCATCGAGATGCCGACCGGGCCGAGCATCTCGCCCTTTTCCTGGGCGCGCAGCATGGCCTCGGTCGCCGTCTCCGGCTGGCTCATGTTGTCCTGCACGAGGATTTGCCACAGGTTCAGATAGAGTGCCTCGCGCACATTGTTGCGTCGGCTCTCGATCACCGACTGCGCGAAGTCGGGGCGCACGCCGCTGTTGAGCGGGGCGAACAGCGGATTGCCGTCGCCGTTGATCAGGCCGGGGTTGGTAGCACCGGGGTTGAAATTGAGCCGGGTGAAGTTCTTGCCGAAGGTGCCATAGGCCGGGCGCAACATGGTCTGCACCGCGATCAGTTCGTTCTTCGACATCTCCTGCAGCGACATGATCTCGGCGATGGCATAGGCCACCGGCCCCTCGCTGTAGGGGCGCTGGCCGATGTTCGACCAGGCGTAGCGGGTGAACGGGAACTCCCAGAAGCCGCCCTCGCCGATCACGTGGTCGTCGTCTGGCAGGCAGTACCAGGAAGCGAACTTCGCGCCGCGCAGGCCGAGCTTGTTGCGGTACTCGTCGCCGCGAGGTCGCACGGCGTGCAGGATACGGACGCGCTCATGCATCCGCTTGGGGTCGTCGACCATGGTCTTGATCTTCGGCCCGGCCTTCTCGCCCCATTTCTGGTAGATTTGCAGCGCCGACCAGCTGAACACGCGGAACATGCGGTCAGGCTGGCCGGCGGCATTGACCGAGGGGTAGCACTCGAACAGCGGGATATTCTGATACTGATACGGGATGCGTCCGCCCTGCAGCTCCTCGATGAAGTGCCAGCCGTCACCGAAGGCGCACATCGACTTGACGCTCGCCTTATGGTTCGGCCAGAAGCCCGACTTCGGATTGGAGCGCACCTTGAACAGGTAGTCGCGCAGCTTTTCCAGCGCGACATCCTCGTCGTGGGTCTGCTCATAGCCGTAGTCGTCGTCGACGCTCAGGTCGTGCCAGTAGTCGCTCTCGGGCGTCTTGAGGCTGATCAGCCCGGCGGTCAGCCGGTCGATCGCCCAGATGCTGGTCATGTCGTAGATATACTTGGAACGCTCACTGGCGGCCGGCGCGCCCATCACGGCCTGCACCGAGGACTGGGCGCCGAGGCTCACAACGCGGTCATACTGCTCGGTCTGCGGCAGCACCCACGCGGCGACGTTGCGCCAGTAGGTTTCCCAGCGCATGCGACCATTCGCAAGCTCGGTCCACTCGTCGGTCAGGTCTTTGAGGATGGTCATCCGAAGCGCGCCACCGCTGATGTGCCGTAGCTGGCGTCGCCCATCGGCGTCGTCTTGATGCTGCCGAAGACGCCCTGGCGCTTGGCGACCGTGTTACGGTTCTCGGCGATGAGGCCGAAGGCTTCGCGCGCCGCGATCTGGTTACGGGTGGGCGCCGGGGCAACTACAGGGGCTGGGACGGCTTTGGGTTGCGCGAGACACATTTCAGGCTGAGCTCCAGCGTTTATCGCGCATAGCACGGTAGCGGGCTACCGTAAAGCGGAACAGCACAAACAGCTCGCCGGCCTTGCCGTACTCGAACGGCTCGCCGAGCTGCTCGGCGCCAACGCCACGCATCCAGCCGTGCGCCTCGTGATGGTCGAGCAGGCTGCGCGCTTCCATCGTTCGCGCGCCCTCGGCGATGCGTTTCTCGATGTGGGTGGTCATCAGGTAGCGCGTCACCTCGACGATGACGCGCCGGGTGTCGCGAGTGCCGAGGCCCCATACGCTGTAGCAGCTGGACGTCATCGGGCTGGTGCCGAAGAAGAACACCGGCTGCTCGTCGAGGTAGGCGATGAAAGCGTCGCCGCTGTGCAGCAGCCACCAGGCCAGCTCGATCGTGGTGGCCTTGTCAGGCAGCTGGCAGAACGCCTCGAGCTGGTCGATCGGGCGCAGGTTGGCGGTGATGTAGCTGGCGTCGCGGAAGACGGCGGGCTTGATCGTGACGCTCACTGCGGTTCGGGCGCCTCAAGCGCGGCGGCGATCCGCTCCAAAGCGTCAGCGGTTCGCTTCTGCTGCGCGAGGAACTCACCCAGCAGCACCAGCGCCGGCAGCCCTACGGCTTCCGGGCCGGCGTGGTCGTCTTCGCGCATGGCGCGCTGGATGTCGGCAAAGGCTTGGTCAACGGCGTTCATTATCTGTAGCTCCTCAGTGGATCGTCGTCGGGTAGGGCGTCGCCCTGCATGGCGTGCAGCTGCTCGGCGGTGACGCCGTGGGCGATACGGCTGACGATGTCAGGCCGCAGCTGGAGACGCTTGGCAACGGCTGCATCACGGTAGAACCACGCCATGATCACGGCGTCGGCGTCGTCGGTCGACGCGCCGTTGAGCCGCCGGCGGATGTCGTCCTTGCTCTCGATCTGCAGGACGTTCTTCTGCAGCATGAACAGCGGCGTCGTCAGCTGGGTGAACAGCCGGGTGCTGAGTGGCAGGGCGATGTCGTAGCCCGACTTGGGGTCGAGCGCCTCGCGGAAGCCCCACCACATCTCGCTGCGGATGTTGAGGCATTTCCACAGCATGTTGTTGACCCACATGGTCGAGCCGGCGCCGGCGTTGCACATCTCGACGTCGATCTTGTGGTCGTCCTGCAGCTTGTCGCGGGCCGAGCCGCCCCAGCCGCCCGAGCCGTCGAGGACGATCATCGCCCCGTCGCGCCTGGTGGTGAGCAGCATCGCTGCGACTTCCTTGCCGGTCGGCGTCATGCGCCCGGGCTGGGTGATCAAGTCTTCGAAGAAGTCGCCGGTGAGCAGGCTGGCGAGCACGGTGGTATCCATGCCGCCTTGGGCGATATCGCCGCTCAGCACCAGCTGCTTGTAACGCTTGTACTCGCCCGAGGCCTGCTTCTCGCGCCAGCGCTGCTGGGCGGCGAGCACCCACAGCGTCGGGATCACCTGCATCGGGTGATCCTCCCCCTTGACGGTGAACGAGCCATTGAGCAGCAGGCTCTTGAGCGGCTCGGGCGTGCCAGAGAGCTGCTGGGCGTAGCCGGTGTTCTTCAGGAACGCGTTGTCCTGCAGCAGCGCCTTTATGAAGGTTCGGCTTTTGGCCTGCGCATAGAGGCCCTTCTCGACGTCTTCCCTGCGGTAGTTCTCGACGCGCTCGCCAGTCTCGGGGTTGTAGACGCCCGGTCCCTCGACCCAGATGGTGGTCAGCCGATCGCCATCCTGGCGCATGAAGCACCAGCGCAACTCGCCTGACTGGGCGGGGTTCTGGTAGGTCTCCTCGAGCCACGGGGCGAACCACTCTTTCAGCCACGCACCGGTGCCGGTGTCGACGATCTTGCCGTCCTTGTACTCGGGGATAGGCGGGTTGGTGGCGAACACCACGCGCTTGCGCTGGCCCTCGACGGTCGAGCGCAGCCACTGGATGACGAAGGCAACCTTGAACTCGTCCAGCTGGGCGGCCTCGTCGAAGCCGTAGAGATCGTGGTCATTGCCCTGGTGCGACTTCTCAGAGCCCGGCTTTTCGAGGTGGCTCAGCTCGATGAAGCGCCCGTCGTTGGTCTTGAGCTTCTTCGTGGTGGCGTTCTGCTTGACGATGCGGCCGGATAGCAGCTTGGTGGTGAGGCGATCCCAGATTTTTTCAAGGTCGGTGCTCTGCCGGCGGAAGATGATGCTGCGCAGGTGCTGCGTGGTCGCCAATCCCAGCAGCAGGTCGGTCTTGCCGCCGCCCACCGCGCCACCGTAGAGCGTCTCGTCGGCCGGGGTGAAGTAGGCCTCGGTCTGCGGCCCGGGCTGGGGGTTCCACGGACGGCCGAACTGCTTGGCGCCCAGCTTCTTGAGCTGCGCCAGCTTCTCAGGCGGCATGCGCTTGATAAAGGCCTCCATCTCCTCGACGGTGCGGGGGAAGTCGGTCAATTGTCATTCACCCCGCGCACAGTGAACACCACCGAGAAATGCCCCACCAGGCACAGCGGCCAGAACGTGTCAGGGTGCGGCCCGACAGTGCCTATCCCTACCGGGTACAGGAACCCGCGCTGGACAACAGCTATCATGCTGCGCTGTCCCCGAATGGCGTGCGTGGCCGGGCGCCCAACGTCCTCACCACCTCGATCAGGGTACGCGTGTCACGCAGCACCTGGAGCCGCGCCGGCGCGCCGTGGCCGCCGCCATGCTTGATCGACATGGTCTGGTCGTCCATCGCGTCGAGGCGCTCAAGGGCTTCGATCTCGGCGTTGGTGAGCTTCATTGCAGCTCCTTGGGGCGTGGGTGCGTCCGCTCAGCCGGCAGGATGACGTAGATCGCCGCATAGGTGGCGACCACCGGGCCGGTGCCCTGGATGATGTCGTGCGCGTTGCGGTGGTCGGTCAGCACCACGCCGTAGCGCTGCTCGATGCGCTCCCAATACTCGGCGCAGCGCTGCCGCCAGATGTCGGTCAGGCCGTGCGTGAACGGTGCCTGCCAGACCTTGGAGAGCAGCAGGCCGGGCTTCCAGTGCGCAGGTGTCTGCTCGAACGGGCCGTGACCGAGATCGCGGCGGCGCTGGTCGGCAGAGGTGTCAACGGCTTGCATGTCTACCTCGGCGGCGAGGCTGGCGCGCTTTGACGTGCTGCTTCACCCACTGACGGAACGCCTCGTCGCCGACGCGGCCGGGCACGGATAACGGGTTGCGGTGCTGCCTCACGACACCACCAGCGACAGCGCAACCATGATGCCGCCAACTATCATGGCGATCGAACCCATCAGCCCGCCGTTGGGCAGGCCGCGGGTGCCGTGGCCGGCCAGGTAAAGGGCGAGGCCGAGGAGGGCGATAGCGCTGGTCATTTGCGGGGTGTTCCTTCTGCTTGGGCGAGGACCGAGGCGGCAAGGCGCCGCACATCCTCCCAGAACTTCTCTTGAAACTCGCGCTTGGTGCTGCCGTCGGTCCACGAGCGCATCTCGGCGTCGCTCATGTCGAGGTACTTGGCGGCCAGCGACGCGAGCTCGGGCGAGCTGGTCTTGGTGCTCTGGCAGAGAGCATTGTCCTTGAGCAGCACGCTGGCGTTGCCGGCGATAACGGCCTCGCGATCCTCGACCGGGATACCGGTCAGGCTCTCGCGCGGCGCCTCAGAGCTCTCCGGGGTCAAGGTCGACACCCGTTTCCCAGTCATCGTCTGACGGGTCTGGTGCTCGTGCGCCATCACTTCGGCCATCGTCCGATGGTGCTCGGTTCCCCAGGCCTCGGCCTGAGTACGTGGGGGGTTCTTCGCCATCGTCCTTCTCCTCTGCGTTGGCGGTTGCATCGAGCAGCACGCCCGTAGCCCGGGGATCATACTGCGCTTCGGTGAACAGCGCCAGCGCGGCGAGGGCGGCGCCACGGGTGTCGAGCTGCTCGGCGTCTTGCCCGGGATCGGGGACGATGATCTCGGTCTCTTTGCGGTCGCGCCATTCGAGCGGGCGGCGGTTCTTGAGCCAAAAGATATGGGCGGTCGTGTCGCCATCTTCGACGGCGCGCTTGAACAGGCTGCGCTCGACACGCTGGTCGATCGTATCTTTCGCAGCTTTTACGGCGGCGTTTAATTGGGGGTAGGCCAGGAACCAGCGCCGCAATGTCGACCGGTCAATGCCCAGACCGTCGGCGATCTCGGCGTCCGTGGCGCCTGCTGCGGCAAGGGATACGGCTTCAGGGATGAACTCGTCATCGTACTCGCTGGGCCGCCCCCGGGTGCGCTGGACCTTGGGCACGGGTGCCGGCGCCTGGTAATCCTCGCCGCGGGTTCGGGACTGCTTGCTCATGGTCGATAAATAGCCTCGTTTCGTGTTCGGTGCAAACCGGTACTGCTGCGATAAATGTAGTCCTTGGCAAACTCGATGCCAGCATCGGTCAGGCGCACCGTAACCGGCTGCTCCATGCCGTCGCTGCTGGTCCGCTCCAGATACCCGTGCAGCTCCAGATACCCGTGCAGCTCCAGATGCGCGAACACCATCCGATTGAGCACCAGAGTGTACACGCCCTTGCGCATTCCCGATTGCGCCGTCGTGCCTCCCAGCACCAACGGCATGCTTTCAGTCGGAGAGCGAGACGCCGCCAGCAATGCCGCGCGGCATCGAGTTTTCCATCGTCAGTTTAGGCATCGATCGGCTCCTTTCAGGCGAGGCGTCCCCCCGCCCCCCGTTTCTATAAGGCTGCTACTATATTGGATATACACCTATTTTACACCCTTATTTAGAGTAGGTAATAACTTTAGAGGGTAGTAGGGCAGGGGGGACGATATCTCTAAAAGACGTTGAAAACCAGCGCGATAGCTTTGCCCCACTCGCCGATTTTTTGGGGGCTGCGCGGGGGCGCTGGGGGACGCCGCTAGGGGCTGCCGTCCCCCCGATCCCGTCCCCCCACGACCTGCAGTTTTGCGAGCGCTTCGGCGACGCTCTTGTTGCTCCCGGGGACGCCGTTGCGCAGGATTTCGCGCCTGCGCTCCTCCGGGTCGACGTTCACCCATTTGGTCGCCTGCGTCGTTGTCCGAGCGTAGATCGGGTACTTCTTACCCTCCACCCTGATTACCCAGCTGGGGCCGTCCTTGGCACCGACGCGGAACAGCCTCGTCTGGATGGCGCGCCTGGCGATGGTCTCCCAGCGCTCGGGGAAGTCGTAGGCGTTGACTTCCTTCTCATGGCGCATAGCCTCCAGCACCTGCTCTGGCACCACCAGTGCGCCGGGCAGCACCTGCAGGGCGTCAGCCATCGCCCTGTCGATCGAGGACGCCGCAAGCTCTGTCATCGCTTGCTTGCCCGACGTCATCGGCGGCGGCAGGTAGGGCGAATATTCACCCAGGTCGAGCTCCTCCAGCCACGCGGCGAAGGCGCCGATGTTCTCGGGCACCTCCATCCACTCGTTCACCTCGTTCCAGAAATCCAGGTCGCGTCGCTCGCCGTTGGTGCCAACCCAGATGCGCCGGTCGTCGGCCGGCAGCGGCAGGGCGTCGGCATGGTTGGTGGCGATGAAGTAGGTCACGTACGAGTAGGCCGAGAAGGGCGGCAGGCCGTGCCTGACGAAGTGCCTGAGCTTGGCGCGGGGCTCGACCAGCTCCTTGATCCGCTCGTAGGTGTCGCGCTTGGCGGCGAACACCGAGCCGCCCTGCGCTTCCGAACTCTCGTCGACTGTGACAAAGAGCGTCTCGGCGCCCCAGCTGTTGTACTGTGACTGGTAGGTCTTGCCGGCGAAGGTGGCGAAGTCGAGCGCCTTGACGTAGCGCTGGCCGAACAGCTTCTCGATGATCGTCGCCATCGTGCCGCGCCCGGTGCCGTGCTGGCGCGCCACCATCACCACCGCCGGCCCGGGCACCTCGGGGTGTCGGTACTTGTAGGCCAGCCAGCAGGTGAACCAGTGCCGCTCCTCGGCGTCGGGCAGCAGCTGCTCGAGGAAGCGCAGCCCGACCGTGGCGTCGCCGCCCTCTGGGTGCACGACGGGAGTATAGACGTTGACGTACTTGTGCGCTCCCTCCTCATAAATCGGCCGCGGCATGTCGGGCCGCATGCGCAGCCCGCGCACCTCGGTTAGGCCCTCGCTGGCGGTCCACACGTCAACGGGGTTGATCCGTTTCTCGCCGCCCTTCGGCCCGATCTCTATCGTAGCGTAGCGGTTCATGGCGGTGCGGAAGTTGGTCAGCGTCATGCCGTCCATCACGCTTTCAGCCCACAACGGCACCACCTGCAGCTGCTGGTAGGGGCACAGCGCGTAGGAGCGCTGCAGCTTGGCAACCGTGGTCGAGAACTCGTCGGCCGACGACAACTTGTTCAGGCGCTTCTGCTTGGCCTCGCTGGCGAGATCGGCCAGCTTCTTGAGCCGCTCGGCGACGAGCGCCACGTCGAGCTGTCGGCTTTCCTCTGCCACCGGCGCCTTATCGGCGGCGAAGTGCGTGACGCCGGTTGCGCTGTCCCAGACGAAGATGTCTCCGTTGTGCCCCTTGCCTACGAGACAGCGCGTCAGCGAGTGACCGCGGCCGGGTTCGATGAACGAGGCCGACACCCGCAGGCCTTCCTCGCCGGCGCGCTCGCGCAGCGCCGCGAAGGTGACGTCGGTCTCGCCTTCGTGCGTCTCGAACAGCATGTCGTCGACCAGGTCGAACACCCGCTCGGCCTCGGTCTCGCCCTTCTTCGTCTTCGCTACCGGCGTCCAGCCGGCCGCGGCGAGCAGCTCCTCGACCAGATCGATGATCTTGAAGACGTCAGCCTTCGTCAGCTCCGGCAGCACGCTGAGCGGCGCCGTCAGCGGGCTGCCGTCGATCAGCTCGTGATGGTCCTCGCCCTCCCGCCGCGTTACTCCCGGCGCCCACTCGTATGCGATCTTAACGCTGCCGTCAGGCTCTCGGGTGTGGGCGCCGAACGCTCCGAACTGGCGCGCAGCAGCTCCTCCAAACGCTTCCACGACATGGGAGCCGTCCGCGTCGATGTCAGCGCCAGGTGCAAGCCAGCGTCGGGTGGCAATGCGACCGAAGGGCTCGTCGACGCGGATGAACCACGCTTCCTTGTTTCCCTTGCCAAATCGTACGAGCGCGCCTTGTAGCGCTGGATGTGCCTTTTCGACGGCATTCGCGATCTCCTCCATGATCTCGTGGTCGATGTCGAAGTCGAGCACGCCGAGACCGTTCTCGACGCGCAGGCCGGTGTCCTTGAACCGTGAGTGTTTGCGCTCCCAGGTGGCGATCAGCTCGGGCGTCACCTCGAGCGTCGGCCAGTTCTTGAGGTAGGTGGTCTTGCCGACGTTGGCGATTGGCGAGTAGCCGTTGGCGAGGAGCTGCAGGCGAATTTCGGTGGGGGTCATTCTGCGGCCTCCTTCTGGCTGGGCCACAGCCGCTCGCTGGCGATGTCGTAGTAAGCAGGGTCTTTCTCGATCAGGATGGCGTTCCTGCCAGTGTTGCGCGCGGCGACGCCTGTGGTGCCGCTGCCCGCTGTAGCATCGAGGACGGTCTGCCCCGGCTGGCTGTATGTCCTGATCAGGTACTCAAATAACTTGACTGGCTTCTGGGTGGGGTGCAGGCCCTTGTCACCGCCAGTAGGCGACGTGTTGATGTGGAGCAGCGTGTTAGGGAAGCTGACGTCTACGGCGTCTGTTCGCGCAGCGCTCGGGTCGTGCGCTCCGTAAGAGCTTGACGTTCCGCCGCGAATAGGCGGCCTCTGGTCTTTCTTCGGCTTGGGCGTTTTCTGGGGGTAGTAGGGGCAACCGCCCTGCGCAAAAACCAGAACGCTCTCGTGCTTACGCAGCGGGGCTCGGTTTGCGTTAAGATGGCCTACAGGATGTGATTTTACGTACAGCCATTCATGTTTGAAGGCTTTAGGTTGCGACATCACCAGCGCCGAGGAGAAAGGCTGCGTTGCGGTGAGCACCACCGCGCCCGTGCACACCCGCCAGAACTCAGCCCACATCGGCTCGAAAGGTATAACGCTGTCCCAGGCGTTCTGCGTCGTGCCGTAGGGCAGGTCGCACAGGATCATGTCGACCGATCCGGCCGGCAGCCGCGCCATCTCCTCGAGGCAGTCGCCCTCGATAAGCTCCACCCACGGCGCAGCAACTTGTTGACCGCCTGTAGCGGTCCCACTATATGTAGACGTGCCCACGAAGCACCTTCCTTTCCACAGCTGAAAAATAGAACGCCCGTCCTCACCAGACGGGCGTTCATCCTATTGGGTATCGATCTGCGCCTCAAGCGCGCTGATCCTGGCGTCGAACTCGGCGTCGTCGCGCAGGTCCTCGACGCGCTGGGTGGCGTACTTCACGGTGTTGTGGGACTTGCCCAGCACCCGTGCCGTGCGCTTCACCCCGCCGTCCCTGTCCGTGACCGGCCTCACGCCACCACCGCGCGTCGGGTGGCCAGCCGGCCCGGGCATCTGGGTCAGCAGATACCACCAGACGTGCCGCGCCAGCGCCACGTCGCGCGGCTGGCCGCGCCCGGTGATGGCCGAGCAAGGTACCTTGAACTCCTTCGCCACGGCGCGCAGGAGCTCGTCCTGGCTGGTCATGGTGCGATCTCCTCGATGAGCGACACCGGCAGCCAGCGCAGGTCGCTCTCGACGCGGAGGGCTGTGGGCGCCCATGAGCGCACCTCAGCCCCACTAGGCGTGTAGCCGACGAGCGCGCCGCTCGCGGTATCTACCTCGACCACCGTCTGCCATCCCTTCGGGTGTGGCTTGTTCGGCTGCGGCTTGGCGTCGCCGCGCAGCTTCACGCGGACGCCGGGGCGGAGCAGGGTGAGATCAGGTTTTGCCATTTGACTTTACCTCCTTGAGGCCTTCGTGCGTGTTGAGAAGATAGGGCAGCCAGTCGCCGCCGAACTGCGGCACCCTGATCTGGAAGGCGTCGCCGTTCTGCCCGGTGACCTCGTGCCAGCCATCGGGCACGGGGTAGAAATTCAGCGTACGCGCCCCTTCCAGCCGCACCCGATCGCCCCGCTGCGGGACGGGCAGCACGGCGTCGGCGGCAGCTTCGGCGGTGTCGGCGCCGCCGGTCGGAAAGGCACCTATCAGCGTCGAGCCCATGGTGCGGCCGTCTATCTCGTTGATCCGCGCGACCAGCACGCCGATCCGCTCGCCGACGATGTCGACGACCCTGTCGATGCGCTCGGTCATGGCGGCCTGCAGCTTGTTAGTGCGCTTCCACAGGTCTTCGTGCTTCTCCTCAGCCGCGTCTAGGCGCGTCAGGATCGAGCCGTAATTATCGGCAGGTGTCACCAGCCCTGCGAGCCGGTCCTCGACCTTCGCCAGCCGCTCGGCGAGCTCAGTGACAGCGGGCTGGTTGCGCTCGGCGCGCGACACCTCGACCAGGCTCTCGTCCCGGTAGCGCATCAGCTCGTCGCAGATAGCGACCATCTCGTGGCTGTGCACCCTGAACGGTTCGGCGCTGTCGGCCGCCGCAAGGTTGCGGATTTCTATCAGTCGGCTTTGTGCGATCATGGCTTTTCTCCTCTAGCCTAGTGATTTGGTATAGAACCAGTTGTCGACGACTTCCGCGACGAGCGGCAGGTCGGCCCGCCACTCGGGCTTGTACTCCATCGCGTCTTTCAGGTGGCGCGACACGTCCGTGATCCAGCCGGCGTCGTCAACGGCCTCCATGATTATCTCGTCATGGGTGTGGCCGATAGTCTCGCCGTGGCGCGGCGGGTGCTTGTCGAGCAGCACCAGCGTCTCGCGCAGGATCGACCCCGCCACCGCCTGGGTGATGTTCTCGGCGCACTTGCCGTGCCACAGCGCCGACCAGCCGTACCCCTTGCGATACCAGATGGCGGTCTTCTCGCTCTCCTCGCCGGTGTCCTTGTCCTTGACCTTGCGCGTCCTGAGCTTGCAGTCGGGGTAGGTGAGCAGCCGGCCGCAGGGCAGCGCGCAGAACAGCGTGCCGTCCATGTAGCCGGGGTCGAACACGTAGGCCACCCGCCCGGCAGGATAGGCCGTGCCGGGGTTGCGCAGCGCCATGTTGACGGCACCCCACAGCCCGCTGGCGCGCTCGATCTCGCCGTGCTTGTCGACGTAGAACTTGCCCCAGAAGTCGGGCGCCCACTGGTTGCGCGCGCGCCAGCTTTCGACCAGCGACTTCGCCGCTGGCTCGTCAAAGTAGACCTTATAGTTGACGGCCATCTTCTGCAGCGCACCGACACCGCCGCCGAAGCCCAGGCTGAGCACCGGCACCTTGCCCCGGCTCTGTCGCTCGTCCTTAGTCACGTCCTTGGGGTCTTTGCCCATCAGCTCGCCGGCGGTAATCTCGTAGATGTCGGGCAGCGAGGGGTCGGCATCGTTGGTGCGGAAGATGTCGAGGACGCGCTCAGCCCCCGGCGAGGCAGCCAACCAAGGCAGCACTCTTGCCTCAATTGCGCTGAAGTCGCCCCATACCAGCGTCTTGCCCGGCGGGGCGATGAAGGTCGGCCTGATCAGCATGCCGAGGCTCTTGCCGACAGGGCCGATCTCGGCGGTGAAGCGCTCGAGGAAAGCGGGGTCGAGCTTCATTCTGCGGCCTCCTTGACAGCGGTGGGCCACAGCCGCTCACTAGCGATGTCATAATACTCAGGGTTCAACTCGATCAGCGTCGCGTTGCGCCCGTGGCGGCGAGCCACCACACCGACCGTGCCGCTGCCACCGAAGGGGTCGAGCACCGTACCGCCGACAGGACACCCGGCAAGGATGCACGGCTCGACGAGCGCTTCTGGGAAGGTGGCGAAGTGCGCGCCCTTGAAGCCTTTCGTCGGGATGGTCCAGACGTCGCGCTTGTTGCGCATTCCGTTGTCGGCGGTAAGGAATTCCCGGTAGTAGCCCTTCAGGACGGCCTTTGCTTCATCAGCCAGCGCTTGCACTTCGGGTAGGTTTTTGCCGTAACCGCTTTGCGTCACTTGCGCTTTGCCTACGTCTGACACGCCGCATGACCTGATAGCGGCGATGTGCGCGTCGGTCAGACCGTGTTCTGCTGCGAGCGCGAGCGCTCGTTTAAGCTGCGGGCGCTCGGACGTCACCGACGGCTCGGCTATGGCGTCGGCGTCGAAGTAGTAGCGCTCGTTCTTGCTCAAGAGGAACACATACTCGTGCGCCTTGGTGCAGCGGTCGCGCACGCTCTCCGGCATTGGGTTCGGCTTGTGCCAGATGATGTCCTGGCGCAGATACCAGCCGTCGGCTTGCAGGGCGAAGGCAACGCGCCACGGGATGCCGATCAGGTCTTTGTCTTTTAGTCCGGGTACGGGACCGACGCCGTTACGGTTGCGCTGCCCACGAGCGTCGACTACGCCGTCAGCGCGTCCGCTGCCAGGGCGAAACTTACGCCCCTGCGCTTCGCCGTAGCCCCAGCGCTGTTCGTTTTTGCCGCCGGGACCGCTGCCGCCTTTAGCTGGCGCTCTTGCGTAGCTATCGCCGAGGTTAAGCCACAGCGTACCGTCGTCGCGCAGCACGCGCCGCGCCAGCCGCATCACACCGACCAGCGCCTCGACGAACTCGGCCGGCGTCGGCTCAAGCCCGATCTGGTCGCCGTGGCCGTAGTCGCGCAAGCCGAAGTAGGGCGGCGAGGTGACGATGCAGTTGATCGACTGCTCAGGCATCTCGGCCAGCACGTCGCGGCAGTCGCCCTCGATCAGTTCGACGCTCACTGGATGGTACTCCCCTCTGGCACGATCTCCTCGACGATCTGCACGTCGAACCCAGCCCTGACCAGCATCTCCTCGATGCGCTTGCCGTAGGCGACGCCGTTCTCGGCGAGGTGCAGGTCGAACCGTTGGACGTAGGGTCGGGAGTTCTCGTTCAGCTCGATCAGCATCTCGGCGACGTGCCACTGGGCGCGCGTCACGGCGATGAACCACGCCGGGCACTGGTGCGTGAGCAGCTGCTCCATCGTCTTGAGCGCGGCGTCGAAGGCTTCTTCGCAGCTGCCGCACTGGCAGAGCGGGGTGTGGTTGGGGTTGCTCACAGCAGCGGCTCCAGCAGCTCGAGGAAGTACCCAGCGCCGGGGTACGCGGTTACGCGGTACGGGCGCCTGCGCTCCTCACACCACTCGACAGCGAAGACCAGTGTCTGCCCAGAGGCAGAGCGGCCAGTGCGCCCGTCGCGTTCGAGCATATCGGCTATCATCTTGCGGGCACGTTTTGCTTGGGTGGGCGTCAGCGGGTTTGGCACAACGGCTTCAACTTTGAGCATCACAGCACTCCGATCATGTGGCCGGCGACCCAGACGATCAGCATCGCGATCAGGGTGCCGCCGGCGAGGTTGAGGGTGTTTTGCATCAACTGATCTCCTCGGTGACGGTCTCGGGGCCTTCCGACCACGTGATGACGAGCTCCTCGAAGTTTTCCCACGAGCCGACGTCGAAGCGGAACTCGGCGTTCTCAGGGATGCTAAGGCGGTTGGACAGGTAGACCCTGACGGCCTGCTCGATGTCCTTCGGGCTCAGCGTGATCGTGACCTTCTCGGTCTTGGTATAGGTGATGTTGGCGGCGACCATTCAATTCTCCTCTGAATGCGCGCCGACCGTAGCACCTCTCGCGGTACTGGTCCAGTACCTAAAACAAAGACCCCGCCGATTTCTCGACGGGGTCTCGGGTCCGGTGACGGGCGGGGCTGTCGCTGTGACGGCTAGGCCGGCCGTGTACCGAAGCCTCATCCTAGCGCGGCGTCGACCCGAAGTCCAGCCCGCGCGCACCGACCGGCACGTGTGGAGCCTCGCCGTCAGTCATGCCGTCGTAGCGATGCTCGGCATCGCGCGGCGCGAAGCGCGAGCCCTGGCGCTCGATGTCGTGCGGGTGGTCGTCGTCCTTGTCGTCGCGCCCGAAGTAGACGGTGCTATTCACAGGCCCGCGGTCCTGCCGGGCGGCGAGCTTCTGCTCGTAGCTGGGCGTCTTCTGGCGCATGACCAGCACCAGGCCGAGGCCCAGCCCGGCAGCGAAGGCGAACACGGTCAGCAGGGCAATCATCAGGTTACTCATATTCGATCTCCAGTTGGTTGATGAGTTCGATCGCGTCGATCTCACGGTCAGGATGCGCCTTGTCGGTTAAGGAAGCGCGAATGAGGTTGTGCACCTGGACGCCCACCGACGAGAACCGACCGGTCTGCTGGGCGCCGTTGAAGCGGTATTGACCCTTCAGCCGGCCGTCGTCGTGCTGGTCCACGATCTTCTGGAACTTTGCGGGCGTAGCCGATGCGCCGAACGAGCGCGCCTCGGCGATCTCTAAGAGCTCGAACTCCTCGTCCGTCAGACCTTCGCGCTCGTCGAGCACGTCGAGGTAGTTGATGTAGGCGTCGAGCCGATCGGCGGCGATCGACAGCTTCGACGGCACTAGCTCGTCGTCCTCGCCGGTGACGTTGTCCTCCTCGGTCCATGCCTTGACCAGCGTGTCGCGCAGCTCGGCCGTGGCGCAGTGGTCGTAGAGCCAGTTGGCGATCCGCTCGCGCTGCGTCACCTTGGTGATGGCGCCGCCGGTCAGCCGGGTGATGCGCGCGTTCAGGTGCCTGGCGTTCAGCTCGGCAATGGCCGCGGCACGATCGGCGAAGTCGACATCGACGGCGATGCCGCGGTCGTTGATTTTCTCCGACACCCAGTACTCTTCCCACTCGCGGCGCGGCAGCGGGCGGGTCGCCTTGAACACGGCGCGCAGCTCGTCGACGTCCTGCGCGCCGTAGCCGCGGGTGAAGTCGTGCCACTCGGCGGGGTTGGTCTGCGGCGTGTGGGTGGTCCAGTCGCCGGTGGTGAACATCTGGATATAGTTCTTGCCGCCCTCGTGTTTGCCGCCACGGCCGATGGCACGGCTGGCGCCCTCGAGCTTGGCAGGCAGGTTGCTCGCCACCGCCTGCGCCATGCAGTCGATCGCCATGTCGGGGCGGATGACGCAGTGCTTGACGCTGGCCGACATCATCAGCCGGTCGAAGGTGGTGTTCCAGGCGACATACCAGGCCTTGCCGGCGAGCGCCCGCTCGTGAAAGCGGAGCAGCTTCTCGGGCATGAAACCGTAGGCCCACATGAAGCGGCGGGTCGGGTCGAAGTCCTTGAACGAGGACACCTCGACCGGCTCGTCGCCGATCGCGTACTGGATGACGTTCACCACCGCGCACTTGGAGTAGCGGTAGGCACCGACGAGGGGCAGGCTCTCGTCGATGGTGTTGTGGAATTGCGGGAGCGCCTTGGTCTCGGTGTCGAGGAAGCAGAAGTCGTTGATGTCGTCACTGAGCGTCGACATCACGGGGCTCGCGCTTAGGGGCAGGGAGGGCTCGGCTCGGTACGTCAAAGCAGACAGCTACCTTGTCGCAGACTTCGCAGGGGCCGCGCGATACGCCTACCCAATACGCCTTCGGCCAGCCGTTCTTATCGGCACAGGTTTCGCAATAGAACACAGTCGATCTCCTCTCGATCAGCTCAGGAAGGCCGGGGCAGCGCGCCCCGGCCCAGCCAAAGCCGACCGCTTACGCGGCGCGGCGACGGCGGCGCACGCCCTCGGCAGGCGCGGTCTGCTGCGGCTGCTCCTCGATGGTCTCGTCTTCGTCCTCGTCGGTGGTCTGCTCCTGCACGGGGGCGGCAGCAGCCTGGCGGCGAGTGGTAGGCGCGGTCTCGGTCTTCGGCGTTTCGGCCGGAGCCTCCTCGGCGACGCCCTCCATCGACACCCACTTCTCGATGGCGATCACCGGGAAGTAGGTCTTGCCGTACTGCTTGTGCGGGTAGCTGTCCGACTTCAGCTGCACGACCGGCACCGGGGTTTCCGGGTGCTTGTCGATCGCCTCCATGATCGAGCCGATCAGCTCCTTCATGGCACGCAGGCCGCCGGTCGACGAGGTCTTGTAGAGCGTCTGCTCGCCCTCGTCCTCGCCGCTGACGCACTTGAGCTGCACCGACAGGACTTCGGCCCACGGGTGGCCGTAGTCGGGCAGGCTTTCCTTGACCGGCAGCGGCTGGAACATTGAGCGGGTTTCCTCGCCCAGCAGTTCCGGCTTTTCCTTGCTGCCCTCGGGGATCACCTTCCAGCAGATGAAACCGTGGGTCAGCGACATGGGGTTGATCGCCCACAGGCTGCCGCCCTCGACTTCGACGTTGTCGGCGCCGTAAATCCAGATGCCGTCGCGACCCATGCGCAGGATGGGTTCACCACCCGGCACGCGGATACCGCTCTGGACGTTCTGGAGCCCCTGCTTGAGGTTGCCCAGCGCAGCGAGTGCACCGGCAGCAGCGGTCTTGGTAACTTCGGTGGTCATTTTCATATTTCCTGTTTGCTGTTTCATAGTTGGGTAGGCACGTCGGTGGAGGATCGGTTTCGGTGCGGAGCTAGCCTGCTTCCCTCTTCCGACCCTCCGGTATCACCTCGCCTTAGAGCGAGGCGATCTTGTCGGCCAGCGACTTGACCATCGTCGCCGTCGCTTCGACAGCGGGGCGCGGGTCATCCGAAGGCGCGATCGTGGTGCCGGAGGATACGCCCGGCTTCACGTATTTCTCAAGCAGCTTGAGCTGCTTTTCGTCCTTGATCTTCTTCCGCGCGACGGCGGGAGTGATCGAGGACCAGGGCTTGCGCCGCTCGTCGACGCTCAGCCCGGCGCGGCCGAGGAAGGCGTCGGTCTTTTTCTCGTCTAGCCAGCTGTCCCACCCGGCGCGCTTGGGCACCAGCTTGTGGCCGGGGATGACGCCGCCGGCTTCCATGAAGGCGTGCGCTTGGGTGTATGCCTCGTTGATGTAGGGCTCGACGATCTCGGCGATGGTGAGCATGGCGGCGAGGGCCTCGGCGTATTCCATGCGCGACTGGACAACCGGCAAGGTCTCGACCGGGTGAAGCGAGGCAAGCGCTTCGGACTGCGCCTTAAGTTTGCTCAGCTTCTCACCCACCTCGGCCATCGCCACCGGCCCGTTGAGATGCAACGGGCAGATTGTCTTGCACTTGGCGAAGCGGCAATAGGAGCCCTTCTTGATCTGGCCCTTGCCCGACAGGGCTTCCTCGACGGCGTCGACGAGATCAAGGCGGAAGTCCTCGAGCGACTGGTAGGTGGTCTCGAACGTCGACAGCTCCTCGTCGAGAATGCGAGGCTGACAGATCACCAGCTCGACTGCGCCGCTGTTGAACTCGGCGTCGAAGTAGTCGGGGTAGGTGTGCATCGCCGCGCGGGCGTAGAACATCAGCTGGTCGTTGCCGTACTCGACGGTGCTGCCGTCCGCCGGATTGGTTGGGCTGGGCTCGTTCACCTTGTACGAGGCCAGCACCGGCACACCCTGCCCGAACTTCCAGTCCCACACCACCGTCTTCCTGGGCGCGCGGATCAGCACGTCGCACGTGCCGAATGCGCCCTCGATGCCGGGCATTGATACCTTGCTCTCGACGCGCAGGCGCAGCGTGGCGTCTTCGGGCTCATCCTCGAGCAACTTGTCACAGTAGGCGAGGAACGACTTGTAGGCCGGCACCACCGCGTCATACATGCGGTCGAGGTGCAGGTTGTAGGTCGCCCACAGCTCGTCGACCTTGGGGTCGGCCATGATGGCGTTGATCTCGATATCGTTCTCGACCAGGTAGGCCATGATCTCGTGCAGGCCGGTGCCTTCGTCGGCGTAGGTCGAGCTCTCCTTCAGCACGCTCTCCGGCAGCTTGGCGAGCAGGTCGACGTGGCCCGGGCAGCCAAGGATGCGGCTGGCGCTGGAGCCGCCGACAATGGAGCTATGGCTGTCGGGGGTCTTCTCGTGGGTGATGGTGTCAGTCACTGGTCTCTCCTCAATCTTCGCTAAACCAATCGGACGGCGGCCACGCGCCGCAGTACCGGCACATGTGCCCTTCGTAGGGCTCGTACTCGTACTGGTGCCCTTCTTCACCGTCCTCGTGCAAGGCGGTGGCGCAGCAATCCTGGCACAGCGCGGTCTCAGGCGTCGCGTAGACTGCGACTTCATCCTTACCGCACTTGCTGCAAACAACGCGCTCAGAAGTCATCGTCGTCGTGCTTGGGCCGCGGAACGCGCGGACCCTTCTCGCGGAACTTCTCCGGCACGCGGAAGGTCTCCTGCGTATCGGGCGGAAGGATGATGTCGGCGGCCGGCGCTGCCGTGGTCTGCACCACGCGCTGCGGCACATCGGCGGCGCTGCCGGGCACAGGCTCGGGGCGGTCGGCTCGCGCCAGCGCCTGCTGGTAGCTCTCCGGCAGGTGCGGGTTCTCCAGCAGCGCCGACCGCACCAGCATACGCAAGGCGGTGCCGTTGCTCGTGCCCAGCCGCTCGGCATGGCGCTCGATCAGGGCGTAGGTCTCGTCGTCCATGTAGAACGAGCGCTGCTTCATCTTGTCTTTTGCGGCTGTCACGGCCATCCTCCTGAAATTCGGTTGTCGGTCGGCGTTCCACTGCCCAGCTTGCAAGCTGCAGCCACGGCCCGCCGTGAGACACTGTCGGGCAATCATCCGCCGACCGACGAGGAGGACCATATGCTAGAAATTTCGGTTGAGCAATACCTAAACGATACTGTTGCACTACTGGGCGGAAAGACCTATAAGTTCGTCGTCCCCGGTGTTCGGGGTTACCCGGATCGGATCGTCAAGCTGCCCGGTGTGAGTGCCTTCCTCGTCGAACTCAAGAAGCCCAAAGGCGGGCGGGTCGCCGAGTTGCAGAAGGTCAGGCACGCGGAACTGCGGGCGGTCGGGTGGCGGGTGTATCTGTGCAAGGATCGAGAGGAGATCGACCGTGTCATCGAGCAAGAGCGACTTACTGGACCTGACCCTGCAGCTACACGCGGAGACGCCAAAGGCGCTACTCGTCAGTGACGACGGCGTTCAGAAGAACGCCGTCTGGCTGCCGCTGTCGCAGATCGAGTACGAGAAGAAGCCAGGCAGCGGCCTCGTTGTAGTGACGCTGCCCGAGTGGCTGGCGCTCGACAAGGGTCTGGTTTGATGGCTGATCCTATCCACTTCGACGGCGCCAACACAACGCTCGGTGCCCCCGCCGGCAACGAGCACAACGTCGAGCCGCTGCACGTATTCCGCAACGGGCGCGTTTGCGTGTCCTGCTGGAAGCTGACGCCGGAAGAGATCGCCGCCGGCGTGGTATTCCTGTCGGTTTATAGCGGCCATACGCAGCCGCCTGTGCTGGTGGCTGACGAAGATACGACACGCTCGGTGTTGGCCGATGTCGGCGGGGTGTGGAAGAAGTGAGGGCGAAGTCCGATCTACGCAGCGCCCAGCAGCGCACCATCACCAAGCTCTACGAGGAGCCGGCCGTAGCTGCGGTGCTCGGCATGGGCGCTGGCAAAACCGCCAGCGCTCTCACCGCCTTCGTCGAGCTCAAACAAGACGGCCACGCGCAGGATATGTTCGTGCTGGCGCCGAAGCGTGTCAGCCAGCTGGTATGGCCGGCCGAGCCGCGCTTGTGGGAGCACCTGCGCCACCTCAAGGTGGTGTTCGTCGGCGGCACCGCGGCGCAGCGCCTGCAAGCGCTCAAGACCCCGGCCGACATCTACGCCATCGGCATCGACAATACGCAGTGGTTCGTCGACTGGATGGCGACGCAGAAGCCTGCCCGCCTGTCGCGCAGCGTGCTCTGCATCGACGAGAGCTCGCGCTTCAAGAACCCGCGCGGCAAGCGCGGCAAGGCGCTGTTCTCCTACCTCTACAAGAACCCGGCGGCGTTCCTCGCCATCTGGGAGCTGACCGGCACGCCGCGCCCGAACGGCTACGAGGACCAGTTCATGCCGCTCAAGCTCGCTACCCGTGGCAAGCTGTGGGGCAAGAGCTTCGATCGCTGGCGCGAGGCGAACTTCTACCCGGTCGACTACAACGGCTACAACTGGCGGGTGCAGCCGGAAAAGGAGAAGTCGCTGATCGCCGCGATCAATACGGTGACGATCACTATTCCTTTCGACGAGATGCCCGACCTGCCGATGCTCAACGACGGCCCCGACTTCATCGAGTGGGTCGATATGCCGCGCGACGTGCGGCCGGTCTACGACACCATGAAGAAGCACCTGGTCGCCGAGCTTGAAATGCTTGGGCAGACGGCAGCCGCCGCAAATATGGCGGTGGCGAGCGGTAAACTGAGCCAGATCGTGCAGGGCTTCCTGTACGGTGAAGGGCAGGCCTATAGCCGCGACGGCGCTGGCAAGCACTGGCGCAACGCTGAGCGCCTGCACGACGTCAAGATGGAACGCCTGCTGGAACTGATCGAGACCTTGGACGGCGAGCCGGCGCTGATCGCCTACGAGTTTCAGGAAGACCTCGCCCAGTTGCGCGGCCAGTTCCCGAACCTGCCTTATCTCGGCGCCGGCGTGAGCGACAAGGCGGCGATCGAGTTCGAGCACGGCTGGAACGAGGGGCGCTTCCCGGTCGCGGCGGTGCACCCCGCCTCGGCTGGCCACGGCCTCAACCTGCAGCACGGCGGGGCGCAGCTGTTCTGGTACGGCATGACCTGGTCGGCCGAGCTCTACGACCAGCTGCTCAAGCGCCTGCACCGCCCCGGCCAGACGCACCCTGTTTTTTCCCGACCGATCCTCATGCGCGATACGGTCGACGAGCTGAAGTACGAGCGCGTGCGTAACAAGATGACCGCGCAGGCGGCATTTCAACGACTACTCAAGGAGGTATGATGGAGCGCGACGAGATGTTCACCACACCGCGCGGCAAGCTCGACGACCTGCTCGTCAGCGCCCGCGCGGTAGCCGAGCTGCTCAACCAGGCCGAGCAGAACCACGGCGGCCTGATCGGCGTCGACACGCTCAAGGCGGCCAACAGCCTGCGCCTCGAGCTGGCGCGCTGGCCGAAGACGGAGAGGAAGCCATGAGGTTCTACCGCAATCCGGTTTGGTGGGCCGCCCTCGGTATCCTCACCGTCGTCGTGCTCTACGTGCTCTGGCCCGCCGAGCCGACCACGCTGTTCGCCCTGACCAGCAGCGACGGGCGCTGCACCGGCTTTCCTAATGGCATCGGCCGGTGGAACTGGTCGACCTGCTGCAAGATACATGACGTGCAGGCGGTAGCCGGCCCGGCGAGCGACGGGGCGCTGGCAACCTGCCTGCTCGAGAATACTCCGCTCGCCGCCGCCCCGCTGGTGTTCCTCGCCTGCGCGCTGATGGCAGCGTGCCGGCCGGCGTACAATTTGCTGCAACGCTGGGGGTGGGTGCGGTAGTGCTGCTCGACAGCTTCGATCCCAACACGCTTGACCTTGACTGGCCGAGCTACCTCTACTCGGGCAACACCACGCACCGGGCGCTGCTCGATTACGAGGACTACCTCTGGTTCATCCAGTGGCAGTGGCGTTTCAAGCAGTCGCGCAACAGCCCTTAAGGGCTACCTGTTCCGCACGGTCAAGGTGAAGGTCGGCTCGATCTGGGTGAGCCAGAACCAGTGGTTGCACACCGCGATCATGGAGCGGATCGAACCGCCGCCCCGGCCCGGCATGGTGGTCGACCACATCGACCGCGATACCATGAACAACACTCGCGCGAACTTTCGCTGGGCGACGCTGCGCGAGAACCGGCTCAACCGATAAAGAAAGGCCGGGCTCACGCCCGGCCAGTGGCCTCGCCCCCGCTAGGGGGTTCTTAGAAGGTGCCGCGCTGGCGTGCGCGATCTGCCTTGATCTGCTCGTCGGTGGCCTGCGCCGGGTCGGACGACGTGACCTTGCCGGTCTGGTAGTCCTGCGAGCCGGCGTAGCCCTTCTCGCCCTGGTCCTGCTGGACCTTGTCCTGCTCGGTGGCGGGCTGCTTGGTCGAACGCTTCTTTGCCAATGGAACCTCCTATGGCTGTTGAGGGTAGAACGTAGAGCTTACAGCAGTGTTCCCAGTCCGAACAGCCGGATCGCGAAGCCGAGTACCAGCACCAGCCCGGCGCCGAAGCCGACCACCCACATCAGATGCGGCATCGGCGGGTCGCTCTCGCGTCGCGTCGACAGCAGGTAGAGGATCAGCGAGATAACCGCCAGGTAAACCGGGAAGGCGGCCCAAGGATTGACCGCACTGGTCATGCTGTCGGGGCGGTCAAGCCACAGGTAGATCAGCCGCCAGATGCCGGCGAAGGTAACGCCGAACACCATCGTCGCCACGGCGATCGTCAGGATTTTGGCGGGGGTGAGCAGCTGCGCCCACATATTGCGCAGCGAGCCAGGCCCCCAGCGCCACAGGCCGATCGCCCCCAGCGGCGCCAGCAGCGCGCTCATGAGCTCGACGCCGGTCGCCGGCGGGATGAAGGTCACCCACGCCCACCAGAAGGCGGCAACGAGAAAAGCAAAGACGAGCCCCGGTCTAAACACGATGCGGTCTCCCTAAATCCTTCAAGGCATCCGCAGTGAGCCGGTCCAGATCGACGCGCTTCCGATCCAGCTCTAGTATCTTGTCTACCAAAGAAATTTCGCCCGTGCGAGCTTCCTCGTCGAGGCGCGTAACGCGCACATCACGCTCGGCTTGCTTGCGACCGAAGGGCCAGATCATTGCTGATGGCTCCGCTGCAGGGCATCTATGGTCGTCTCGACAGTATTTACCGCTTTAGACACAGCGTCCAGCGCGGCACGTTGTTCCGTGATCCGTTTCTCCTGTACGACTTCGTACCGTGCCTCGGCCTCGCGCCGGTCTTTCTCCCGCGCTTCCCACAGCTTCCAGAACATGAAGCCGAGCGCCAATAGCGCAACGCCCGACAGACCGAGGTCTATCAGGCGTTGCGCGCTGGCGTCGAGAATGCCGGGAGAAGGGGTCACTTACGCTTGAACAGCCCGCCGAGGGCCTCGAGCGGGCTGGGGCGCTTCTTCTCGACAACGGTCTTGGCCTGCTCCTTGACGACGGTCTGCGTCGTCTTGGGCAGTTCCTTCATCGCCACCTTCTCGCCGTCGGGCGTGACCACCTGCGGCTTGACCGTGGCGCGGAACGACATCACCTGGCTGACCACCAGCCCGGCCAGCGGGATCAGTGCGCCGAGCGTGATATCCTGCCAGTCGCCGCGGATGGCGCTGCCGATGGCGGCCTGCGACGTCGCCGGCAGGGCGTTGTAGAGGCCGATGACGACGAGCAGGAAGGTGCCGAGCCACCCGCCCCAGTCCAGAATACGGCGGCCGAGCCAGCCGACGACAACGGATTTGATGAACATGATACTGGCGCCTCCTTAGCGCCCGAAGAACCACCAGGCGGTGATCACGGCGATGACAATGAGAGCGATGATGAACATGAAACCGAGCGGCGTAGGCCTCGCAGCTGTGGTCTCGGCGGGCACGACTTCGGTAGGCGCGTCAGGCAGTGGCACCGGAGCTGCCTGACCCGGCACCTCGCGGCGCTCTTTCAGCATCTGCGCCAGCACGCCCTCGACCACGCCGGGCGAGACCAGCGCATGATTGCCGGCGAACTTGTCGTAGTAGGACTGCCCGCGCTTCAGCTGCTGCTTGCCGCGCGTCGTCGGCGACAGGACAGGGAAGCTGGCCCACTCGCGCGCCAGGTTGTTGCCGAAGGCGGTGAGCGACAGCGCGCCGGCGAGGAACTGATCGGCGCCGCGCTTCTGGCAGAGTTTCTCCCCCATGCGATCCTGCAGCGCCGGCGTGAACTTCTCGCTGCCCGTCAGGCTCAGGTCTTTCTTCAGCTGCACCAGCGTCGGCTTGATGATCTGGTAGGCACCGGCCGCGCCCGATGTCGTCTTGAACCGCTTGCGCCAGCTGTCGCTGGCGGCGATGATTTCGTCGACCGTCATCTGGGTGAGCGGCTTGTCGAGGTGGCGCTGGTTGTGGCCGATGATCGTCTCGTACTGCACGGCCGGATCGGTCTTGCCGGTCTCGGTCTTGCGGATCAGGGCGGTAAGCAGATCATACATTACGGGGTCTCCTCAGTATTTGATGCAGACCAGCACCGAGCTGTTCCGCGGACGGTTCTCAGTACCAGAGTTTTGCGCCACATCGCCAGTGTGCGTATGCGCGCCGTTGGAGGACGTCGTTTTTGTGCCGCCAGCCCCCGGCGAGCCCCACGCAACCCGGTTAAGCGAACCGCCGCCGCCGTCAACCGAGAACGTATGCGTATGCGCGCCGCCGCTGTCGATCGTCAGGTCGTGATCGTGCGGGCCGATCATCTCGGCTTGCACCGCGCCCCGCAGATCGGCGGTGCCGCCGGTCGCGCGGGTGAACCTGCCGTCGTTCCACGTTGGCAGGTTGAAGGTAGTCGTGCCGTCGCCGTGGCCGTAGGGCGCATAACGCGCCGTGTTCGTGCCGCTCGGCGTGCCGCTCAGGTTTATGGCCGCGCCGCCCGCGCTGGTAGCCACCCTGAAAACGTCGGCGGTCAGCCCGGAGGCGATGACGTAATAGGTGGTGTTAGCCGTCAGTCCAGTGGGCAGCGCGCCAGTGGTATAGAAGCGCACGGCGTCGCCGGCGACCAGCCCGTGCGCAGTCCAGTTGACGAGGTCGGACGTCGTGTTGAAGGTGACGGTAGCTGTCTTGGTGATCACTGCGAACAGCGCCGCGTAAGTCGCGCGGCTGACCGCGCTGCCGTCGGCGGCGAGGAAGTTCGTCGGCGCAGTGAAGCCGAAGTGCTCGAGCTTGGCGCCGACTGGCCACAGGAAAGCCAGCAGGGCGGTCAGGTCGCCGGCCTCGGCGGCAGCTTCCTGCGCCAGCACAGCGCTCGCGGCGGCCGCTGCTGCCTGCGCCTGCGCTGTGGCGGCGGCAGCCTCGGCGTTGGTCTCGGCCAGCTGCGCCGCAGCGGCCGCTTCCTCGGCGCTGGTCAGCGGCTCGGTGTCAGGGTCACTATAGCTGTTAACGATGCGGTAGTCGCCGGTGTCCTGGTCGCGCTTCCAGACCAGCGCCCGGCGATCCTCGGGCAGCGGCAGGGTGGTGTCGGTGTCGATGGCGTCGACCGGCAGCGTTAGCGCGCGGTCGACGAACAGCTGCTTCACCGCCTGCAGGCGCCGCACGATGGCGTCGAGACCGGCCATGTAGAGGCGGCCCAGCGTGCCGCCGCTGCTCAGGTCGGTGTCTTGGTCCATCGGCGGATCGTGCTCGACGGTGAAGGTCTCGTAGATGTCGGCGAGTAGCACGTCGCTGTCGATGGTGACGTTGACGCCGTCGATCTCGTCAAGGTTACCGGTGTCGCCCTCGCCCTCGATCGTGTAGTCGACACCGAGCGTCAACAGCACATCGTCGCCATAGACCTTGACGTGGCTCGCCGCCTCTGCGTTGGCGGGCAGGTTCAGCGGGTTGACGAACCCGAGGGCGGCAACGGTGTTGCGCTGGGCGACGACGTCTTCGGTCATGTGCCTGCCTGCGTAATTATCCAGTTGGTACCGTCGCTGACCAAGGTCGCCCACACGCCATCGGTAGCAGCGAGGATCGCCGTACCAGCAGCACCGCCAGCCTTGGGCACGACGTTGGAGCTGGCCGAGGTCAGCGCGAAAGCGCCGCCGATGTTGGTGAACATGACTTCTCGGCCGACCCAGGCAGAAGCGGCGGGAAGCGTGACAACGCAGGCCGAGCCCTTGTTATTCAGCACCCAGTTTTCGGTAGCCGCGAGGGTGAAGTCCCCGGTCTTGGTGACGGGAGCGCCGCGACTAAGTGCGCCATTGATGCTTTGCAGACCGTCAGCTCTTACGGTGAGCGCAGTCACCTCGGCGTCGCCCCGGCGAACCCCTAGGGTGAAGTCGCTGTTGACCCAGTTGACGTCCTGCGACGTCCACCGAGCCCAGCCTACACCGCGCAGGCTGCCGAGAGAGTTACGCCCCTGCAGCACCATGCTGACCCACTTGGCGGCACCGCTTACCGATAGATTTTCCAGCGTGAAGTTCAGTCCGGTGTTGTTGGCCAGGCTGAAGCGCTGCTCGCTGTCGGTGCCTTTCCAGACGCGATTGCGATCGGTCGGCACCCAGATGTTGCCGCTCTCGGTGACGTTGTTCGTGCAGTTGTAGAAGCCGACGGCCGGCGTCACCAGGACGTCTTTCATACCGCCTGTCAGCACCATGCCTGTCGTCAGGTCGTTGAATGAGATACCACCGATCACCGCGCGGTTGACGCCGGCCCCGATAATCAAGCCCGTCGTGCTGCTCGACCCGCCCAGCCCGAACACGCTCACGTTACTGAACGAGGGGTTCATCGCGTAAGCGATGTCGTTGTCGAGCGAGAAGGCCGTCGGGCTGGCGCCGTCGAGGTAGACGGTAAGGTTCGAGAAGAAGGGCGCGTTCACGTTGTCGATAATGAACGCGTAGCCGCCGGCCTTGACGTTCAGGTGCCCGCCGTCGACTACCAGCGCTGGCGCGGGGGTGCCGGTCACTTGCCAGTCGACGCCGCGCAGGATGCTGACACCGACCAGCTGGCTGATGTAGAGGCCTTCCTGCGTGTCGTTCTCGACCAGCACCAGGGTGTTGACGCTGACGCCTTTCAGGTTGTGGATGGTGTTGTCGACCGCCGAGCGAGTGCCGCCATACACCACGCACTTTCCTGAGGTGGTGGCGTCACTGCGGACGGTGATGTTCTCAGTCGTGCCGTAGGTGGTGTTGTTCCACCTGACGCACTCTCCCCAGTAGTCGCCTGCGCCTTCCGGCATGAAACGGCAGTTGCTGACGCGACGCGCCAGGGTCTCGTAGCTGCCCGACGAGGGCGCAGCGTCATCGAGTTCCAGCACCAACGCGTCGGCTGTGCCGGCGTTTGATGTCGTGAAGGTGATGCCGTCGACAATGACGCCGAACAGCGCGGCGGCGCCTGTCGTGCGCTCTACGGTGATGAAGTCGCCGGTGCCAGTGTAGATCAGCTCGGTGAGGCTCTCGCCCGCGCCGGTAATACGGAGCGCTGGCGTTGTGTCGAGGTCGAAGAAGTAGTCGTCGCTGGTGCGGAACCGGCCGGGCGGGAAAGCGTAGTTGCCATCCGTGACGTCGGCCATCCACGCGGCGATGGCCGCGGTGTCATCGGTGGCGCCATCGCCTACCGCGCCGTAGTCGTAGAGGTTGAGCGTCGCGCCTGAGCCGACTTCAGCTTCAGTGCCGTCTGGCAGCAGCGTGTAGAGCTTGCCGTCGGCCTTGGCGTATAGCTTCATCACGCCCGCCGGCGGATTGGCAGGGGTCGTCTGGTAGGTGAAGCCTATCGGGCCGGTCATCGTGCCGCCGGCCAGCGGCAGCTTGTCGTCGGAGGGGTCGCTTACCCACTCGGCGTCGAAGTCGTCGTCGCTGGCTTTGCTCAGGAACTGACCGTTCGCGCCGCCGCTCGGCAGCACGGCTACCTGCGCGCCAGCGTCGTTCACGACTGCCCAGATCAGCCGCTGCGTGTCGTCGTCCCACACCAGGCCCCACTGGTCGACCGGCTCGTCGAGCACAATGTCGCCGTCGACGGTGACGGGCATCTTGATCGAGCGCAACACACGGTCACCGATCGACTGCAGGCGGCGGTTCTGCTGGTCGAGCCCGCTCTCGTAGTTGCGACCGAGGACGCCGCCGGCGCTCAGGTCTGTCTGCTGGTCGAGCGGTGGCTCGTAGACCGCGACAAAGCTGATCGTGCCGACGTAGTTGTCGACGTCTTCGGCGCCGATGATCTCGATCGAGACGCCGTTCGGATCGCCGATGCCGGTGATCTCGTAGTCGGGGCCGTTGTCGAGGAGCGTGGTGTCTGCGTAGACCTTGAGGTAGTCCTCGTCGGTGACGAGCACCTCCAGCGTCAACGGGTTCGCGAAGCCGGATCGAGCGACGATGTTGCGAACCTGAACGACGGCTTGGGTCATGGTCTCGTCCTATAGCAAATGCGGTATCAGAATACCACCCCGGCGACCGCCACGGCGTCGCTGAGAACGGCGTCAGGTCCGTCGCTGTTGAGACGGTCGCGCACTTCCGGCCAGTAATCGTAGACCGACTGGGCGTCGTAGACCTTGGCCTTGACGCGCCGGCGCTGGTATTCGTCGTAGGTGTCAGGGCTGACGGCCAGCAGCATGTCGAGCGTCGGCTCCAGCGGCAGCACTTCCTTGTCCTGCCAGCCGGGTTGGCCGGTGGCGATCATGGTGTTGCGCACCTCGCGCCGGGCCAGCTCGCTCAGGATGTCGTCGATACGAGTGCGCACGCCGCGGCTGATCTGGAAGGTCAGCGGCCCCTCGCCCTCTACCGGCTCACGCGTCGTGTCGCCGAGGCCGAGCTCGGAGGCGTTCTCGCGGCGCATGCCGCTGATGATCGTCGTCACCTGGCGCGCGCGGTAGAACGGGTTGAGCCGTTTTTCCTCCGGCTTGAAATCGGTCATCAGGATGGCATAGGCGCGCTCGTCGGCGTTGAGCGTCGACAGGAAGCGGTTGGCGGCGGGCTCGTTACCCATCTCCATGTACTGCTTGTAGGTCGCCTTGCCACGCTCCAGCTTGCCGTTGGTGTTCGACGCCTGCGCCCAGAAGTCCTGCGCCGAGGCCGAGCCCCGTCGCACATCGCGCACGAAGCGGCGCAGGATCGGCCACTCGGTTTCGTCGGGCATCGGCCGCGTCGGGTCGGCGGCGTTCAGCATGGTCGAGATGTCGCGGTAGGCGCTGGCGCCTAGCCCGCTCATGATGTGGTCGACGACCAGCGGCGACTGGCCGGTGGCACCGCCAACCCACTTGGCGATGCTCGAGGTGTAGTTGTCGTATTGCAGCTGCGGCGCGAGCGCCTGCATGTGGCTGGGCACGATCTCGCGGCCGGTGAAGAAGTCGAAGTTTGCCGCCACCTCGACCACCGACTGGATGGCCGGCGGCGCGGTTGGCGGCACCAGCGTCATCGCCAACCCACGCTTGAAGCGGTCGATTGCCGTGCTGTCGCCGGTGGCGAACTCAAGCCCGCGCTCGACAGCGTTGGAAACGATGGCGAGCTCGAATGGCTTGGGGATGTAGAAGATTTTGCCGTCACCGGTGGGGATCACCCAGCCGGTGGTGCGCAGGTATTCGCCTGCCTCCTGGTAATCGGGGTCGTCCTTGAACAGCGCCCAGATGGCGGCGCCGATCAGGCCGAGCGCCATCATCTTGAGCCACGCGGCGCGGCCGGTGCGCAGCTGCTGCTGCTCCAGCCGGCTCAGCGGCAGGTTGTTGATGTTCTTGAAGTAGGCGCTGAGCGCGAAGCCGAGGCCACGCCGGCGCGCCACCTCGTCGCCGCCCAGCGTGCGGTACATCTTGTAGAGGCCCTGCAGCTGGGCGTTGAGGAACGGGATCAGCCGCCGCACGTGCAGCATCTTGGAGCCGTTCAGCCCGAAGTCGATATAGTCGGTAGCGATGTAGGCGGCCTCTACCGACGCGTCGTATTCCGAGAGACCATCTTCAATAGCGCGATTATACGCCCCACGATATAGCCCCAGACGCGTTCCGGTCTCCGTGAGGGCGGTAAGTCGGGCGAGCCCTTTGATTGCTCCTGGGACATTGCTCCATCCTCCATCTGCGTCGCCGAACACGTTGGCCGTGTACCCCTTGGCGCGCAGCGCCTTGATGTCGCGGTCGACCCGGGTGCGGTGCAGCGCCGCGACCGTCATGCCGCCCAGCGTGCCGCCGGCCGCATTGTAGGACTTGGCCCACTGCTTCTGCCTGATCTCGTCGCTGATGCCCTGGATGCCGGTAGCGAACGGCACGTAGCCGGTGCCGCCCAGTATCCATGCCGACATCTGGTCGCGGATGTAGTTGACGACGAGGAAGTCAGGCCAACTGGTGATCGCCGTGCGGAACACGGTGCTGGTCGCGGCGACGCCCTCGAGCAGCACGTCCATATTCTCACGCCCAACCGCGTTCATGGTGTTGACCACGTCGGCGGCGAGGCTGCTGTCGTTGAGGCGGATCGCTGCGACCTTGCCGTTCTCCCAGAAGAAGATGACGTTCTCGCCCTGCGTGCCGGCCTGCTCCGAGCGAAACAGCGTCATCAGGTCGCCCTTGTCAACCGAGCCGGCGAGGATGGTCATCAGGTCCGAGGCGTCGGCGGCGGTCAGGCCGGCGTCGGCGGTCAGCCGTTGCGCCACCTGCTGCACGCTGAAGCTCTGCCCGATCAGCTGGCTGGCCGGGATACGCTCGACCAGTGCGCCGGCCTGACCGGCGCGGTCGGCCAGCACAGCGAGGGCGCGCTTGGCGTCGTTCTCGGCGATCTGCTTTTCGAGCGCGAAGGTCATCTGCATCAGCACCGTCATCGGGCTGATGATGTCGCGATCGGAGCCACGGAAGCGCGGCCCCTTGGTCAGCACCGACGAGCCGAAGCCGATACTGTCGGCGCCGGTGCCCTGCTTGTCGCTGACGTCGCGCTGTAGCGGCGCGTAGAACTGGCGCTGCAGGCCTTCCTCGTAGGTGTCCTTGTCCATCAGCCCGGCGTCGTAGCGCTTCTGCCACATCGCCATGCCGTACTCGTGCACGATCTGGGCGGCCGGGATGAACTGCGGCTGGCTCTGCTCGTATTCCTTGATGGTGCGGACGACGTCGCCCTTCTGGGCGCCGATCGGTGGGCGCTCGATCTCGCCGGCGTCGAAGCGACGGAACTCGTCCCAGGCGCGACGCGCCACCAGGTAGGCGTCGAAGTCCTTCATCAGGTTCTCATCGAGCGAGCCGGGCGTGGTGTCGGGTGGGATGCCGAGGGCGGTCATCAGCGCCTCGCGCAGGCCGCGGCTGATCGACTGCACCGAGCGGTAGCCGATGACGCCATCGGTGATCTGCACCTGCGCGCGGCTGCCGGAGTTGCGCGCAAGGCGCAGAATGGCGGTCGGGCTCTCGGAGCGCTGCAGCTCGATCGGCGCGCCGCGGTTCTGCTCGCCGAGGTTGAGCAGCTGCGCTTCCAGATCGGCGACGGCGACATACTTGTTGAGCATGGCGCTGGTGGCGCGGCGGGCGTGCTCGTGCATCCAGGTCTTGAAGCCCTGGTCCTTCAGCTCCTTTACCGCCGCTTGGATACCGCTCTCGCGCCGGCCGTCGACGATCATGTTGCGGATCAGTTGTTTCGACGGCAGCTGCAGCCATGCGTCGAACTGCGCCGAGATCGAGCTGAGACCGTCGAGGATTTGCGGGTCGTTGTCGCGGAGCGTCTGCTCGAACGCGTCGACCAGCTGCGGCCAGCGGTTGCGCGCGAAGCGTGGGTTGAGCGTGTAGACGCGGAAGAACTCGGCGAAGCCCTCGCGGCGCACCGTCTCGTCAGGCGCCTTGCTCAGGTCGCCGGCGTAGAAGGTGCGGGCGATGGTTTTGATCTCCAGCAGGTTCGCCTGCACGAAAGCGTTCAGCGGCGCGGCCATGCTGTCGTTGAGGGCGTGCCCGCCCTCGTGCACAAGGGTGCTGAGATCGGTCCAGGTGCGCAGGCGGATCGCCGCGGTGCGGCGGTTGTATTCGCCCATGACGCTGCTGTCGCGAGCAGCCAGCCGGCCGTGGCGCGCGGTCAGCCTGAGCACCTTGACGAAATCGCGGCTGATGCTGGAAAGGCGCACATCCTCCTGATTGCCCGGATCGGGTGATGGCGTCGGGATGCCTTTCGTCGGGCGCGTCGGCTCGGCGAGATAGGGCTGGCGCACGGTGGCGGTGCCCGTCATCTGCTCAATGTCGGAGTTCACACCGACAGGCGTGCTGGCGTCGCGGATCACGTAAGCCGGAACGCTGTCGAAACCACGCTCGCGGAAGAACTCGATGCGGTGGTTCCCGTCGATGATAGAGACCGAACCATTCTTGTTCCGGCGCAGGGTCACGGGCGGGATAGCCCCGCCGCGCTCCAAATCCGACCAGTCGTAGTCTCTCTTGCCGCCGGCAAGTTTTGCCTGCGGGATAGACAAGAGCGACACATAGAGGTTGTCGACGACTTCGCCTTCCTTAGCGGTCTTGCGGTAGTCCTGCGTGTCGAGCGCGCCCCACGCCACATCCGGCGCTTCGCCGATCGGGCTAGACGAAGCGACGAACGCCGCCTTCGGCTTCAAGCCTTTGTTGGAAATGGCGAAGCCTTTGCCCTTCTTCACCAGGAGGTCGTCGATGATGTCGTAAGACAGCTGCTCAGGATCGCTGTTGAAGATGTCGGGCTTGTTCCACTTGTCGATGTAGTAGCGCAGCGTGCGCTCAGCTTCTTCGCGGGTGGCGAAGGTGCGATTGCTCATGTACTTGCGGAAGCGCTCTTGATTAGAAACCGCCGGCGTTGCCGCCATACGCTCGACCTGCTCGACGTCAAGATTGTACTCCCACGCCAGCGAACGCATCAGGCCGATCTTGCGCGGGGCCTCCGCGCCGTTGACCGCTGACCAGCCCTGCGGGCCGCGCGTTTCGGTGGTGAAGGCCGGCCGGGCGCTCGCCGAGAAGACGCGCGCATAGGCCTGCCACATGTTCTCCGGGTCGGTGGCGCCCTCCAGCCCCGTGCCGAAGAACTGGTAGAGCGACCAAAACTGGTCGGCGACCGGGGCCAGCGGATGGTCTGCCGGGTACACCGGTGCGTCAGGGAAAGGAGGTAGATCGCCACCATTGGCGGCAACGGCGAAAGCGTACTGGGCACTCACTTCCTCCACGAGGGCCTGATAGGTGGCGACGACAGCAGGGTCGGTCGGCTGGTGCTGCATCTCGGTGTAGAGGGACGCTAGCGTCTGCTCTGTCCGTGTAGCGCTGCTGGCCACCATAAACTCGATGTCACGCTGACGGGCATCGGGCTCGGCAAACCCCCGGTCTGCGTCAACAAAACGAACTTTAACGGTGTAGGCGCCTGACGCTTGCGCTGCGGCGACGCGGTGGTGCCCGTCGCGCAGATAGTTCGTGCCGTTAACGCGAACGATAAGCGGCAGCTCACCTGGGCGTTTAGCTGCCGCCTCGCGAAAATCGTCGTTAACTGTTAGCTGTGTTCCGATGATACGGTTGATCGGCAGGTCGATTTCTACCCAGTCTTTCCCGTCGACCAGCTGATTGATGGTGCGCGTTTGCGCGCGTGTCAGCCCGTTAAGGGCGCCTACCTGCACGTCGCGAAGAACGAAAGGCGAGAGCTCGATTTTTGTCTGCCGGGTGATCGGCAGCCCGCTCGCGGCGGCGTAGGCCATCACTGCTTGCACGGCCTTCGGATCGGGCTTGCCGGTCGCGCCGGGCAGCGGGTCGAGGTTGGGCGTCGGGTCCGCTGCGGCGACCATCGTGTCGGGGGTGACGAGGTCGGCCTGCTGGCTTTCGACATTGGTGATTGTGATGCGACTGTCGTCGAAGATGACGTAGTTGCGCGTGCCGTCGCCGGCGGTGCGGCTACCGGCGTCGAGGTAGCGGAGGCCGGGAACGCCAGCAGCGAGCAATGCGCGAGACAGCGCCGCGGGGTCCGCTTCCAGCTGATCTGTCAGCGCCCGGTGGTAGTCGCCATACGAGGCCGCGCGAGGGTCTTGTTCGAGCACATCTTCCACAGCCTGGAAGCTGATCTCGCCTCCAAGACTATCAATCGCGGCCTCGACTTTCTCTCGCACGCCCTCCGGCTGCGCGCTCAGCGGCGCGTCCCAGTCGAGTAGTTCGGCGTCGTCGGGGATGTCGACCTGGTATAGTGCTCCCGCTTTGGCGACTTCGATCTTGTCGCGGTTCGCCTCGATCCACTGGACCGCCTCACGGTAGCGGTCGCCACGCGGGGTAGTGTCGCCCTTCTGACTGCTCTGCAGGATGTTGACAGCCTTGTCGATCGAGCCGTAGTTCGAGATCGTCGACAGAGCGTAGCTCTGCGCCGTCGGCTTGTTCTCTATGACGTCGATAGCACCGTTGTAAGTTTTGCCATCGAACGTCACCTCCGGCTTTGCCAACGCGTCACGGTAGAACTCAGCCGTGCCTTTGTTGCCGGCGAAGTACAGCCCGTGACCGAACGCCTGCGCGCCCTCGCCCGTGCCGATCTTCTCCATCGAGAACTTGTCGAACTTGTGCGGCGTACCGTGGAACGCCGCCTGGTTCTCGACGATCTGCTGGACCGCGTCGCCCCTTACTGGATCAGGCCCAGCCGTCGCAGTTTGGCCTCCAGCAGACGCTTCGCCGCCCGCTCCTTGTGTCGGCGCCGCCACCTCTCCTTCGCCGTCAAGCTCGTTTCCGATGATGGAGGCGAAACGCTGGCTTTCCTGTGCGAGGGCTGCATCGACTGCCTCCGTGATCTGGGCCTCGTCCATCGCGACGGGGTCGACTTCCTGCCCGCCCGACAGCAGCGTCGTGACACCGCCCACCGTGCCGCCCGTGATCGCGCCGATGACGCCGGCGCGCATGATGTCGTCGACGTTGATCTCGCGGTTCGGGTCGTAGGCCGCGCCATACTTGGCGATGATGTCCTCGCCCAGCGTCTGGCTCGCCTCCTGGATGAACTCCTCGAGCGAGGTGCTCGTCGTGTTGGCGAGCAGCTGCCGGATCATGCCGCCGGTGGCGACGTCGGCGCGCATGAAAGCGCGGTCGATCGAGATCGCCTCGGTCGTGCCCAGCGCCGAGCCGGCGAACAGCGCGATCAGCTTCTGCGTCGCGGTGGCGCCGAAGGTATCGGCCTCCTGGTAGAGGCTGTCACCCTCGACCGCCGCGCCCAGCGTGCCTGTGGTGAGCGCCGCCGGCAGGCCGATGGTGCGGCCGGCCCAGCCGGTGACCATGAAGCCGACCATCGAACCGGCGCCGGCCGACAGCTCGGTGACGAACTGTTTCGAGCGCGCCTTGTCGCCGGGCAGCAGCTTGGTCAGCGCCTTGTCGACGCCGTCCAGCCAGACGCTCACCTCGGACTTCTTGACTGTGTCGCTGCCCTTCTCGATGGCGTCGAGGGTGTCCCATACGTCGGCCGGGTAGCGCAGCGCGCTGGAGCCCATCTGGATTGCCGAGCGCGCGCCGACCTGCGCGGCGTTCAGCCACCACTGCTGCGTGGGCTTGGTGCTCTCGGCTTCCTTGAGGAAAGCGGTCGCCTTGCTGGCTTCCTGCGCCGATTGCCCGGCGCGGATGGCGGCCAGTTCCTCCTGGCTCGCCATCAGGCCTTCGCCGGTGCGCCCGCGGTCGACGATCTCGGCGATGTCGTCGCGCAACGCAGCGGTGTCGGTGACGGCCTTGCCGGCTGCCTCGGCTTCCTCAATGATTTTCTTCTGTTCTTCGGCCTGCTGCTCGGGGTTCAGCATGCCTGCCTGCGCAATGGCGGCAGCGCCTTGCCCGATAGCGGTCGAGCCGACATAGTCGGCGATGCTCTGGCCGATGCCTTCCGAGCGCTTCTCGGGGCTGAGGCTGAGCTCCTGCCCTGGGATACGCGACTGCACCGAGCGCAAGCCCGGCTCGGGCTTCAACGCCTCGGTGGTAATCCTGTTGGCGGCCTCGATCGCCGAGGTGTTGGGCGGCGCGGCTTCGGCCCCCTGCTTGGTCGTGTCGCTCAGGTTCTTGAGCGCGACCGCAAGCCCTTCATCCGACAGAAGCCCCGGAACCTGCACGCGCTTCGGCTGAAAAAGACCGGCCATTATTCCTCGACGGTTTCAGTGCTGCGCAGCATCTCCTCGGCGGTCGGTTCCGCCTCGTCTGCGGCTCCAGCATTAAGGCCGAACGGGTCGAAAAGCGAGCCCCCAAAGCCGATACGCGGTTTGCCGAAGCCCTCGACCTGGTCGCTGTCGATCGCCTGGTCGAGCTGCCGTGTGCGGAACGGATCACCGCCCACCGAGATCGCCTGCATGTAGCCGCCGATAAGATCGGCCGTCGGCTTGCTGAGGCCCTTGAACTCGCTGAGCGCGTAGACAATCACCTCGTCGGTGTAGTCGCCGAAATACTTCTGCAGCTCCTGGTACTGCGCCTGGATGGCGACACGGACATCGGCAGCGTTCTTGCCTGCTATCTCCGGCACCCGGGTCAGCGACTTGCCGATCTGTATCGCCCACTCGCTCGGCACCGGCGCGCGCGCCTGCGGCGCGATGCCGAGCTGCCCCTGCGTATCGAGCATCGACGAGACGAAGTCCTGCACCGCGGCGGGCTGGGCATCGCCGGCACTGAGCTGCTCCTGCAGTTTCTGGTAGACGCCCTTGACTTCGGGGAACTCCAGCGCAGCGAGATCGGGGCTGGTAGCGCGTAGGCGCGTCACCCGGTCGATCTCTTTCTGCACTGCGGCCTGCACCGCCTGCTGATCGGCGAAGTCAGGTGCGGCCGGGTCGGGCGCGTATTCGAGGAAGCGGGTCTCCATGTCCTCGGGCATCATGGTCGAAATGCCGCTGGTCGCAGTGAAGGTCCGTTGCGCCACATCGCGCTTGCGCTCGAACGTGACGTAGTCGTCCTCGCCGAGGATGGTCGAGACGTTGGTGCTGTCGAAGGTGCCGCTGCCCTGCCCTGTCGTGCGGATCAGGGCGAGCTCGTTCTCCATGCCGCGCCGCACCTCTACCTTCTGCGTCGCCGAAGACTGGTTGGTGACGGCAGCGTTCTTGGTAATCAGCTGGTCGGCCTTGGCCGTAAAGCTCTGCCGCATATCGTAAGGCAGCGAGGCGTAGCGCTGGTTGACTGCGCGGGGCGGCGGCGTCGTGCCGTTGAGGTGCTGGCCGATGACGGGCTTCGCCCACGCCGGCACCTCGCCACCGCCGGCGCTGGTGGCGTAGCCCCACGCACGGCGCCCACCGAGATCGGCGTGAATGATATTCGCGCCGACGCCGATGCCGGTAATGCCTGCGTTGCTCAAGGCCTTGATCAGCTCGACGCGCTCGCTGATCTTCATCCCAGATACGTCGATGTCCATGGCGTTGCCGCCGAGGTGCTGGCTTTCCTCAGCGCCGCCGGCCGCCTTGTTCTCGGCTTCGCTGCGGTGCCCGGAATTGATCTTAACCGTGGTCAAGCCGACAGTGGCGAAGGCGTCCTTCAGGCGCTTCTGCAGGTCGGGGCTGGTGTCCGACACATCGCCGACAAAGCTGACGCTCGACGGGTCGCCCTTGACCGGCGACGCCTTGATCGACGCCATGATGTTCGTCTTGTAGTCGCGCGTCTCCTTGGGCAGCAGCTTGTCGTCGTAGCCGCTCTCGACCCACTTCTTCGCGACGCTCGGCCCGGCGTTGTAGGCAACGAGTGCCGCCTCGAGCGGATCACGCGTACCGGCGAAGGTGCGCAGCTGCTGCTTGAGGTAAAACTCGCCGTACTGCTTGTTGACGTAGGGGTTCGTCAGGTAGGCCTGCACGACGGTGTCGTTCTCGCCGGCCGGGAAATTGGTGTCGCCGATCTGCGCGGCGATCTCGCGCGCCGTCGCCGGCATCACCTGCATCAGGCCGGTCGCCCCCTTGCCTGAGATGGCGTTCGGGTTGTCGGCGCTCTCCTGCCACTGCACGGCGCGGCTGATCATCTCGAACTGGGTGGTCGGGCTGAGCTGGCGCGGATCGTAGCCGAGCTCGCGGAACACGCCGGAGGGGTCGGTTTCGAGCAGCTGGTTGAGCATCGCCACCTGGGCGGTATTCTCCCAGTCGCGCTTCAGCTTGTCCTTCTCGGGCTTGGGCAGGCTCGACGCGTCGATCAGGGCGTCGCCCTGCGACTTCAGGCTGTCATAGGCCTCGGGCTGCATCGAGATGGCGACTGCCGTCTGGTCGGCCGCCAGTTTGATCTCGTCGCGCTGGTAGGTGTAGTTCTGGTCGCGCTCGGCGGTGGCCGCCTTGATCGACCACTCGGTCGCGTCGGCACCGCCATCGTCGGACAACAGCGTCTCGAACTTCGGCCGCAGCCGCTCTGGCACGTCGGTGAGGAACTGGTCGCGCTTCGGCTTGAAGGTCTCGGTGACGAACTTGTCGTGGAAGCCCGCGCCGTCGGGCTCCATCTCGGCGGCCTTGGCCTCCATCTCGGACTGCAGCTCGAGCTGCAGCCGACGGTAGTCGTTCTCGACCTTGAAGTTTTCTTTCTGCTGCTGCCGCTCGCTCAGCGCGTTGGCGACCTGCGTCACCTGGCGGCCGATGTTGACCATCTCGTCGGCAACAGGGTTGACCAGCTGTGCATTGGGCGTGCTGCCGGGAACGAGGTTCCGCTGCGCCTCGTAGGTGGTAATTCTAGCCAAAGTTTGCGCTCCCCGCTGCGCCGAATACCGAGCCGAAGAAGGCCAGCGGACCGGCTTGCCGCTCCGATCTGGCGTTGGTGCGCGCCACTTTCTGCTGGTACTTCAGGTTGCCGACCTTGACATCGCTGTTCCAACGGATGGCGGCGATGTCGAGCTCGCCTTCGATGGCGCTGTCGTCCAGCACCTGGGCGGCGCTGCCGCTCAGCGCCAGCCCGTTCGCGGCGTAGCCGGCCCGGGCGCTGCCGAGGGTCTTCTGCACCGTGGTGCGGGTCGCGGCGATCTCGTAGGCGCTGGCCTGCTTCTCGGCGTCGATGTCGCGCTGCAGGCCGTTGGCCTGCATGGTGTAGTTGGTGGCGTTGGTGTTGTGCTGGTTCCACTGCCCAATGCCTGACAGGACGCCGCCGCCGATTGCTGCTACGCCAAGGGCGACAGGAGTGCACATCAGTCTTCGCCTTCCAGGTAGGTCAGGATCGCCCGAACAGTGGCGGGATGCATGCTGTTTGTTTCAATAGTACAAACGCCGCCGTCTGACCAGCCCGCGTCGATGTTCATCGGTACTGCTCCGGTACGCTGGTCCAGTACCTCTGCGACAAATGGGTCGCTCTCGGTCCAGTCGTCGCGGCGCATGATGTCGAGCCCGTTATCGTAGTCGTCGGGCGTCTTCACACCGGCGCCGACGCGCAGGAACGGTGTCTGGTAAAGATCGAGGATCGCCTGAGCCCCGATAACCGGCTTGCCGAGGCCCGGTTCGCCTGTGCCGAACTCGGCCGGGCGCAGGGTCACGGCCCGGCTGGAAATGCGGTAGCCGAAGACGATCACCTCGGCCTCGATGTCGTTTGGAAGCAGCAGGTTCCCGGCCTCGACCACGGCGTCGCCGAGATCGACGCCATCGGCCCAGATGCCCAGCGTATCGCCTTCGTAGTCGCCAAGCCCCGACACGGTACTGGTGGCAGTACCGCTGTAGTAGCCGGCGCAGTGGGCGTAGACGGGGAACTCCTGGGCGCTGTAGCCTGCGCGGTAGAAGGCGCTCAGCTTCTCGACATTGCGCACCAGGGCGCCGCCCTGCGTGCGCTGCACGATCAACCACACGTCGTCGCCGTCGACCGTCTCGCCCGGCAGCGACATCGCCCATTCGGCGACCGCGCCGTCACCAAGATCGCAACGGCTGACGCCGAACACTTCCTGGCTGCGGTCGTAGGTGGCCGCCAGCAGCAGGCCGTTGTCGGTGGTCATCCAGATGATCTTGTGCGGCGACTTCTGGTAGGCGACCGAGGTGATGCCGAGGCCTAGCAGGTGCTCGTTCAGGCCGCTGATTTCGGCGGCCGAATAACCCTGCGCCTCGTTGGTATAGAGCGCCTCGTAGAGCTGCGTCCGGTAGTCGTTCAGGAAGACCAGCACGTTCTCGATGAAGAAACCCGGCACATAGCTAGTCGGCACCTCGGTCTGCGGCCGCTGGCGCAGGTTGAGCGGGCCGAACGCGGCGTTCTGATCGTTGCGGCCGAGCACCTTGAGCGCACCCTCGGTGCCGATGATGATGTCGGGGCCGTCGGCCAGCCACTGGATGGCGCTTAGCCCGCCAGTCAGTTTGGCCGTGAAGGCGTCGTCGTCGACGAGCGGCGAGGACGTCGAGAAGTCGTCGAAGTCGCTGTCCTGCGCCACCGTGCCCCAGATCGTGGTCGGCTCCTCCGAGGTACGCGCCAGCAGCAGGCGCTCCTCATACTGGCCGATCACCGCGGGGTAGCCCTCGAGCACCGAGAAAGCGTCCATTGCCCAGATGCTGATCGGCGACAGGTCGAGCAGCGCGTGCCCGTAGAGGCGGATGGTGACGACGGTCGTCGAGGTGCGCGCGATGATGCGCGCCCAGCGCCAGATGCCATCGGCGCCGAGCAGGCGAATGGTGCGGC
>Ga0247822_10000036_pt1 | contig 47487 bp, 45 predicted proteins | sample 13C_Cellulose_Da_FD_192423 | JGI IMG/M metagenome (GOLD analysis project Ga0247822, IMG submission 192423) | Soil microbial communities from agricultural site in Penn Yan, New York, United States - 13C_Cellulose_Day30 | ecosystem: Environmental > Terrestrial > Soil > Agricultural land | place...
GCCTGCATCAGCGCCAGGCGCGCCCAGGCAGGCCGGGTGGCCGAGGCCGACGCCGCGCTGCTGGAGCGGATGCGGCAGATCGCGGCCCAGGTCGAGCAGGCTGCCGCGAGCGGCGACGAGGCGGCCGCGGCGGGTGCGGTCGAGGCGCTGAACGCGGACCTGCGGGCGTGGTGGCACGCCGACGAGAGCAGCGACCAGCTCGGCTACGGCAAGCGCCGCGCGGCGTCCGTGTGGGGCGCGCGGTTCCCGCTGAACAGCGCGGGCAGCTTCCAGCTGCTGCGGCTGCAGGTCAGCCCGGAGCTCACCCTCGCCGGGGACAACGCCTCGGTGCTGGTGCCCGACGAGATCCAGCCGGCCATCGGCGGCGACTTCGACGGCGACCGGTTCATCAACATGCTGCGCGAGCTGCTGCCCGACACCGCCTACCAGATGCTGCGCCAGGGCACCGGGCTGCTGACGAGCACGGGCGTGATGTACTCCACGCAGCCGTACATGGAGGCGTACGCCAGCCTGCTGTTCGCCGCGCGCCAGCTGCCCGGCACGCAGCGGGCCCAGCTCGCCGACCAGACGCTGACGCGCGTGTACCGCAAGGTCTCCGCGCTGCTGCGGGCCTCCTCGCTCGCGCCGCGCGACCGCCGGACGCTGGTGGGCCAGCTGGTCACCCGGCTCAGGAACGGCGACGCCCGCGCGCTCGAGAAGATGCTGAACCGGCTCGCGGCCGAGCACGCCCCGGCGATGCGGGCGCTGGCCGACCAGCTCGACGACAGCCCGTGGCTGACGCTTGCGCGCGTCGTCGAGGACGACCTGCGCCGGTTCCAGACCGAGTGGGCCCTGCACACCGACGAGCTGAACACCACCGGCCGCGTCGAGCTGCCCACGGTGAACCGCTCGATGCCCGCGCGGCACGCGAGCACGACGCGCGCCACCTCCGACCTGCTGCAGGCGGCGACGATCACGGGGCGCGCGGAGTTCTTCCGGCTGACCCAGGTGCTCAAGTACAACGCTCGCCGCGAGGCCACCGACACCACGCCGGAGGAGACGGCCGACGCGCTGGCCGACCTGTACCGCACGTTCACCGCGCGCAACGACGGGCTCGTGCGGCCCGGCGAGAACGCGCTGTTCGACGGCACGCTGGCCCAGAGCCGCACGATCGGCTGGCTGCGCGACATCGCCAGCGAGGCCCGCCAGTACCTGGGTACCGCCACCACCGGCGAGGCGATGGTGCTGCTGGCCGGTGCGGACGTGGACGACGTCGACGTGCGGGTCCGCGCGCCGCGGTCGGCCGGCACGGTCAAGCTCGTGCAGGCGCTGCTGAGCAACGTGGTGGACCACCTGCGCTCGGAGTACGCCGAGGTGCTCGGCCGCGACGCCGCGCTGGTGAGCCGGATCAACTCGCTGGACTCCCTGACCCGCCCGAACTTCGAGGACGGCGACCACACGCACGCCCAGGGCGGCGACGCCTTCGTCGAGGTGCTCGGCGCGTTCCCGATCTACGAGCTGCTCGGCGAGCAGGGCGCGGCCATCAACACCTGGACGGTGCGGGGCCTGCGCAACTGGCTGATCGGGCTGCGCGCGGACGTGCGCGAGGAGTGGATCGACGCGCTGCAGGCGCACCCGTCCTACGCGAACGACGCCGAGGGGAACACCTCGGCCTACCGGGTGCTGATCGACAACGTCACCGAGTCGGCGCGCATGCAGCTGAGCGAGAACCGCCAGACCGGCGTGCCCACCGGGGCCCTGACGCGGGCGAGCACGACGGCGAGCCGGAACTTCGCCGACCTGCACGACCGGCTGCGGAACATCGGCAACATGCGCGGCTACGACATGAGCACCCCCGCGGCCGTGCGCGCGTTCCTGGCGACCGACGTCCGGCTGGCCGAGGCCGTGATGAACCTCATCACCGTGCGCGGCGTCGTGGCGGGCACCGTGCTGCGCGACACGAACGGCGAGCTCGAGCAGGTCGAGTTCCTGCAGTGGGTGTACGACGTCTTCGCCGAGCCGAAGACCAAGCGCGCCGAGATGGTCCTGCTGCGCCAGACGCTGCTGTTCGCCAAGCTCGGTGCCCAGGTCGTCGACGAGAACGGCGCGCCGGTCGAGGAGTTCGACGCGAGCCGGGTCAACGACCGCATCCTGCGGCTGTGGCTCGACCTGGACTACCGCGCGGCCGACGCCACCAGCAAGTACCGGCTGCGCGACACCGACACCCGCGACGAGTTCCTGCGGCTGCTCGGGCAGAGCCAGAGCGTGGACAAGTTCATCGGCGCGTTGAACCTCGACCACCGCTTCCGCGACGAGTACACCCCGCCGTTCATCGCGTGGGCCCGTGACCGCTCGGTCGTCGAGGCCAGCCGGTTCGGCTCGGGGATCTCGGACGTGCAGGAGGGCACCGAGATGCGCGACGCGCTGCGTGACGCGGCGCTGACGGCGGCCTCGGTGATGAACGACGAGGAGGCCGTGCAGTCCTACCTCGACGCGAACCAGAAGCTGCTGGCCGACCTGCGCTCCGCGCGCGACGGCGGGGTGCGCGGGCACAACACCGAGCTGTGGGAGCGGTACGTCGCCTGGTTCAACCTGTCCAAGGACCTGCCGCTGCTCACGAGCGTGTCGGTGTGGCTGCAGCAGGCGAAGTGGATCAACACGATCGTCGGCAACATGGGCGTCAAGGGCGTGAGCCCGGACAACGTCGCGCCGCTCGGCAAGGCCCAGGCCGCCCAGCTCTCCTCGTTCGACTCGGCGCCTGGCCGCCTGCTGCGCTCGATGACGGCGGGCGACCTCGGGGGCCTGCTCAGCAACCCCAGCCAGCTCGCGGCGAGCGACCGGCAGTTCGTGCTCAACGACGGCACGGTGGTCGACTGGACCGCCGTCACGCCGGAGCAGAGCCTGGACCTGCTGAGCGACCCGAACACCGCGGGCTTCGCGGCGCGCATGCTCGGCATGACGGCGCTGGACTTCAACGAGGAGCTGGGCCAGAACCTGCTGGTCTCCATCGTCGGGCAGGGCGTGGCGGGCTTCACCGCCGACCCGGCTGCCTCGCTGTTCGGCACGGACACCGAGAGCAAGTTCCGGCGCCTGATGGTGCTGGAGGGCATGGCGACCCCGGCCGGCACGACGCCGATCATCCCGATGATCCTGGCCGAGCAGATGAACATCCGCGAGGCTGCGCTCGACCACCCGCTCGCCAGCGACGGCGTCGAGCGCGAGCAGATGGCGGTGCAGATCCTCATCGACCTGGCCGACGCGCTCGACGCCGTGACGCGCACGGCAGGCGTGTTCAGCCGGACGCCGGGCGAGCTGCCCAAGCTCACGCTGACCACGGACGAGGTGACCGGCGAGCGCATCCCGCGGCTGAACCAGATCCTGCTCAACGCCGCGCGCGCCGGGCGCGTGTCCAAGGGCGTCGACAACCTGGTCGCCTCGCTGCTCCCGCTGGACCCGACGCTGCGCGACCTCACGCACGAGGCCGTGCGCGCCTGGCACGCGAAGTTCCTGCGCGACGCCGTGGCCTCGGGCGACCCGATGCGGCTCAAGGCGGCGCAGAAGATCGCGCGAGACCTGGCGAGCGTCGACGAGATGACGACGCCGCTGGACCAGCTGCTCGACACCTACGGCGACTTCACCGACCCGAACACCCAGGCGCTGCTGGTCACCGCCGTGCGCGGCTCGGGCGACATGGTGCTGGCCGCGAGCTGGGCGCGCGACGAGCTGCTCGCCGTCGCCGACACCGCGCGTCCGCAGGTGCCGGTCACGCTGAGCGACGGCACCGAGATCGGGCTGCCGAACCTCAACAAGAGCCAGTGGGAGACGGTCGCGCGCGCGGTCATCGCCTACTCGATGCACGTCGCGTACGGCGTGGCCGTGCAGGTCGACCAGCAGATCAGCGTCTTCCCGTCGCTGTCGAACCGCGACGCGCTGCTGGCCGACCGGGCGGCGTGGGACCCCACGTTCGTCGAGCCGGCCATCGACCTGTTCGCGCCGGGCCTGCTGCGCAACCCGGCCGCCGCGCCGCACCCGCTGCTGGAGGCGCAGATGCGTCTCGTGCGCGCGATGGGCCCGACGCTCCCGGCGATCGAGGACCCGACCGTCGCCGAGCGCGCGGTGCTCAAGCTGTTCATGCCGAAGGACGAGCACGGCGGCGTCACGGGGCAGTGGCACGCGCTGCTGCCGGGGCTGATCCAGGCGGCCAAGGGCGCCGTCGCGGCGGCCGCCGCCGAGTCCGGCATCCAGATGGCGGGGCTCACGCCGGAGCAGCTGCGCTTCTTCGCGGCCACCACGCGCCAGGACTGGACGCGGCGCCCGCCGGACGCCGAGCTGTCGACCACCGCGCTGCCGGTCAGCCAGCTGGTCACCGCCGTCGGCAAGCGCAAGACGCTCACCTCGCAGATCGACGTCACGGTCGCCGGGTTCGACGGCGTCCAGCAGCGCGCGCTCGCACAGCTGGAGGGCCGCGTCGCGCGGCGCGTCGAGATCGTGCTCCCCGACGGCACGCGCACGAACCTGATGGCCGACCCGCGCTACTCCACCGGCCTGCTGCTGCCATCGATGACCGGCGTGCCCGCGGGCGAGGCCGGGGTGCTGAACCTCGACACGCTGCGCCAGGCGGTCAGCACGTGGCTGCTCGACGCGAAGGTGCCGCGCGCGACGTGGTCCACCGTCCAGCTCGAGCTCGGCTTCTTCCACCCGGACACCAAGGCCGTCTCGGTGATCCGCGACGCGGCCGCGCAGTACGAGCACAGCCCGTGGTTCGACGGCGTCGGCGGCAAGACGGACGCCGCGTTCGCCCAGCAGTCGCTCATCGCCTCGATGATGTTCTCGCTCGACGGGCTCGTCCCGGCGGCGTACGAGCGCGCGCTGGCCTCGATCAAGAAGCTGAGCAACGCGCTGCAGCAGGTGACCGCCATGCCGGAGTCGGAGCGCCGGGCGCGCGCCGAGCGGGGCCTGACGGACATGGCGGGCATGCTCGACTCGCTCACCACCTTCGCCATGCAGCAGCCGATCGACGGCAAGCCGCTGCCGCTGACCGACTACAACGCGCTGCGCAAGGTCTTCTCGCTGCTGTACGTCGTGCGCTTCGTCGACGAGACCGGCTCGCCGCGCGTGCTGTCGTCCGAGGAGGTCATCGCCCGGCAGGCCGCGGGCCAGACCTTCGAGCTCGGCCAGCACGCCGAGGTCATCGGCCTGCCGCTGCAGCACGTGCTCGCGCTCATGGGCGAGTTCGACAACCCGCGCATGACGGTGACCCCGTCCGGCGACCAGACGTTCTCCCCGGACGTCAGCCGCGCCGCGCAGTACCAGCGGTTCCCGGCCGGCGCGTGGACCGAGCAGATGTTCGGCGGCTTCCTCGCCGTCGAGCGGGACGCCGAGGGTCGCGCCGTCGGCTGGGCCAGCGCGGACCTGCTGACGCTGCCGGAGCTGCAGAACCAGGGGCTGCCTCGGGTGCGCGTGCGCAGCCGCAACGGCCAGATCCCGCGCTCCCCGCGTGACTACTTCGGCCCGTTCCGCAAGCACGAGCAGGCCGTGCTCGCCCAGCGCGTCGCGCGTGGTGGGCAGTACTGGGCCCAGCAGCGCAACGACGCCGAGGAGCGCGTGCGCGTCGTCGAGGCCAACGTCGCCACCCAGGTGCTGCAGGCCATCGAGCTCGCGGCGAACGGCCGCTACGTCGACGCCGCGCGGCTCGCCTCGGTCAAGGGCCCGAAGGCGAAGCGGACGAACGACTACTCGACCGGCTGGTGGTACGTCCACCAGGGTGCGCGCCAGGGTGACACCTTCCAGGGGATCATCACGACGTCGGCCGACATCGAGGCGAACACCGCGATGGGCGACACGGTCTACATCGCCGCGTCGACCTTCCTGCCGGTGCACGGCCGGATCGACCCGAACGAGGCGTTCGGCGCCGCGCGCGCCGTGCTTATCGAGCTGGCGAAGACCGGCGCGACGATCAACCTGCCGACCGACCCGGCCGCGCCGGACCTGCGCCGCCAGATGGTCACGTGGCTGCGCGAGCACAACTACGCCGAGGAGGAGGCTGGCGGCGGCTCGTTCGTGCCGCAGCCGGTCGCCGCGCGCAGCCAGGTGCAGGCGGCCAGCGAGTCCACGCTCAACGGCGCGACGCACCGCACCAGCTCGAACCGCGTGCTCGCCGACCTCTCGCCGCACAACCCGGCCAACGAGAACAGCGCCTCGCCGGTCAACGGCGGCACCGACATGCTGCAGCAGTACCACCTGCGCGAGACGGTGCAGACGGGCCGCTTCCCGGACTACGGCCCCGTGCTGTCGGCCGAGGGCGAGCAGCGCACCCGGTTCATCCAGACGCTGCTCGACCTGGTGACCCGGCCGGACGCCCGCGAGTACCTGCTCGTGCAGTCGCAGGTCGAGCCGACCGACACGGCGGCCGTCGCCGAGCTGAGCCGCGCGCTCGACGCGCTGCGCGACCGACTGCGCCAGGCCCAGGGCGACCCGCGCCGTCGGCTCATGCCGGACGAGGGCGACGACTTCGGGACCGGCGACCTCGTGCCGCTCGGCAAGTACGACGCCCGCGGCGAGCTGGTGGGCATCCACCTGTACCGCCACGGGCACGAGCCGGTGGCCGAGGCCAGCATCGTCGGCGGCGCGCTGCCGGAGGGCAACGCCGCGCTCGGCGTGCCGGTCCGGCTGACCATCGACAAGGCGAAGGTCGACGCCGGGCACACCACGCACCGAGGCACGATCGTCGAGGCGAGCTGGCTCGGGCTGGAGGGCATGGTCCTCGACATGACCACGGACCTCTCGCTCTACGGCGCGAAGGTCTTTGAGCTCGGCACCGGCATGAAGTGGACGCTGACGCCGCTCGCGCGCGACGTCATCGTGCCGACGCACGCGATCCTGGCCGGGCGCCCCGTGCTGCTCGCGGCCGACCAGGCGTCGCCGTTCGCCAAGAACGCGACGGCCGAGTGGCTCAGCTCCGTGCCGAAGATCGTGGAGGCCGTCGGCTTCGACGTCATGCCCTACCTCGTCAAGCTGCTGCGCGACGTCGACTACGACGCCCGCAACCCGCAGACGTACGAGGAGGCGGAGAACCAGGTCCGCGACATGCTGGTCAAGTTCGCGGCGCGCTACTCCGGCTCGATCCCGGCCGCGGCGCTCGTCAAGCGCAGCACGCCGGAGTTCCGCGACCTGCTGCTGGCCCAGCTGCGTGCCGGGCTCGAGGAGGTCGCCGGCCGGGAGATCCCCGCGCTCGACGCGCCCGCCCAGCAGGAGATGGCGGTCGGCCTGACCTACCTGGAGGCGGTGCTCTCCAGCATCGTCGCGGGCGGCCAGCTCTCGGAGATCCTGTCGGCGCCGGGCTACGTCGGTGCGCCCTCGGGCTCGCCGTCGCACACGATGCACCCGGTCTTCACCACGCTGATCCAGGCGCTGCCGCAGAACCACCCGGCGCGGCTGGCCTTCGTGCAGCAGATCAACAGCCGCCTGCCGTTCGAGGCTGGTGTCGGCTACGAGCTGCAGCCGAACCTCACGTGGATCAGGCACGTCACCGACTCGCGCGGGCGTCACCACGGCATCCCGACGATGCTGGCGTTCCCGGAGATCCGGGTGACCGACACGAACAGCGAGCTGACCGAGCAGGCCCAGGGCCGCAAGCAGCGGGGCTCGTTCTCCTCGACGACCGCGTCGATGATGTACGCGACGTGGGGCGCGGTGCCCGCGCTGACCCGGCAGCTGCGGGCGGGCGCCGAGGTGCTCGCGCCGAACCGGTACCTCCACACGGGAGAGACCGGCGCGCGCCGGGCCTTCTTCAACTTCGACGTCGCGTCCTCGCCGTTCGCTCCCCGCATGGAGGACGACCTGCGCATGACGCGCGAGGAGTGGAGCCACATCACCAACCGCGCGCTGCCGCGTCGCCGCGCGCTGTCGGAGGGGCTGGTCACCGACGGCTGGTTCAAGGACATGGACCGGGGCCGCCGCCGTGAGGAGGAGCAGCGGTACCGCACGGCGTTCAACGACACGCTCGCGGCGCTGCGCCTGACGCAGAACGACGCGGCGCTGCTCGTCGAGATGATGCGCGGCGTGCTCGCGCGGCCCGGCAGCGGCGAGCAGGGCGTCGAGTACATGACGCTGCGCGAGGCGCACGCCGCTCTCACGCTGATCCAGCGCAATGCGCGTAACGGCGACCTGCCGACCTACGGCGGCGCGGTGAACCTGCCGTCGCGCGCGGCGCTGGCGCGGCTGCACGAGAACGGTTACGTGCTGCGACGCGGCGACGGCACCCGGCGTCCGGTCGAGAACTGGGACGACTGGGTCGACGTCATGCTCTCGACCGTGTTCGGCGACAACACGGCGCTGCGCGGCTACCCGGCCGTCTCGAACATCGTCGACGGCCTGCTGTACGAGTACCGCAAGGACGTGCGCGGTCTGCCGGCCACCGTGCAGAACCGGCTGGCGGGCATCCTCGGGATGCTGCGCACGAACTCCGGGCTGCTCATCACGAGCCCGGCGCTGCGTGACGGCTTCGACTCCCCGAGCGTGCAGAACGGCCGTCTGGTCGGCGACGTGCGCGAGTTCGAGTCCAGCAGCGCGGAGTTCGAGCAGTTGCCGCAGGACGCGCGCACGATCGTCGAGCAGCGCATGACGGCGTGGGAGAGCAAGCAGGGGATCTCGCGCCGTCGCCAGTCGCCGCGCGCCGAGGCCATCGCCGGGGCGCACCTGCGCAACGACGCCGTCCACACGAACGTGCTGCTGCGCTTCGTCACGCTGACCACGGCGCTCAAGGGCCTGCTGAACCCCGGCCTGTGGGCGGGTGCGTTCATCGAGCTGGCGAACAAGGGCGGCCAGGAGCGCGTGGTGTCCTGGCTCGCTGGCGAGACGCGCGGCGCGGCGGCGCTCGGCGGCCAGGGCTTCACGCCTGAGCAGCGGGCGCAGTGGCGTGAGGTCATGGCCCAGCTCGCCGACAGCCCCGCGTTCTACCAGCGGGTGTACGAGCACACGAACTACCGGATCGACTCCGCCGAGGCCATCACCTCGATGGAGGAGCGGCTGCAGCGCGCGACGAACCGCGTGGCCGCGGCGCTCAACGACCCGACGTGGGGCACGCGCAGCAAGGTGCTCGCCTCGACGTTCATGGAGGCGGCCTGGGACTCGATCAACAAGCTGCCGCTCGAGCGCACCGTCACGGTGGAGCAGTTCCTCAACACGCTGCGCCAGCCCGACGGCGTCGACGCGCTGAACCAGATCAGCCGTGACGCCGTGGCCCACGGGTACAGCCGCATCGAGTACCGCCGGAACCTGCAGGACAACCTCGCCGAGCTGACCCGCCGGTCGCTCGTCGACGGCTTCATCAACAACGGCGGCCGGGTGGCGAACACGCTCGGCGTGCTCTTCCTGCGGCTGCCCACGCTGTTCTTCCGGTTCCGCTCGAACACGATCATCAACCTGCTCGGGCTGCAGGCGCCGCACGCGGTGGCGACGGCGCTGTTCTCCAGCCGGCGCAAGCCCGGCGGCCTGTTCTCCGCCGTGCGCGGCGACACCGCTGACCAGGAGACGATGGACACGGCGCGGATCGAGGACTCCTACGACCTGACGCGCTCGGTCATCCGCTCGGGCGTCAGCCACACGCAGCTCATGATGCTGGCGATGGTGATGAGCTCGCTCGGTCTGGGCGGCGAGGACGACGAGGAGAAGCTGCTCAACAAGCTGCGCCGCTACCAGAAGCCGATCGTCGCGCAGGACCCGCTTGACCTGCAGAACGACTTCCGCAACGCGGAGGCGTGGTTCTCCGACCTGCTGCCCGCGGGCATGGGCGTGCCGAGCTGGATCTTGCGGCCGTTCGTCTCGCCTGCGATGGGCGTCGCGCGCTTCGCCGAGACCGGTGACTTCCGGCAGGTGCTGTGGGGCTTCATGGACGCGCTCGGCAACATGCCGCTGCTGAACGTCGACAACGTGATGAACAGCTGGATGATCGCCAACGAGTTCGCGGCGGCCGCCCAGGCGCAGACCCAGGACGAGAGCGACGCCTCGACGGCCGAGGCCGGGCGGCTGCTGTTCACGGCGGTCGGCACGCTGGAGAACCTGCTGCTGGAGTCCGCGTTCCTGAGCATGATCTACCAGGGCGCCGACGAGTGGGACCGTGACCCGTACAAGGTCCCGCTCATCGACGAGAACGGCGGGCTCGTCGTCAACAAGCTCGGGCTGCCGCGCGCGACGACGGGGCTGACCGAGTACGTCGACCCGACCACGGGCGAGGTGAAGAACGCCTACCTCTCGCGCAACGACACCGACGCGCGACTGCGCGCGCTGGCCGAGAACCGGCCGGTGTTCGCCACGCTGGCGTCGATCATCATGCAGGACGCGACGTTCCTGCGGTACAACATGGTGCCCAAGACCCGCGAGGTCGACTCGACTGCGATCAGCCAGGAGGAGGCGACGCAGATCATCGTCTCCATCCTCAACCACGAGACCGGGGCCGAGGAGCTCACGCTCGACGGCGCGGCTGGAGTGATCCGCGGCATCCACCTCGGGACCGTGGCGCTCGACGACCCGGCGCTCAACGGGATCTTCATCCCCAAGGAGATGCGGTTCAAGATCCAGAAGCAGGTGCTCGGCGACCTCACGTCGAAGTACCTCGACCTCGGGTTCAGCAAGAGCGAGGCGCTGAGCAAGGCGAAGGCCGAGTACTACGGCCAGGAGTTCGGGGCGCCGGAGGCCACCGGCTTCGCCGACATCCTGTGGTCGGACGCGATCCCGCAGTTCCAGACGCAGCAGTACGCCCAGCTGAACACGACGTACGTCATGGGCCCGAACGGCCGGCCGATCGCCACCGGCCTGCAGCGGTCGGTGTTCGACGCCGTCGGCCTCAACCCGGGCGGCGCGCTGTTCTTCCAGCCCTACTTCACCGGGGAGAGCGGTGACCTGCCCACGGACCAGCTGCTCAACTCGACCGACCCGGGCCGCGCGATCAACCTCGGGCAGCGCGGGCTGGTGAAGATCGACGAGTCCGTCATCACCCCGACGGCGGAGGAGATCGGCGAGTCGATCACCGAGGCGCTCGACGAGATCGCCGACCAGATCGACAGCCTCAACGACGCGCTCGGCGGCTTCGGCGGCTGGGGCGGCTGGGGCGGCGGCCGCCGCGGCTTCGGCGGTGGCGGTGGCGGCGGTGGGTACCGCGCCGACTACGGCGGCCAGGTCGTGCGGCTCAACACGCCGCGCGGGTTCGACGTCCCGTACGCCTTCGACCCGCGCAACGTGACCACCTCCAACCCCATCATCCGCCGCGCTACCGTACGTCGTGAGCGGTTCTCGTCTGAGCGAGGAAGGCTGAACCAGTGGCAGTGAAGAAGGCGTACGAGACCGTCACGGAGTTCGAGGACTGGTACGAGCGGACCAGCCTCGACCACCGCGACGGCTCGCTCATCGTCCACAACGTCAGCCCGTGTGCCTCGCACTACTGGTCGGAGTTCGAGAACTTCAAGCGGGAGCACCAGACCCGCATCAAGAACTTCCACAAGTACGCGATGATGGCCGACGCCGAGGTCGTCTCGCGCAAGCCGGACCTGCCCAACGTCAGCTCCGGCGAGGTCGCGGGCATGACCCGGCGCACCGCGCGCAGCGTCGTGCAGAACACGCCGAACGTCGAGGTCATCTGCGAGTTCGACGACGACTCGCCGAAGGGCATCCTCGCGCGCTACGTGCTCAAGACGAAGATCATCGGCGACGAGCTCAACAGCAACGAGATGCAGCAGAACCTGTTCGCCTCGACGATCAGCTCGTTCACGCTCGGCTTCGACGCCGTCGTGCCGGTGCTGACGCAGAAGGCCGACGGCTCGTGGTGCATGGACTACGACGCCATCGGCTACGCCGACGTCTTTCCCGAGCCGGGCGTCAAGGACGCGCAGAAGTCGCCGACGTTCTACGTCCGGCGGTACCTGACGAAGAACGAGGTGCACGGCCTCATCCGGAACAACGTCGTGGGCTGGCACATCCCGGCGCTCAAGACGCTGCTCAAGAGCAACCCGCCCGCGCGGCAGGCCGAGTCGGTCAGCAGCGAGGAGAAGAAGTCCGGCCAGATCCCCACCGGCTACGAGATCATCACCTGGTACTCGAACACCGGCGCGCCGTTCCTGACGTTCGACGCGCTCGGCAAGATGCTGCTGCGCATCGAGGAGAACCGCGACCCGCTCAAGCGGCACCCGGTGCAGGTGCTCGTGCTCGAGCGAGACCCGCAGCAGCCGCTGGGCAAGAGCCAGATCGCGCTGGTGTACGGGCGTCAGGAGTTCCAGGACCTGATGCTCAACGGCGCGATGAAGCAGTGGTACCGCAACATCAACCCCTCGCTCATCGGCTACGGCACCGGGCTGAACGGCACGCTGAACCTCTCGCCGGGGAAGTTCACCAACGTGCCCAACCCCAACGCCAAGATCGAGGCGTTCGAGGTGAGCACGCAGACGCTGCTCATGTACGGCCAGATCGCCCAGCAGAACCAGGGCTCGATGATCTCGCTCGTCGGCGCGGCCGACCAGCAGATGGCCGCGGCCGCCGGCAACGGCATGAGCCAGACGCCCCAGGGTGTCGAGGCTCAGGAGAAGATGGTCGACATCACGACCAACAACTACCAGAAGGCGGTCGAGTACTTCTTCTCCAAGTACTGCTCGTACGCGCTGACGGTCTACTTCGCCGAGATGAAGGGCACCAAGAAGCTCGTGCCGTCGGCGGAGACCCGGGCGGCCCTCATCAACGCGGGCATGCCGGAGACCGAGTTCGACGAGGACGGCTCGCTCAAGGTCGACATGGCCGAGATGGCGACCACCTACCACGTGCGCTGCATCCCCGGCTCGCTCGTCGAGCTGGAGGACGAGAAGCAGCTGCGCATCCTGCAGGAGATGCTCGTGCCGATCGCACAGGCCATGCCTGCGTTCGCCAACACCCAGAACCCCCAGATGCTGGAGGCCGCGGCCGCCGCGATCCAGTACATCCTGCGCAAGCAGATCGAGCTCTCCGGCTCCTCCAGCTCCGGAGAGCTCGCAGCACTGTTCGGCGGGACGACCAAGCCGGAGCTCGCGCAGCAGGGCGAGCGGGTGGAGGCGCTGGAGAAGCAGATCAGTGGCTTTGCCACCGAACTGTCTACGAACAACGAGAACACCAACACCCTCGTGCTCCAGCTCTCGGAGCAGATGAAGCAGCTGACCGAGGTCAACCAGCTGCTCATGCAGAAGCTGGGTGTCACTACGACGCCATCTGTCGCTGCTTAGTACGAACAGTTCCTCGCGTAGTACAGGAGGAGACCTTCCTTCTGCCACGATGTGCTCGCCAGCGCCAGACCGCCTGGCGGACCGCTCAGCAAGAGAGGAGACCTCGATGGTCACCCCCGTCCACCGGGACAGCCTGACCGAGTACCAGATCGCGCTGGCGACGATCCTGCGGATCAGCTCGCCGATCTCCGGCATGTTCACCGGCTCGGAGATCAAGCCCGATCCGACGAAGCGCTCGATCATGGTCCCGGACATCCGGGTCGACGACTACATCGTCGACGCCGAGATCTCGCGCATCGGCGCGGACCACTACTCCGGCTCGGAGTTCACGGGCGAGTGGAAGAACGGCATCCCTCCGATCGAGTGGCGCCGCTACTCGATGAGCCGTCACCGCTCCTTCGGCTTCACCGTCTTCGACGAGCAGCTCCGCTACTCGCCGATCAAGAACCTCCCGCAGGAGTACACCGCGCGCAAGATGCAGACCACGGTCCTGCGCGACCACGACAAGTACTGCCTGTTCGCCGCGCTCTCGGGCCACATGACCGGCAAGCTCGTGCCTCGCACGGCCGCCGACACGGTCGGCCCGTTCAACGCGAACGCCGCGAAGATCAGCCACACCGGCGACGCCCGCGACTACAAGTGGATCGCGGAGCCCGGCGAGGACTCGGACAACGAGATCCAGCCGTCGTTCGCCACGATCAAGGGCATGTACCTCGACACGACGAACCCGCTCGCCACGCTCGACGCGCTGACGCTGCTCTTCTCCGACAACTGGTTCGACTCGAACTTCGGCAACGGCGAGCGCTTCCTGCTCGTCACGTCGGCGCTCGAGCTCGCGTTCATCAACTACCTGATCGACGCGGGTGCCGGTACGGAGTCGGCGTTCAAGCTCCTCAAGGACGGCGACATCTCCGGGGCCAACGCCGCGGGCTACCTCGGCACGCTCAAGGGCTCGTGGAAGCTGCAGAAGATCCACCCCGAGTTCCTGCCCCGGCTCTTCACGGACGCCAACCTCGTCGTCGACCCGGTCGCCACCACGGCCACCGGCTCGCGCTTCCTGCGCCAGGTCGTCGGCCTCGCCGCGTACAAGAACGCGGTCCAGGTCTACGACTACTTCGCCGAGCGCCGGCAGGAGGACGGCGGTGTCCGCTTCAAGGGCACCGAGTACGTCCAGGACTTCTCCTACGACGCCTGGGCCATCGACCAGCTGTCGGAGGGCATCGTCCCGCTGTTCCTCCCGGGCGCCACGATCCAGACCGGCACGGCCGGCACGATCACCGGCACCACGGCGGGCACGGGCGGCGTCCTGCCGTACGCGCTGGCGGAGTCCTCGTTCGAGTGGGTGGCCGACAAGGTGCAGGCGGCGCGCGCGCAGCTCTCCGTCGCGCCGATCACGTACCCGATCAGCGGCGACTCGGTCCTGCTCTCGCGGCCCGAGTGGTACCACCAGCCGTACACCTCGACGACGGCGCTCGACACGGGCCTCGCCATCCAGGAGACCGGCGACGTCGCCCACCGCAACCCGGTGCTCGACGCCGACTCGTTCGGCGCCGGTACCTCGGAGGCGGAGGTCATCGAGGGCCTGGTCGAGACCACGCTCGACGCGGCCACCGCGCGGGCGAACTCGACGGCCGTCGTGCTCGGCGACAAGCGCCGGTTCGCCAACCCGTCCTCGCTGTGGGAGGTCACCACGGCCGGGACCACGGCGGCGGCGCAGCCCAGCATCACCGGGCTCGACGTCGACGAGACCGTCACCGACGGCACCGCGGTCTTCCGCCGCATCCTCTGAGGTACGGAGGGGCTGGTCAGGTACTACCCGACCAGCCCCTCCGCCCAGTACTGTTCGAGCAACGAGAGAGGAGGTGACCCGTGGACCAGCTGATCGAGCTGCTCCGTCAGATCCAGGAGATCGCCGGGGTCATCATCGAGGCCGTCGAGGCCGAGGCCGGCGGAGGCAGCGAGGCCGGTCCGAACACTCCGGACGAGGGCGGCCAGGCGCCCGAGGCCGGTGCTGGCGCTCCCCCTCCGCCCGGGTCGTAGTCGCCACGGAAGGGGGCGGCACGGGGGTCCTCCTTCCCCCTGTGCTGCCCCCTTTCTGCTGCCCCCACACGTCGAACGGAGAGAACGGTGACCACAGGGCCCGACCGGCTGGCGATCGTCAACGCCGACGGTTCGTTCCAGAACCCGCTGACCGAGCTGCACATCCGCACCATCGCCGAGGAGGTCATGGCGGAGTACGAGCCGCCGGACCCGGGCGGTGGTGGTGTGCCGCTCACCTCGTACGTCTCGCAGATCGCCACGCTGCCGGACTACCCGACGTCGTTCCCGGCCACCACGCACAGCCACAGCGCGGCGCAGATCAGCGACGCGAGCACGGCGGGCCGCGCGCTGCTGACGGCGACGACGGCCGGTGACCAGAAGGTCCTGCTGTCGCTCGGCAACGTCGCCGACGTCGTCCAGCTGCCGCGGGACTCCGGCCGCGTCACGATCCACGCCACTGCGCTGAACACGTTCCCCTCGCGCGCGAGCAAGGTCCCCGCCGGGTACACCGGCTTCGTGACGTTCCGGCACGAGCGCTTCGGCACCTGCACCGTGGGCCCGGCTGACGGCGTGCAGGGGGACACCCTCAAGGACCTGCAGCCGTGAGCCCGGTCCGGGAGCGCTACTTCAACGGGTCCGAGTGGACCGGCTGGCCCGTGCCTGTCGGCTGGCTCGACCCGTGGGCCGGTGGCGACAACATCGGCATCCTCGAGCCCATCGGTCAGGGCGAGGTCGGTGCCTTCGGGCAGACGACCCGCAACGTCGGTGCCGGGCTGTACGAGGACCGAGCGTTCCCGACCGAGGAGCTCGTCGTGCAGACGGGCGTCACGTACAACGCGACGAACAAGCGCTTCACGATCTCGGTGCCGATCCACAACATGGTCATCCGTGGCTTCGTCACGCTCACCGCGACCGGCGAGCTGTGGAACTGCCACGTCGCCGGGCCGACGACCGAGTACACCGGGGGCTACCTGGCGATGGTCGAGGGCCCGTCCAGCGGCACCGCGCTCGGCAAGGTCTACTGGACGACCATCGCGCCCATCGTCGCCAGCGCGTACTACGACGGTGTCGGCCGCGGCATCGAGATCTGGTACAGCGACATCTACGAGACCTGCGACGGCGTGCGCGGCTACCACACCAACGCTGCCGGGGCGCGCATCCACTCGCACGCCTGCGACTACCACCACTCGACGCAGTTCCGGCCGGACTACGCCAACGGCACCGGCCGGCCGGAGACGCACAACGACACCGGCGTGCAGTGCCAGGGCAACATCGGCACCGACGACGACATCTCGTTCGACGGCTGCCGCGTGAACGCCCGCCACTCGCTGAGCAAGGGCACGCTGCCCCCGACTCGCACGCAGATCGCGGCGCTGATGCTCACGCCGCAGTCGGGCGTCGGCCTCGCCGTGCACATGCGGTTCGACGACGGCTGGCTGTACGGCGGCATGTACTGCGTCAACGCTGGCGGCAACAACCTCGGCGACTACGGCGGCAGCTCGCTCACGATCCGGAACACGCGCTTCGAGCGGCCCGGCACCGACATGTTCGGTGACGGCCGCGCGCCGGACCGTGCGCTGGCCGTCGACTCCAGCCTGACGCTCGTGCACTCTGGCAACACGTACATCGACAACGGCGCGCCTGTCGTGCCTCAGCTCTCCTAGGAGGACGCGTGACCACCTTCGACTGGGTCTCCGGGGTCCAGCTCGCTGCGCTCTCCGTGGGCGCGAACGTCACCACCGCGAACGTGTGCCCGACGCCGATCTCCGGCTTCTCGTGCGCCATCGTCACCAGTGGTGGCGGCACCGCGAGCAAGGACGCCAGCGGCAAGCTGCTGCTCAAGCACAACACCTCCGGCGTCGCGCGCTTCGAGGGCACGCTCGCCTCGCCGACGGCGATGTGCTCCATGCTCATCAAGCTCTCGCTGCCGACCGCGAACCCGGCGACGAACAGCCGCATCCTCGAGGTCATGGACAACCAGGGCTCGCCGGGCTCGAAGCTGCGCGTCGACCACCTGACGTCGGGTGCGGGCAACCTCTACAACGCGAGCAACGGGTCGATCTTCACCACGAGCGGCGCGGGCGCGGACCTGAGCGGCGACCTCTACGTCCACGTCGGCGCGCAGACGGACACCGCCACGACCGGCAAGTACCGCATGAACGTCTACGACAACGCGTACTCGCTCATCGGTGGGACGACGTACAGCGTGGACAACGCGAACGTCGGTCTCGTGGCGAACCTCATGCGCGTGCTGCGAGTCGGCCGGATCAACACGATCACCGACACCGGCGACCTGCTGATCGACTACATCCGGTTCAGCGACAGCCAGATCACTCCGCTGTCCCCGCTCGCGGCGCCGCCGACCCTCGTGATCGACACGCCCGAGGGTCCGTTCTACATGTACAAGGCGAACACGAGCTCGACGCCGGGCAGCGGCGGGGCGCTCACGTACTCGGTCGCGCACATCTCCGGACCGAACAACCTCGCCAGCGTGAAGGAGCCGGTCGACGGCTGGTTCTTCATCAAGCAGGGGACGGCGACGTCGGTGTACCGCATCACCGTGAGCGAGGGCGGCAACGACGCCTTCCAGGACGTCACCGTGCCCGCCATCGAGACGGCGCTCCCGACGGGCGCCGTGCGCGAGCGCGTGCACAACGGCATCGGCTGGGTGTAGGAGGAACCGTGGCTCAGCTCTCGAACGTCCCCGCAGCGGACACGTACCTGCGCGTCGAGGCGCGCAAGTCGTTCCCGCTCGGCGTGCACATCTACGACCCGAACGGTGCCGTCGTCGACCTCACCAGCTGCACGCTCACCATCGTGGCGAAGCCGGTGCCGATCAACGACGACAGCGACACGGCGAACATCCTCGCGCCCGACCACGTGGCGAACATCCCGGTGCCGACCGGTGGGTACGCGATCTTCAACATCCAGGCCGCGACGCTCGACGTCGAGCCCGGCGAGTACCCGTTCGCCATCGTGCTCATCTCCAGCGACGGGATCTCGACGATCCTCGTCAAGGGCACGCTGCAGATCGAGCAGAACACCGAGTGGACCTCGGTCAACTCGATCTACTCCTACGCCAACCCGACGTCGTCGCTGTCGATCTACCTGCGCGAGCAGCAGTCGATCAACGTCGCCGTCGGAGGGACGCCGCCGCCGGGGATGAACTTCGTGCGCGACGACGTGATGGCAGCCATCGAGGGCTTCGACCCGGACTCCGTTGCGTACATTCCGGCGGGTGGCTTCCCGGGCTACGTGCTCACGAAGGTGAACCAGGAGGACTACGCCTTCGAGTGGCGGCCGGTCGGCAACGGGCAGTTCTCGCTCGACGCCACCGGCCAGCCGAACGGCTTCGTCCCGGTCGCGCTCGGCGACGGCACGTGGGTCTGGGACGCCATCGGCATCGACGCGACCGGTGTGCCTGCCGGCCAGGCACCTGTCGCCAACGGAGACAACACGTGGAGCTGGGCGGAGGTCAGCCAGGACAAGCCGGACTGGAACGCGATCCCCGGCAGCGACGCCGAGATCCTCAACAAGCCGACGCTGGGCACCATCGCGGAAGACGACAAGGGCGACTACTACGCGAGCGACACACTCGTCTCGGCGATGGAGGGCGTCGTCTTCCAGACCACGATCCCGACTGCGACCGTCGACAACGTCGGCGTCATCTACTTCGTCTACACGCCGTAGGAGGTGACGCATGGGGTGGAGCAACGTCGGCAACGGGAACTCGCAGGTTCTCCTGGAGATCCAGGTCGTGAACGCCGACTACAACACGTACTGGCTGCGCGCCGTCATCTACCTCACGTGCCTGCGTACCGTCGACTCGAACAACAACTGCACCGTCGGTACCCACTGGCCCGGCCGTTCCGGCACGCTGGCGCTCAACGGTGCGTACAGTCATGCGCCGGTCTGGTACCAGGACATCGCCGTCGCGCGCATTCGCGGCGCGGTCAACAACGTCGGCGTGCACATGGACTGGTCCGGAGTCGAGTACTGGGGCACGACCCTCAGTGCGACCGCCAGCTTCGACGTGCCGCCGCAGGTGACCGAGCCCGACCCCGGTGTCTGCACGGCGTTCGCTGCGAGCTCGACCTCGCTCACCGCCTACATCTCGTCCGCGGGCTCCGAGAACGGCGCGTCCGCCATCGACTGCGAGTTCCACCTGTACGCCAACGGTCCGGCCGGCGGAGGCGGCACGCACGTCGCCACCATCGGCGGCGCGGGAGCGGGCGTCGGCTACGGCGGTGGCACGTTCACCGGGCTCACGCCGGGAGGGCTCTACTACGCCTACGGCCGCACGCGCAACGCGATCGGCTGGAGCGCCTGGGACATCTCGGACGCCGTCGTCCTGCCCGCGAACCCGCCGACGATCACCGACGCGTACTACGCCGGGAACATCACCCGTGACTCGGCGACGATCTACAACTACGTGCTGTCGAACACGGGCGGCGCGGCCCCGAACAACGCGCGCGTCGAGTACAACACGGCGCCGAACTCGACCGGTTCGACGGTGAAGACCGCGGGCTCGTGGTCGCACGTCACGCTGACGGGGCTCACGGACCTGACGACCTACTACTACCGCGTGGCTGCCGCGAACACAGCGGGCTGGGGCGCGTACGGTCCGTGGAAGAGCTTCACCACGCTCGACGACACGCCGAACAGTGTGGCGACCCCGTCGTTCAGCTCGGTCACGGACACCGGCTTCACGGCGACGTGGACGGCACCGGCGATGAACGGTGCTTCGTTCATCGCCTACCGCTACGAGCTGTCGCTGACGTCGACGTTCACCACGCTCGTCACGAGCGGAACGACGACGAACCTCTCGCAGACGTTCTCCGGGCTCATCCCGGGGACGCGCTACTACTTCCGTGTGCGCGCCAACGCCACCCCGGCGAACGGCGGCTTCGGGACGAACAACCAGAAGACGACGGGCATCGCTCCGAACTCAGGGCTGCGCGTCTACTCGAACGTGCCTGGTGTCGGCATGCGACAGGGCACGCTCTACGCGAACGTCGGAGGTGTGATCCGTGAGCTTCGGCCGATGGTCAACATCGGCGGGACGATGCAGACGGAGTAGTCCCCTGGCAGTCAGTTGTTCCCTACACTCGTGTCAACCGAGGAGGAGTCATGGTCCAGACCAAGCAGCAGCTCGTCACCAGCACGAAGCTCGTCTACGCGGGCAAGAACCCGCTGGACTACATCACGATCCACGAGACCGCGAACACGAAGACGGGGGCTGGCGCGCAGATGCACGCCAACCTCCAGTCGCGCGGCAACGTCCGGCAGGCCAGCTGGCAGTGGCAGGTCGACGACACGTGGGCGATCCAGTCCTTCCGCAACGACCAGCGCTGCTGGCACGCGGGTGACGGCCGCGGCGCGGGGAACTACTCGAGCGTCGGCATCGAGATCTGCGTGAACCCGGACAGCGACTTCGTCGTCGCCGTCCAGAACGCGGCCTGGCTGACGCAGGTGCTCATGGCCGAGGGCGCCGTCCCGCTGGAGCGCGTCGTCCAGCACAACCACTGGTCCCGCAAGGACTGCCCGAACTTCCTGCGCGACGGGAGCAAGGGCATCACGTGGGGCGACTTCATCTCCCTCGTGCAGGGCGCGCCCGTGCCGACGCCGACGCCGGTGCCCACTCCTCCGCCCGCGCCGTCGCAGCGGCTCAAGGTCGACGGGGACTGGGGCAGCCTGACCACGGGCTGGCAGCAGAAGATCCTCGACACCCCGCAGGACGGGGTCATCAGCCACCAGTGGCGGGACAGCTCGAACGAGAACCTCTGGGCCGCGCAGTTCGACAAGACGAAGCTCGGCTCCACGCTCGGCCGTGCGATCCAGACGCGGCTGCACGCGCTCGGCATCGACGTCGGCAACGTCGACGGGCTGCTCAACCGCAAGTCGATCACCGGCCTGCAGCGGTTCTACGGCACGCCGGCCGACGGCTTCCTGTCCGACCCGTCGACGATGGTCAACGCCATGCAGGTCGAGATCAACAACGGCTCGTTCCTCGGCATCAAGGGCTGATCTCCTCAGCCTTCCCCTCCCACTACAGGAGTTCCCGTGATCGTCGAACCGGTACCCGACGCCCCGTGGTGGGCCAACTTCATGCTCATCTTGACCGTCGTCGCGGTCGTGCCGACCGTGACCGCGCTGGCCGCGAAGCGCCAGGCGAAGCGGGCGACGGTCGTGACGGAGGAGGCCCACGCGGAGACGTCCGAGAAGATGGACCGGGTGCTCCACAACGTCGAGAACAGTCACTCGCGCGGGCTGCGCGACGACCTCGACGACAAGATCGGCAACGTCGTGAACGCCATCGAGGGCCTGCGTCGGGACCTCGGTGGCGTTCACAGTGAGCTGCGTGACGCGCGCGACGACATCGGCCATGTGCGCCGCGACGTCGACGGCATCCGTACCGAGGCCCGCCGTGACAGGCGGCGCATCGGCAACGTCGAGCGCAACCTCACGACGGCGCTCGGCAAGGCCCAGGGGCTGCTCGAACTGCACCACCCTGGAGGCACGGATCTGCTGGCGGGCCTGGAGGAAGACCCGCCAGACGACCAGCTGTAGCGTCCGCTACGCTGGGCACGACTGACCAGGAGGCATCATGGGCAACATCCTCGCCGAGCTCCTGCCGCGCACGATGCGGCTCTGGCTCTACGTCATCGTCTTCTTCGTCCTGCTGGGCCTCGGTTCGTGGCAGGCGGCGGAGGGGGACTGGCTCGTCGCCGTCGTCGCGTTCCTCACTGCGCTGGCGCCGCTGCTGGCAGCGGGTAACGTGAACCCCGCGCCGGCGGCCCTGGAGACTGGGCCCGGCACGAATCCCCACGGGTCGTCGGCGACCAACGTGCCCACGCAGCAGTCGAGCGTGGAGGACGAGTACCCGTACCGGACGTACGACTGATGGTCGACACGAAGCCGAAGGAGCGGACAGGGATCGCACGGTTCCTGTTCGGTCCCGGCACCTCCGAGCGCGCGCCGCAGGCTCCCACGGCCAGCGGCGCGCGCGCGGGCGTGACCGCCGTCAACCGGCCCGCCGCCACCAAGGAGTCCATCCGGGCGTCGGCGGGCTCCGGCGCGCGTGCGGGCTCCGGCGCGGTCGGGCTGCAGCAGCGCATCGAGGCGGCCCCGTCCGCAGCCCCCAAGCCGAAGCGCGTCGAGTCGAAGCCGGACACCTCCGAGCGCGCCCAGCGCTGGGCCGCGGCGTACAACAAGGCGAACCGGCGTGAGCTCACGCAGGAGGAGTGGGACCGGCTCACCGAGCCGCAGCGCCAGCAGGTCCGGTTCAACGGCCAGCTGCTGCAGGCGTTCGACGCCGACGTCGCCGCGAACTCGAGCGAGCGCCGTGAGACCACCGGCCTGATCTCCCAGCTCGGTCTCGCGCCGACGCTGGAGAAGGACATCACCTCCGGGCTCGGCTGGGGCGTCGGGCCCGCCGTCACGTACGACGACCTGTTCAAGGCGCAGCCCACGCGCCCGCAGGCCAGCAACGTCGGCATGGACTCGATCACTCCCGAGGCGCTGCCGACCGCCCAGGTGCAGGCCGACGAGCGCAAGCAGAAGCTCGACACCATCTCGGCGAAGCTCGGCGAGTACCTCGCCAAGACCGCACCGGCCGAAGCGCAGGAAGCACTGGCTCCGGCTCTCGCGCGGGGCTCGGAGTACAAGTTCGCCACGCCGCAGGCGCAGGGCGACTACGAGGTCACCTTCTCATCGCTGCTCGACCGGAACCTGCTCAGCCAGGCTGCATGGAGCAACGTGGCGGAGGGCCTTCGCGCGGCAGGCTACGACCCCGAGGACTTCAAGGGCTACGTGCTCGACCGCATCAGGATGCTCCCGAACATCGAGGGGCAGTCGTCGACTCAGGATCTCGCGTCCTGGTTCGGTTCGTAGGAGGTCACGATGGTCATGCTCATCGACGGTGTGCGTCGGGCGACGCCGAAGGCGAAGGACCCGGCGTCGATCCCGGGCACGCCCGAGCACACCGCGCGCGTCAACGCGGCGTGGGCCGCGCGCTACACCGGCGGCAAGTCGCCGGTCGTCACGCCTCCGTCGACCGCCGCGAGCACCCCGGCCAGCGGGCGCACGTACGGTGCGACGAAGGCCGCCGGTGGTGGTGGCAGCGGCGCGGCCGGCGGTGGTGGTGGCAGCGGCAGCGGCGCGCTCAACGCGATGGCGCGCAGCGGTGCGAACCAGCAGAAGTCGGCGCTCCAGCAGGCGATCGACGCCGCGCTCGCGCAGAAGCAGACGAACCAGTCGAAGCTCGACTCGCTGCTCGGACTCGTCGGCGGCGGGCTGCAGCGCGGCCGCGACACCGCGCTGAGCGGCGTCGAGCGCGACCTCAAGACGCTGCTCGACCAGGCGTTCGCCCACTACGGCGAGCAGATCAGCGACCTCAACACCGGGCTGCGGGACAACGAGGCGTCCGAGGCCGACTCGTCCTTCGGGAACATGGCGAACCGCGCGCGCGAGCGGGGCGACCTCGTGACCGCCGCGCTCGCGCAGGGCGCTGGCGAGAGCGACGTGCTCAAGGCCCAGCTGCAGGCGCTGCGGAACTGGTCGGCGAACCAGGCCGAGATCAACCGTGGGTACTTCGACACGCTCACGTCGACGAACTCGGCGATCACCGACCTGAACACCGGCACGAAGTCGGCGATCACCGGCTACGAGATGGACGCCAACCAGCGGCGCGGTGGCATCTGGAGCGACTTCCACTCCGGCATGGCCGACGCGTACACGCAGCTGGACAACCTCGCCACGAACAACTTCCTGCTCGACCAGGAGATCGCGGCGAACCAGCAGAACATCTCCGGCCAGGACGCGCTGCTCGCGCACATCGCCGCGGGCAAGAGCGCGGACACGTTCGTCGCGCCCGCGACGGCGGCCGGCTCGACCCGCGCGGGAGCGCCGTACACCGGCTACAGCCAGGAGGCCGCGCGCTGGGCGGGCGAGGCGTACCAGAGCCCCGGCGTGAGCCAGGCGACGCAGGCGTGGGAGGGCCAGGAGACGACCAGCACCCCGCTGGGCAACTCCCGGCTGCAGCCGCAGGCCGACGACGCCGGGCGCAAGCCGAAGAAGCCCGAGGGCGCGACGCTGAGGAAGTGGTGAGGTGAGCAACCCCGAGGTCGCCATGACCCTCGACGACTGCGTCGAGGAGGTGCTCGGCGCGCTGACCGGGCTCGAGCTGCGCTACGACCCGCAGCTCGACCGGTACCGCACGATCACCCGCGCGCTCAACCGGGCGCTGCGGGCCAACGCGCGCGAGCGCGAGTGGTCGTACTACAGCACGCTGGAGTCCATCGGCACGGCCACGTACGGCGTGCAGGACGTGCACCTGCGGCCCAGCATCCGGCCTCGGATCATCGGAGGCGACACGGTGCGGCTGTGCCGTCAGGACGGCACGCCGATGGTGTGGGCCCACTTCCTGCCGCGCGACGCCATCGAGAACTACCCGCAGCGCCGCGGCCTGTGGGTCTCGGTCACCCGGCAGTCGCTGCACTTCTCGCGTCCCTTCACGCAGGGCGAGCACGGCCTGACCATCCAGCTTCCGGTGATGCGGGAGCCGAAGATGTTCCGACTGCCGGAGCAGCCGACCGACCCGAACGAGCCGCTCGTGCCGGTGCCGGACGAGGTCCGCAACCAGGAGCTCGACTTCGACTACCCCGACGTCGTGATCGCGCGCGCCGCGTACTTCTACGCGCAGACCGACCCGGTCATGCAGCCGCGCGTGCAGACGCTGGAGGCGGAGTGGAAGGACATCTACTACGCCCTGAACGAGCGCGACGACCGAAACACGGACTCCCCGTTCCAGAACGAGTTCGCCGTCCCGATCGAGGGCACGATCCACGACACGAGCTACCAGCCCCAGCACCACCCGCACTCCGACGACAGGTGGTGACCGGTGCCTCCGAAGGCGAAGATCGCGGCACCGATCGACCGGCCGCTGTCCAAGGCGTACCTGCGCGAGTTCACCGGCTGGACCACGGCGTTCCCGCCGGGGCTCGCGGACCCGACGTCGCTGCGCACGATGGAGAACTGCTGGATCACGCGCGAGGGAGCGCTGGCGATCCGGCCCGCGCTGCGCTCGATCTTCTCGGAGACGAACTGGATCACGACGAACTTCAACGCGCGCATCGTCGGGTCGTTCGAGACGTTCTTCCTCAACGACGGGCGCAAGGCGCTGCTGTTCGCCACGAAGGAAGCGGCCGGACACATCACGTTCCGAGCTGCTGTCGACGACGGGCCGACGTACACCGTCGCTGCTCTCGCCACGCTCGGCTTCACGGGTGACATCGAGGACATGAACTTCTCGGCGTCGACCACGTACGTGCGGTACCTGCAGATCGACAACAAGGTCTTCGCTCTGCCGGACTCGACGAACCCGCTCGACACCGTGCGCATCTTCTACGTCGGCGAGACGAAGCGTCTCGTCGCGCCGAAGACGCTCACGCACCCGGACTGGTCCGGCGCCGACGCGCCCGTCGTCGTGCTGCCGGACGCGGCGTGGATCAACGGTGCCGTCAAGAACTCGATCCCTGCGGCTGAGACGCCCATCGCGGGCACGGCCAGCCAGCCGCTCACGGGCACGCTGATCGACTCCGACGCGGCGGACAACACGTTCAACTTCGGCTACTTCTACACCTTCCAGAACGAGCTCGGCGAGACCGCGCCGTCGCAGATGACGGTGGTCAAGGGCAAGCGCGGCTGGAGCCAGTGGCAGTTCCAGAGCGCGCACGCCAGCGGCGGACCGAGCGGGACGAACGTCACCGACCCGAAGATGGCGTGCGACCAGCTCGTCGCCATCGTGCCGTCGAGCGCGTTCGACGTCAGCGTCCCCGAGGGCGCGACGGCCTGGAACCTCTACATGGTCACGTGGAGCGACCAGGGCAACGTGCCGGTCGAGGGCGTGCTCGTCGCCTCGCGCGACCTGACCGGTGGCGGCGCGATCACCCGGAACACCCACGGCTGGCTGCAGCACACGCCGGTGGCCGAGTCCTACGACATCAGCGCGCCGCTGCCGACGCCGAGCCCGCGCACGAACTACAGCGCGCCGTCGAGCGCGAGCCAGGGTCTGGTCGCAGGGGACCGCATCATCCTCGTGAACGACCGGCAGGCGGCGGCCGTGATCCGGTGGAGCTCGAACCAGCTCGGCGAGTACACGAACTTCTCGTCCACCAAGGGCGGCGGCTTCAAGACGCTGACGGCGGGCAACCTGCTCGTGCCCGCGTGCGTGAAGCTCTGGCAGAACCCGCAGTCCGTCGACACGCTCGCGGTGCTCTGCCGCGGCGTCGACGGCTACTCGACGTCGTACTACATGGCGCCGGCCAGCGTCGCCGGACAGACCGGTGCGACCGAGATCATGGGCTTCGAGGAGACGACGGCGACGCCCGGGACCGTCTCGCCCTGGGGTGTCGAGGTCGTGAACCAGGGGCTCTACCACCCGCTCGACGACCAGCTGATGAAGAGCACGGCGAGCAACTACAACATCAGCCACAAGACGATGACCGACTCGATCAGCAACCGCTGGCTCGAGCTGCTGAGCAAGCAGAACATCGTCTCGTCCTCGCTCGACAACCGGATCTACTACGTCGTGCACAACCCCGACGGCGCGGCGCTGGAGCAGGGCTGCATGGGCAACGAGCTGTGGGTGCTCGACGTCAGCCCGACGACGCCGACCTGGTCGCGCTGGCTGATCCAGGCGAACTCGCTGCACAAGCTGGAGGTCGAGGGCAAGCTCTACATGGCCGTCGTGCGGCCCGACGCGATCTTCGTGCTCGACGAGCTGTCGATGCTGGACGAGTACTCCGACGCGGGCGAGACCTCCGAGCGCGCGATCCCGTGGCGGGCCGAGACGAACACGCAGGGCGCCAACCGTGCGCACGACGCGTGGGCCCATCTGCAGCAGGTCAACGTCACGCTCGGCAACTTCATGGGTCGCATGCGCTTCGGCATCCGCGGCAAGGACCAGCACGGCATGGACGTCGTCGTGCAGAAGGTCACGAAGGACCTGACGACCGTCGACCTGTCGGCACGGCCGCAGCCCTGGGACGTCGAGGACTTCCTGCTCGTGCGCCGCGACCTCAAGGAGTGGCACTTCTTCGCCGAGTCGGTCATCGAGAGCAACGAGGTGCAGCCGTCCTACGGGCAGATCAACCTCGTGCAGTACCGCTACACGCCGGTCAGCGTGAACGTCGGGTACGAGTACGGCTCGGTCGAGACGTTCGAGTACGGCTACGCGGCGGCCGCCAACGACCCGGTGTCGTCCTACCCGAACGGGGTACCGTCCCCTTACCCGGATCGCGCTCACTGAGATAGGGTTCCTAGGTAACGGCGGGATCACACCTAGGAGTTCACATGAGCCAGGGCAGCAAGAGCGCCTACTACCGGGCGCTCAAGGACAGCGGCGCGACGCTGACGAAGCACTACCGCGAGTACACGACCGACGAGCTCCGCCAGCTGGCGACGGCGCAGGGCCTGCAGGTCGCGGAGCCCGCGCCGGCCGATCCGCTGCCCCCGGCCCCGAACGAGATGGCCGAGGTGCGCGAGCAGCTCAACGGCCTGGCGGGCGTCGTCGGCAAGCTCGCCACCCTCCTGCTCGCGGAGCGGGCGCAGCCGCCGATCCCCGCGGACTACGGCGTCCAGCCCGGCGGGCCGCGCGCGCCGCAGTCTCCCGTGCCGCAGCCGGGCACCCCGGTCAACCCGCAGACCGCGTTCGCCAAGCCGGAGCCCTCCGCGCCGGGCCTCGTCAACGGCGTGAACCCGCTGGAGCACGCGGGCGTCCTGCTCAACTCGAAGAAGCAGGGCGAGGTGCTCTACGTCGACGAGCAGGGCAACGAGTGGTACCAGCCCGAGGTCAACAAGCCGGGCTACGCGAAGGGGCGTGTCCGTCGGGTCTACCGTGACGTGGCCTCGGAGATGACGACCGAGACGATCCAGGTCGGCAACTACATCGAGACCTTCGAGGTCCCCGACGACAGCCGTCGCACGAAGACGGTCGAGGCGAAGATCACCCTCCCGTCCTACCAGACCGGCATCTTCAAGGCGCCGGGCATCCCGTTCAAGATCCACACGTACCAGGGGAACCGCGGCTTCGACTGGGACGACGTCGTCCAGTTCTACGGTGCGCCGGACCTGGTGCCGGACACCATCAAGAAGGTCTACGTGTCGAGCGACCTGTGCTTCGACATCCCCACCACCAAGCGCGCGATCGACCGGGAGTACCGGGAGCGCGTGCTCAACATGAAGGAGACCGTCTGATGTCCGAGCCCACGCTCACCCCGCAGGACCAGCAGGACCTCGCCTCGCTCGGCATCACGCTCGAGGGCGAGCAGCCGACCGAGCGCTGCCTGCTGGAGCTGTGGCAGGCCGTGCTCGCCAACCGCATCCCCGCCGCCGCGAAGCCCATCGAGATCGGCGTCGCGACGGCGGTCGTGCGGTCGTGGCCGTTCCTGACGTTCCAGGAGACGGCGCGCTACCACGTGCTCTACCACGAGGTGCTCAACCAGATCGCCGAGCGTCTCGACGAGGTCATCGCCGAGAACCCCGAGGCGACGTCCTGGGTCGGCGAGGAGGACGCGGCGCACAACCACCTGCTGTACCGCCAGCTGCTCGTCGAGTGGCACCAGATCCTCGACACGCTGGAGTCCGCCTGGCGCGCGGAGGACGAGGAGTCACACATCTGGGTCGCCGTGATCCCGGACGTGCGCTCGTTCATCTTCTCGCGCGTCGGCCTCGCCGGGCACCTCGACGCCATCGGCTTCGCGCTGACCAACGACGAGTTCCTCGTCGCGCTGCAGGAGGCGAAGGGTGAGTGACCAGACGGAGTTCATCCTTCGGGCTGACCGCGAGGCTCAGATGGTCGACCTTCTGGGCTTCCTGGCGCCTGAGTCGGACGAGGTGGCAGCAGACCCGGGCGCGCCGGCGGACGGAGCTGCTGGGGCGGGAGCTGGACAGCAGCCTGCTCCGGGAGAAGGAGCTGGCGGTGCAGGCGTCGTCCCTGGCGCACCGGCTGCAGGAGATGGACAGCAGCCGGTCGTACCGGGAGTCGGTACCCCTGCTGCTCCCGCTCCCGCCGAGCCCGCCGCTGGAGGTGGGACGGCTCCTGTGGGTGGAGAACCCCCTGCCGGAGGTGAGCCTGCTCCGACCGGAGTAGACGCCGCCACGCTGCTGCCGAAGCTCGGCGAGGCGTCGACGGCGTTCGAGACGAAGCAGACCGAGGCGATCCAGCAGGAGGTCTTCGGCGAGCTGCGCACGGAGTTCACGAAGTACTTCGACGCGCTCGACCAGCACCCGCGCACGCTCGTCGGGCAGCGCGTGCCGTCGGCCACGGGCCAGGGCGAGGAGGTGCTCAAGGACAGCCAGGACGCCAGGGACTGGCAGGAGGCGATCAAGCAGCAGCTCGCGCAGATCGCCGCCACGCGCGTCGACCAGAAGAAGGAGGACATGCGCCAGGTCTTCGAGACCGTGCACTCCTCCATCGAGCTGTTCCAGAACAACCTCGACCTGTACCCGGGCACCAAGCAGTTCGACCGGGAGCTGGCCGACGCGTTCGTCGCGGCCGCCGAGCCGTACGCGCTCAAGTCGAACGGCAAGCTGATCGGCTACTCGGTCCCGGTTCAGCCGCTCGTCAACGCGCTGCGGGCCCAGTTCGTCGCGACGCGCGCCGTGAAGGCCGCGGCGCCGGCCGCTGGTGCTCCGGCTGCTCCGGCGGCTCCGGCCGCCACGGGCACGCCGACGGCGCAGCAGCAGCGGGCGGCCGAGCAGCCGCGCACCACGCTCGGCACGTTCGCCGGTCCGCAGGCGGGCATCCACAGCCAGGCCGGGCAGTCGGCCACCGGTGAGGACGACGTCGCGGCGGGCGTGCTCGGCGCGTTCCTGCGCCAGAACGGGGTGACCCTGTGAGCAGGCCGACAGCACGCACCTGCAGCCGCCGTGACGGCCTGGTCGTCGGCCGCTGCGGTGGCAAGCTCCACGCGCTGACGCTCGTCGCGGGCGTCGGCAAGATGCGCACGCGCCTGTGGTGCGAGCGCTGCAACCGTCCCGCCAGCGACAAGAGGGAGCCGTGATGGAGACCGAGCAGACGCAGCCCGACGGGGTCCCGGCGGACAGCAGCAGCCACAGCCCGATCCTCCGGTACTTCGAGTACGCGCACCTGCGCGCGGACCTCCAGCCCATCGCCCAGCTGTACTCGACGCTGGCGTGGCAGCTGGAGTACGACCTGCTCGGCGGTGCCGAGAAGGCCGTGGCGCTGCGCAAGCTGCTGGAGTCGAAGGACGCGGCCGTCCGCGCGGCGCTCTGAGGCAGGCGCGACCACATGGCGACGTTCCCTGTCCACTACCGTCCCCGTCCGTACCAGGCTGCAGCGCACCAGCTGTTCCGGTCGAAGCGGTACTCCGTCGTCGTGTGGTCGCGCCAGGCTGGGAAGGACGTCTCGCTCAGCATGGAGCAGTGCGAGGCTCGCCTGCGGACGCCGAAGACGACCGGCGTCTACGTCTCGCTGAACAACCCGCTCATCCGTGACATCCTGTGGCAGAAGACCTACCAGGACCCGGAGACCGGGATCTACTTCCGCATGCTCCAGGACAACGTCCCGAAGGAGCTGGCCGTGTGGAAGGACACGGTCATGGAGGGCCGGTTCTCCAACCACTCGCGGCTCAAGCTCCAGGGCTACTTCCAGTCCGGCCAGGACGCCAACGGTGTCGGCACGTCGTTCAACGACTACGCGTTCACCGAGCTGGCCCTGTTCACGCGCGAGGACCCGATCCCGCGTCTGCTGCCGATCATCACGAACGGCGCGGACAAGAGGCTCATGGTCGTCAGCACGCCACGCGGGAAGCGGAAGAACCCGCTGTGGCTGCTGATGGACTCGTTGCGTGACGACCCCGAGTACGGCCAGATCATCTGGGGCATCAACGACCTGAACGCGATGATGAAGCGCGAGGGGCTGCCGCCGGTCCGCTCCGAGGCCGAGCTCGAGCGGATCGAGGCGGCGTACCTCAAGCGGTTCGGCAACAGCCGCATGTTCAACCAGGAGTACCACGTCGACTTCGCCGAGATGGACGCCGCGGCCGTGTACGGCGAGGCGTACCTCAACATGCTGGCGACCGGGCGCGTGACGGACTTCGACCTGCACCCGGGCCATCCGGTGTACGTCGTGTACGACATCGGCTCGTCGGGTCAGCACTCGGACGCGACGAGCTGGATCGCGTTCCAGTGGTACAACGGTCGGCTCTTCCTGTACGACTGCGGCGAGGGTCACGGCAAGGCGCTGCCGGAGTACGTCGACCTGCTGCGCGAGAAGCCCTGGTTCAACCGGGTCACGCAGATGATCCTTCCGTGGGACGGCGAGCACCACGAGAAGGCGATCAACGCCACGCCGGCCGACATGATGCGGCTCAAGTTCCCGAACGTCGCCGTGCTGTCGAAGTCGTCGAAGGTCTGGCGCGTTCCTGACAGCCGGAACAAGTGGGGCGACGAGATCACCGACATCCAGAGCACCCGGATGGCGCTCTACAACACGCTCGTCCACAAGACGAACTGCGAGTGGATGCAGGAGTGCTTCGAGAACTACAAGTACGAGTTCGACAACAAGCTCCAGGAGTGGACGCAGAAGCCGCTGCACGACAAGTACTCGCACATGATGGACTGCCTGCGGTACGCCGAGCAGGCGACTCGCGAGCTGGACTTCTTCGGTGGCACCCTGGAGACGGTAGCCACCGGAGCGAGTGGCTCGCGCGACTACGAAGAGGACTGGAGGGGAGTCTGGTGACGAAGGAGACCATCACCCTGGAGGCTGCTCGCATCCACGACGAGGGCTGCTGCTTCGGCAGTGACTGCCCGTTCCGGTGGCTGCACATCACGGCGTTCCTGAACCGGGTGAGCTGGGCATGAGCAAGACGGTGCGCGAGGCGCTGCTGTACGTGGCGGACCACCCGGTGCCGATGCACGACCCGATCGACACCCCGATGTGGGAGCTGATCGCGCGCGGGCTGCACGACGTCGCCACGAACCCGGACCCGAAGGTGCGCGGGGCGATGGCGCGCGCGACCCGGGCGCAGCAGATGATCCTCGACCGGACGGTCGGCCGGCGCCGCGCCGGGTCGCGCCCGATCAGCGGAGCCCGCGGCCAGGTGGAGTTCGTCGACCTGACCGCCGGTGCCATCGAGCAGAAGGAGCCGTCGTGAAGCACACCATCGAGATCGAGCTGCCTGACGGTGCAGTCGTCTCTCACGGGTACGGGATCGTCGCGTTCTTCGACGAGGACGGCGAGTCACAGTACGCGCTGCAGTCGACTGGCATGGCGTCGATGACGGCGTTCCTCGGTTTGAGCGTGCTGGCCGAGCGTGACATCTACGAGTGGAAGAACCGATGAGCGAGGCCAGCACCGACGTCACCGTGCGGAAGTTCCGTCGGACGATCCCGCGCGAGCACCGCGTCACGCTGGACACCCGGCTCGCGTGGCTGTGGAGCCAGCGGTTCGGCACGGTGCAGACGATCTGGCTGGAGTCCGACGACCTGCACGACAAGCTCGCCGCGACCATCATGCTGCAGGCCGTCGTCGCCTCGGACCTGAACAACATCGCGCTGGTGTTCCGGCGGCTCGAGGGTGGGGCGCTGCCGGACGAGGTCACCCTCGACGGCGTGCTGACGCTCTAGCCTGCCGCAGCACGTCCGCCGGGTACCGCTGGCACGGCGCGCACACGCAGCCGTAGCGGTGCTTGCCGACCCAGCTGTGCGGCACCGTCTCGGGCAGCACGCGCGCGTCGTCGTCCAGCAGGACGAGCTCGTCGTGCCAGTGCCCGTGCTCGTCGTAGGCTCCCGGGCGGCCGGTGTGCACCGGGCCCGTGCGGTTCCAGGCCATCAGAGCTTCACGCCCTGCTTCCACTCGACCCACAGCGCCAGCGTCATCGGCCGGTGCCGGTAGATGTAGTAGCCCGGCCGGACGCGGTACGCCTTCTTCACCTTCCGCCCGGCGATGTAGGTCATGTACGGCTTGCCGAAGTAGTGGGTCAGGATCTTGTTGAGCTTCTGGATGTCCGCGCGCCACGTCGGCTGCCCCTTCACCCGCGGTGTCGTCTTCTCCGCCTCCATGTGCGCAGTGATCGGTAGGCCAGTGGCCCACTCGTAGATCATCACGGCGGCGACGCGGTGTTCGTGCTCGGGACTGAGCTGCCGCAGGAACTTGCGGACCTCGCGCTCCCACTGGATCAGCTCGGGGTTCTCGCGTACCAGGTACTGCTTCTTCGTGAGAGGCATCTTCGCCCTCTCCGAATCGGGCAGCACGAGCTGGTCGACGCGGGTCGCCCGCGTACTCGCCTGTGCCGTCGACGGCACAGGCGATACAGGGGTCGTCTCCTTCCCCTTGTACCTCTCCTTCAAGACCTTCTCGATCTCTGACAGCAGCCCGTCCTGGTTACCCATGCGGGCAGCGTAGCAGGTAGAAAAAAGAGGAGGCTCGTGGCGGATGCCACGAGCCCCCTCACCTGCGCATGTGCAGGTCTAGCCGCTGTACGCGGCGATGTTGCTGACCAGCTTCTCGGCCTCGCTGACGTCCAGACCGACGGCGATGGCCCGGTCGTAGACCTTGTCCTCCCAGCCCTGCACCTCGGCCGCCTTCATCTGCGAGCCGATGGCGAAGAGCCGGTTGTTGCGCTGGCCGGCCGGGATGGGCTTCGCCAGCTCGGCCTCGGTGTTGTGCTGCAGAACGAGGATGTCGTCCACGTCCATCTCCTTCACGCTCGCGGCGACCGAACGGTTCTGGTCGCGTCGTTCCTTCTTCTCCCTGAGCCGGTCGGCCAGGAAGTCCGGCAACGTGGCGACGCCACGCGGGTTCCACCTCTGCGTCGGGTAGTGGTAGACACAGCCCGTCGCGCGGATGTCGATGCCCGTCGCGATCCCGATGACGTCGTCGTACCGGCCGTAGCCTGTCACGTCGTCCCAGGGTTCGTCGACGAAGTAGAACAGGTGGTAGCCATTGCCGCTCTTGCTGGTCTCAGCCAGCGTGGGCGGCAGCTCTCCGAGCTGCGGCATGTTCTCGAACCCGCCGTTCTTCCCGTCGACGTCGATGCAGATGAACGGCACCGAGCGCATGACGTAGGCGAACGGCTCACCGCGCTTGCGGTAGGCGTACGCGGTGACGCGGTTGTTGAACTTCCCGGCGAGAAAATTTTCCATGAAGCCGGGCGCTCGGACCCCGGTCTCCTTGTCGAGCTTCCCGTCGAGTCCCCACCCCGGCTGGGTGGAACCGTCACGGTTCACGCTCACGGTGGCGACGTCGTAGAGGTCGGTCAGCACCGGGCTGTCCTCGTCGTACGTGTCAGTCATCCACCAGGGGTCCGTCGTCGAGAACTGCATCATCGTCTCCTTCCTCGGTGAGCTTCTCGATCATGCGCTTCGCGTCGTCGGTGTAACCGTCGACGACCCAGACCTTCTTGATGGACTTGCCATCGCGTACCGACTTGCGCACCAGGACGTAGCACTCCTTGAGCATCCGCATCGCGTCGATCGCGGAGTACTCGTCCTTCCCGTTGAGCAGCCAGGCATGGAACTGCCCGGCCAACTCCTCAGCCGGACGGCCGATGATGCGGTGCACGTTGTCCGGGTCCTTCACGATGAGCTCGTGCAGGTGCTGGAACGTCTTGCTGTTGAGCTGGATCTGCTCGATCTGCAGGTCGTAGGACGCCTGCGATGCCTTGAGCTTCTCTGCCCGCTCGAAGTGCTGGACGTAGTGGTCCAGCAGGAGCGAGAGGAATCCGCCGAGGATCGGTTCGGAGAGCATGTGCTCCTCGAACGCACCGTCGAGCGGGTACTCCTTCGGGAACCAGAAGCGGACGATCCGCCGCTGGAGAGCCTTGCTCTTGTCACGAGCCTTCGGCTCCTGCTGCTGTCCTTCCAGGAACAGCGCGTTCGTCTGCACGATGGTGTTCGTGCTGGCGTACAGCAGGCGCACGCCGTACTTCTCGCCGACGACGAGCGTCTTCTCCGTGCTGCTGTCGTCGACGTACTTGGCGGACGCGTCGAAGACGATGTTCGCCAGCTTGTTGTTCAGGTCGACGATGGATGGAGCGTTCGCCGCCATCTGCTGACGGGTCACGTTCGAGACGTTGGCGGCGCCGAGCGTCTTCTCCAGCATCTTGAGCAGCGTGCTCTTGCCGTTGCGTCCTTCACCGAGCAGCAGCACGATCTTCGCTGCCGACCAGCCCGGTGCGAGCACCGTAGCCAGGTGGTGCAGGAGCGAGTGGACCGGCTCGATGTCACCGAGCCACTCCGTCATCACGGCGAGGATCTCGTCCTTCACGGCCTGGTCCTCGTTGAGCGTGGGCCAGAGCACGTTCGGGATGAAGTCGCCGTTCGGCTCGACCAGCTGCCCCTTGGCATCGAGCACTCGCAGCCCGTCAGTCGTCTTGACGAAGAGCTCGTCGACGTGCGGCTTCGTGGGCCGCGCCGCCTCCTGCTTGAGCATGTAGTGGAACGAGCTGAACTCGCTCGGGTTCTGGAACAGGATGTGCCCCACCCTGTTCCCGAAGTCCTCGACGTCCTCGGGGGACATCGGGAGCCAGACCGTCTCCTTCGGGTCCGGGATCGTAGATGAGACGACCGGGTTGGACCAGAGGACGGGCACGAAGAGCTGGCTGTTGTGCTTCACCAACTGGTACTGCTGTGCCAGAGCCGTAGCTGTACGGTGCATCTCCGGCTTGGTCTTCGGTGTCTTCGCCACCGCAGTCCTCCTGTTGCTCGAAGGGACAGACGGGGCGGGCGGTCACCCACATCACTAGGAACCGCCCGCCCCGCCGTCACTGCTGAGCGCGCTTCGCCGCGTCGAACTTCATCTCCACGAGGAGAACGTCCTCGGGAGAATCCGCTTCGACCAGCTCGTCGATCAGCGTCTCTCGCGTGTTGTCGGGCATGCCTTGCCTTCCTTTCCTCGGGCGCTAGCGATGGTTCTCCACTAGCCCCACCCCCAAGTGTCCGAGGTCAGGTGACACCGAGGCACAACCGCACCACGGTCTTCTTGCTCACGTTCGACGCCGTACCGCGGGGGAGGATTCGGCCGATGACCTGCCTCCTCAGCGCTGCGTCGTCCGTGTCGTCCAGCAGGATGAGCATGTCGCAGACCTTGTCGAGGCCGTCGACTCCTGTGGACATGGTCGCCGTCCCGAACAGGACGTCGAGCTCGCCGGCCTTGAACGCGGTCAGCGTCTTGTCGGCGTGCTTCGGGTTGGGCTGGTAGGTCACCAGTCCGGACCGGGCCCCGGCCACGAGCGCCGCCTTGTGAGCAGCCTCCGCGATCTCGGCCCGCGCGCAGAACACCATGACCGGGGTCGTGGCGTTCCCTGCCTCTCGAGCGAGGACGTCGTACACCTCGTCTCGGAGGAAGCCGTCGTCGTCGATGAGCTGGTGCTTGCGGTAGGCAGACACCTGCTCCATGCGTGAGGCGATGATGCGCCCGCGGCGACGGTCGAGTCCGTACTCCTCCAGCTCGTCCGGGATCTCCGTGTCGAGCATGATGTCGGCGATCGGGAAGTCTGCGTGCGGGTCGTCCACGTGGTAGACGTGAGGCAACGCAGCCAGGTGATCCCGTGCCGACCGCCCGTCGAGGAAGCCCTCGACGATGGGCGTCTGCCCGAAGGCGTTGTAGCTGGTGATGCAGTTGCGGTACAGCCACTCGATGTAGCCGCCCTTGCTGCCGATCGGGTCGAGCACGTGCTCGACGCAGTAGACCCGCTCGACGTCGTTGTAGTTCGGCGTCGCCGACAGGATGACCAGCGGCGCCTGCATGCCCTTGGCCTGCGTGCGCAGCCGGGTCCAGCCGCTGCCCGTGTGGCCGCCGAGCATGTGGAACTCGTCGATGATGAACGGCCGCAGGCGCGAGAACTTCCGCCCCTTCTGCCGGTAGAGCGCGTGGCTGATGGTCTCGACCCGCAGTCCGATCTTCTCGGCGTGGGTCTTCCACTGGCCGTGGGTCTTCGGCGGGGCGACGACGGTGATGTCGTTGACCCCCGCCTCAGCCATCATGGCGAGCGCGGTGTACGTCTTGCCGGCGCCCGTGCGGAAGTACAGGCACGAGCGCAGCTCGGCACTGTCGGTGTGCAGCTCGCCGTCGAGTGCCTCCACCTGGTAGTCGAACCAGTCGATCTCCCAGGCGGAGGCCATCTCTGAACGAGAGATCACGTCGTTGCCAACGCGTGGTCGTTGAACCACACCTGCTTGGTGGCGTAGGCATCGCCGACGCCGCGCCAGTCACAGCCGGTGCAGATCCACTGGTCGGCGGTGTACGGCCGACGGCGGAACTGGTGGTCGCTGTGAATGTTGCTGATCGCGATGAGCGGGTGCTCCTGCTTCTCGCGCTCCTTGCGCTTGGCGATGAACTCGTCGACCGACCGCGCCGAGATCATGTCGTCGCCGACGAGCTTGCGGAAGATGTCGAGGTAGCCCTCGATGTCGTCGCTGTTGTCGGAGTAGTTCGGCGACTGACGGAGCCGCACCGTCTTCATCAGCAGCTGCATGATGGGCACGTCGGTCGCCTTGATCTCGACGCCGAGGTACCCGGACCAGACCTGTGCGATCTGCGGGAAGGTCACGGTGGGGTCACCGTAGACCTGGACTCGCTCGTCGATGACCTCGGCGAGCGTCTCGTTCCTGTCGTCCGTCACGACTCGTCTCTCTCCTTCTGGTGGCGGTTCTTGCGGCGCTGCTTCAGGGCGCGCTCGCGCTTGACCTTGGCGTGGTACTTGTCGGACTTGCCCCGGTAGTACGCGATCAGCTCGCTCCGGGTCTTGGCGTTGCGTCGACCGGGCACTACGGCCTCCTGACCAGGTGCTTCACCACGAAGTCGAAGACGACGCGGTTCAGCTCCTCGTCCTTGAGCGCGCCGTACAGGCCGATCCTAGCGGCCGACCGCAGGTCCTGGTGATGGGTGGTCTGGGCGAAACGCCAGACCCCCACCAGCTCCATGAGCGGCTGCTTGACCACGGCCTTGATGCCCGTGTTGTCGACGATCTTGGCGTTCGGCAGCGACCGGCGCAGGGCGCCGACGTGGTCGCGCATCCGGCTGTCCGTGGAGTAGGTGTTGCCCCGCTCCCGGTACGCCTCGATGAAGACGTGGGCCCCCGGGAACCGGCGGGTCCACAGCACGGCGTCGTTGATCTTGTCCCCGGCCAGCACCTCGCTCGTGACGCGGCAGCGGTCGGGCAGGAACTCCATCGCGACGGCGCCCATGTGCACCAGGCCCGGGTCGATCCCGATGAACGTGGTGCTCACGGCTGCTGCGTTCGGATCGCGTCGAGCATCGCCCGCTTCTCGGCCTCGATCTTGTCGAGGTCGATGTCGAAGAAGTCGGCGAGGATCTCGAACGTGGTGCGCTGGTCCGGCACGAGCCGGCCGCTGTCGTTGTAGTGCGCGAGGATGTAGCCGCCGCTCTCGATGAACTCACCGATCTGCTGGCTGGCGTCGACGATCTTCGCCATGCGCTCGTGCTCGGGGTACTGGCCGTCGGCCATGTTGATCTCCTTCGTGAAGGAGACGGGGCCGCCCACTTACGACGGCCCCGCCTCGGTCTACTTGATGTAGCGGTGCGCGTACTTCACGTCCGCTTCGAGCGGGAACGACAACCACGGTCCCGGGTAGGACATCGCCTTCTCCATCGTGAGGATGGCGTAGTCCAGCTGCACCTCGCCGCTGGTGATGGTGCCGGTCGGCGGTCGCCACTCCAGCACGATCTCATCGTGGAACTGCCCGATGACCATGACGTTCGGGATCTTCGATGCCCACGTGTGCAGCGACTGCAGGCTGCGCATGAACAGCTCACGGCAGAACGACTGCGTCAGGATGCCCGCGATCTTCCCGCCGTACAGCCGGTACCACTGGTGCGGCGGCGTCGTCATGCGCGCGCGCCACAGGTCACCGCCCTTGAGCTCAGACGGCCGGTAGTAGCAGACATCCCTGCCCCGGTAGTAGCAGCCGTGAAAGATACGGTTCAGCCACGCAGAACCTTGGGGCGTGTAGACCCGCAGCTCGATGGACTGTGCACCAGGGTGCTGCTGCTTGAGCGACTCGGGTGTCTCGACCGGGCAGATCATGACAGTGCCGCCGGTAGGGATGTCGTACGTGGTGACCTGTCCTGCCAACGCCTGGTGCATCATGTCGTCGAGCTTGCGCCAGAGCTGGACCGTTGCCGGGCATGCCCCGCGCCAGTCCGCGACGATGGCGGCTGACTCTCCCTCCGCCATGAAGATGCCCATGCGCTCGGCGAAGTCGTGCACCGCACCTGCTCCGGCGCCGTACCCGCACGCCAGCTCGCCGACCTTGCCGCCCTGTCGCTGCTGCTTCGTCACGTCCTCGTAGGCCACGCCGTTGAAGGACGAGTACGTCGTCGCCAGTCGGCGGTAGACGTCATCGCCACGCCGGTAGGCGTCGAGCTTCCACTGCTCGCCTGCGATGTAGGCCAGGCCGCGAGACTCGACGGACTTGAAGTCGCCGACAAGCAGCAGCCCGGACGGGTGCTCCGCCTTGAACACCTGACGGATGTTGTGCGTGAGCTTGTCGTTGTCCCACGGCACACCTGCGAACGAGGTGAGCAGCTCCTCGACGTCGCCGATCTCCTCGTCCAGACGGGCGAGGTTCTGCAGCTGCGCGCCGCGGCCGGATGTCCGGTAGGTCTGTCCGGCACCGACGTGCAGGTACTGCCCCTTGAGCCGGCCGTCCTGTGCGGTCAGGTCGATGATCGTCTGGAGCTTGGTCAGGCTGGACCCGCCTCGCTCCTGCTTGACCTTGAGCATCTCGAGCACCTCGTTCAGCTCTTCACGCGTGCCTCGGCCCGGAGTAGTGGGCAGATCCGGCATGTGCATCCGGGTCTCCACCCGGTTGATGAGCTTCGGCAGGTTCGTCTTGTCGAACGACTTCGCCTTGACTCCGCGCGCCTCGCACCACCGCTGCAGCTGCTGGTAGCTGCGGAAGTTGAGCTCCTTGTCCGGGTCGAACCTCGCCTGGAAGTCAGCCTCCAGTGCGGCGAGGTTCAGCTGGTACAGCTCCTGCATGCTGTGCACGAGATCGAGGTCGACTGCCCACCCGATGTCGTTCATCTGGTGGGTGATCTCCTCGAACTCGTACTCGATGGGCGCGATCCTGTGCAGGTACCGCATGTTGATCTTGCGGCTCAGGTCAGCGTCGACACCGCAGTAGCGCAGGAAGTCATGCCACTGCTGGAGCAGCGCAGGGTTGTTGCGCAGCTCGTCGGCCGTGTACGGGCGGCCGCCGTTCTCCTTGGTCGGGACGGAGAACGTCTTGATGAGGTGACTGCCGAGCTCGATCTTGTCTTCGCCCAGCAGCTGAGGTGCAGCTGCTTCGAGCTTGCTGCCCGCACCCATCGCTCGCGCCGTGACAGCGGAGTCGATGAACTGCCCGCCGTAGGCGATGCCCATCTTCTGCAGCACCGCGCGCTCGAAGCCAGCGTTGTGCGCTGAGATCGACGTGATGTACTGCAAGTCGTGGATGAATCGACGCATTGCCTTGTCAGGTGTCAGGACGAAGTCGTAGTACGTGATCGAGCCGTGCGTGTTCGAGATGGCAGCACACAGGACGGTGAAGTCCGGACTGTCCATGTAGCGGTACATGCCGTGTGTCTTGATGTCGACGCCCGAGAACGTCTCGAAGTCGAGTCCTTCGTGGCTCATGGTGTTCCTCTCTACGACGGATGACCGTCGTCACCGGAGGGCGTCGTCGACGTCCAGTACCTGCGGGTAGTAGAGCTGCATCAGTGCCGGGCAGTAGGGCTTGCCCTTGATGCCACGCCCGTGCGGGTTCGCCGGGCAGAACTTGCAGTGGTCGCTCGGTCCGAACGTCACGTCTCCTGCGAGGATCTGCTTCTCGTGATCGACGGACTGCTGACGGAACGTGTCGAGGTCGTCGGCCGTGAGGAAGACGGACTCGATGTTGTCGACGAAGGGCTGCACGATGTGAACCGTGACGCCCTTCGCCTTCGGTGCGAGCGGAGCGAACGACAGCGCGTAGTACTTGAGCTGCTCGTTGTCGTCGACCTCGACCTTGATCTTGCCGAACTTGTAGTCGACGACCTCGATCTGATCCTGCACGTACAGCACGACGTCGGCCTTGGTCTTCGGCGTGGTGGACAGCCACCACCCTTCGCCTTCGGCTTCGAGCAGCTGCTTGAACCGACGGGTCATGCGCAGACGAGCGACGTACTCCATCGCTCGCGCCAGCCCGAGCATCTCGGCCGGCGTGTACGCACCAGCCAGCTCGAGGAGGTTGTGCATGGCGGTGCCCCTGGAGCTGGCCGCCGTGTCCTCCTCGACGGGCAGCGTGAAGCCGGGGATCGCCACCTCCAGGTTGGCGCTGGCGTGGCAGGCCATGTGCTTCGCTGCGTTGCTCGCGCTCAGCCGTTCGATCGGCATGCTGGTTCTCCTAGTTCTTGAAGAGCCCGGTGTTCTCGGACACCTCGTCGATGGCGTGGTAGATGGGCAGCGTGCTCATGGTCAGGTAGTCGGGCAGCGGACCCCAGTCCCACTCGCCCTCGCTGTCCCGGATCTCGCCGACGATGAACGCGTCGCCGACGATCGGCTGCCCGTGCACGTGCATGCCGTACAGGATCGACGCGCGCGGGTTGAACGGCAGGCCCTTGCCCAACCCCTCCTCGTCGACGAGCATGACGACGCGCTGCGTGGAGTGCGCCGAGGTGAGCGGTGCCAGCCCGCGGGCACGCACCTGCTCGATGAGGCCGCCGTCGAACAGCGCCTCGTTCAGCTGCGGGTAGCGCAGCGACTCGACCTCGATGGTCTCGATGCGGGCCCGGCGGTCGGCCGGGATCTTGATGATCTTCGTGCTCACGATCTTCTCCTTCGTCTCGTGTGGATCGCGGACAGCAGAGGAGTCGAACCTCTCGGTGGGGGGACACCGCCCAAGCGCCGGGTGCTGCCCTGCCATGCACGACTGACTCAGCTGGTGCGACGGTTACTTAGGGTTCGCCGTCGCACCCGATGAGTTCTCCTCAGTCGTCCATGAAGATGTCGTCCTCGTCGAGGAACGTGCCGCCGGCCAGCCGGTCGCGGTCCTCGATGAAGACGATCTGGTTGGAGTACGCGCTGATCCCGTAGTTGCCCGGGTTCATGAAGAAGCCGGACAGGTTCAGCGTGGTGTACGCCCACGCGCCGGGGTACAGCTCGTGCACCGTCTCGCCGATGGGACGCAGCGTCGGGAACGACAGGATGCCGGAGTCCGGCACCTTGAGCTCGTCCTCGGTGTTGACGCGCGCGAGCTGCTCGATGTCGCGGCCGGCGCTGCCCGTGATCTTGAGGGTCGCCACGGCCCAGGGTGCGACGCCCTTGGTCTTGACGTAGACCTTCTTGAGCGGGAGGTGCGGCGGCGTGGTCTCCCAGCCGTCGGCCTCGCCCTCGGCCAGCGCCTTGAGGATCTTGTCCGCGAACTTCTTCTCGAACGAGTCCTTCTTCTCGCCCGCCGCGTGGCGCTTGAGGGCCTCCGGGATGTAGACGTCCCGGATGTGGGCGATCACCTTGTCCTGCTGGATCTTGTCGAGCAGGAACTGCACGGTCGGCGCGACCTTGTCGGGCGTCTTCTTGTACTCCGCCTTCGAGCGGTCGTTCGCGGCGAGCGCCTCGGGCATGGTGAACTGCGAGTAGGTGATGGCGCCTCGCACGTTCACGTTCTTGAACTTGGTGTCGGTCGACACGTCGTCTCCTTCTTGTCGTACGGCCGCCGAAATTTTTTCCGGCGGAGGGAACCGTGGCCCCGACCCTACTCACGGGTCGGGGCCACGGTGGATCACCAGTCGGTGTCGGACTCGTTGCGGCCGAGCACGTCCCGGCTGTGCGCGACGAGGAGCGGACGCACCTCGTCGGCGAGGGAGCCGATCACCTCGGCGAGGTAGGTGCCCCGGTTGACCAGCGAGATGTCGAGCACCTGCTGGACCCGGCCGTGGCACCGGCTCTGGAAGTACGGCGCGACGCCGCAGTACGAGTCGTAGTCGGCGATCGTGATGACCGTCGACCACGAGTCGATCTCGAACAGCGAAGCCAGCGTCTCGTACCGGGTGCCGCTGAACTCGGCCACCGACAGGACGTCGGCCACCGTGAAGGTGCCCGGCTCCCAGTAGAACGTGTGGTCCGACACGACGGCGAGCGCGGCGTTGGCCTTGTACGTCAGGCCGACCACCTCGTTGACGATCTTCTCGACGGTCTGCTTGGACACCGACGCCGAGACGTCGAAGATCACCAGGTTCTTCGCCTGCTTCGGGTGCTTGATCTGCGCCTCGTAGGTGCCGATCACGTTGGCCCGCTTGCGGTTCAGCTTGGCGAGGGTGCCGAAGACCATCGCACCCTGCTTCACCTGGATCATCTCCAGCGCGCCGTCGAGCTTAGCGATCAGCGCCTTGATGCTGGCGGCGACCTCGACCTCGAGCTGCTCGAAGAGCTCCGGCAGGAACTCCGCGGTCTTGGGGTCGTCGAACGAGCCCGGCTGGATGCCCGCGGCCTGCAGCTCGGCGTCCGGCACGACGTCGATGATGTAGTCCTGCAGCGCGGACGAGTGGCTGTCGCCCTCACCGAGCAGGGTCTGGATCACCGTCGTCTTGAACAGCGTCTGCAGCAGGTTCGAGAGCTGGCGGTAGTCCAGCTCGTACGCCTTGCCGAAGAACAGAGCGGTGCTCGTGTCCGGCACCAGCTGCTTGAGCACGTCGAGCCGGACCTTGAGCCCGGGCTTGAGCTCGAAGGTCTCCAGGCTCTCGCGTGCCTGGTCATGGGACAAGGTCATCAGGCTCCTCCTCCTGATCGAGCTCACGCAGCACCTCGTCCATCTCGACGAGCTGGAGGTTGAGGTCCAGGTTCTGGGACTGGATGGGCGTGAGCTTGGGGTTCCCCTGCAGCTTGCGTGCACGGGTGACGTAAGCCGGGTCGGCGTTGGCGCCGGTCGGCAGGATGACGAACTGGTACTGGCTGGACTTCATCGCCTCACGGTTGTTGCTCTCGATGAGCTGCTTCATCGTGAGGGACTGGATCTCGCGCAGGTGCACCTGACCGATCAGGTTGCGAGGGCTGTGTCCCTTGAGCTGCGCTCGGGTGATGTTGGCCTGGCCGTTGAACTGGTCGAGCAGTCGGTACATCGGCACGATCTCCGTGTCGATCAGCTCTTCCATCGAGTAGTGCGTGACCATCGAGGGGTGCATACCGCACGCCTCGACGATGACCTTGGCGATGCGCGTGCGCTCGCCTCGATCGGTACGAGGGTCGTCGACGAACAGGTTGAGCAGCCGGTCCTCGAGCGCGTCGTCGTAGGTGGCGATGCTGTTCGAGGCGCCGATGAAGAAGGCGTTCGGCAGGTCGTAGCCCATGACGTGACGAGAGGTCAGGATGTCGAGCAGTCCGTTGTAGACCTCGGGGAACCCGCGCAGGAACTCGTCGAACAGGACGACGTCGCCCTCCTCGATTCTGCTCCAGATCGTGTTGAGCAGGAGCTTGAGCCCCTCGTTGTTCTTCGTCGGCATCTGCAGACCCTCGATCTCCAAGGGCGACAGACGGCTGACGTTGATGACGTGCAGGTTGCGCTTGACGGCACGAGCCAGCTCGGCACAGGCGCGCGACTTGCCGCTGCCTGCCGGACCGACGACGTGGATCATGGGCGAACGAACGTCGCCGGTGATGGATGCGTGGTAGAGACGCATGAGGTTGGCGAGCAAGTCAGGCTCCTTCTTCCTGAGTGCTGCTGCTGATGGTGTGGCAGGGTCGGCCCAGCTCCAGCTCTTCATCTGCACGTAATATTGCAAGCGCTCGTTCGAGTGCCGTCGGTGCTGTCCGAGACCGTCAAGTCCGGTAGCCCGAGCTCGTCGAATCAGTTCGCCGATGTCGAGCATGTCCATGTAGATGAGCTGGTGACAGGTCGTCGGATCTTGCATGTCGAAGAACTGCTGGATCTCGTCGTTCTGCTGTTGCGACATGTACTGGTTGAGCTGGCTGTGCAGACTGACGCGCTGCCCTGTGGTGTTGGTGATCTGTGACGGCTGTCCTGGCGCACTGATCGTGTAGTGCGAGATCGGAGCAGGAGCCGAGGTGATCCCCGGCTCCTGCCCCTGCAGTGCACGCAGAACGACGGCGTCGATCGTGTCGTCGTCTGCCACCGGTCAGACCTGGTGGTGGCCGACCTCGCCCTGGTCGGACGAGCTGTCGTCGCCGGCGAAGGCGGTGACCGTCACCGTCGGCGTGACGTACGGCACCGGCTCGGCCGTGATGACGAGCTGGTCCTTGACCCAGACCAGCCGGTTCTGCTGGCCCGACTCGATCGCCCGCAGGATCGCCGAGTCACGGCTGATGCGGGTGATGACCTTGCGCTCGGCGGCGACCGGCTCGACGTCGTCGCCCTCGGTCACGTAGAACAGCGGGTCGAGCTCCGGCTTGGCGTTGCCCGCCGACTCCAGCTTCTCGAACGCCGCCGTGAGCGGGGCGAGGAACGCCTCGATGTCGGCGTCGACCTCCGCGACGATGGCCTTCTTCTGGTTGTGCTGCTTCCAGCTGTCCCACTCGGTGGAGTCCAGGATCTCCTGGCCCTCCACGCCGCGCGGGTCCCGGCCCTCGACGAGGACCTGGCTGCCGGCGAGCTTGGTGACGCTGAGCGTCATGATGTTTCTCCTTCGATCGTTGGGGTACTGCCACCTGTCCCGTCGGACAGGAGATGTGGTGGGACTACGGCTGGTGCCAGACCGAGCCGAGCTTGCCCGAGGGCAGCGGGTCGATCAGTCCCTTCTGCTTGGCGTCCCGGATCAGCTGACCCAGGGTGCCGACCGGACGCGGCGGCCTGCGGGCGGAGAGCTGGACGGCGATGTTGCAGTCGTCACAGTACGCCGACCCACTGACAGCCGGTCCGTGGTGCGCACCGTTGGCGCAGAGCGTGCCGGTGGCCGTGCTCATCACGGCTCGATGAGCAGGTCGTAGAGCTCGTCGATGATGTCCATCTTGGGCAGCAGGTCCGCTGCCTCCTTGAGCTCGGTCCAGTTGCGGTCCTCGATGAGGAAGGCCACGTGCTGGTAGATCGCACCGGTCTTGATGTGCTCCGGCTTGGTGCGGTTGAGGTAGTACTTCGACGCGTTGAAGTACCCCTCGACGATGTCGGGCAGGACGGCGGCGCCGTCGTACCCGTACTCGCCGAAGTACCGCTGCACCCGGCCGAACATGCGCATGCCCTGGTGCTCACGGAAGTGACCCTGCTGGATCTGCTCGCGCCGCCACGGCAGCAGCGGCAGAGGGCCGTCGATGTCCAGGCCCGGGAACTGGTACGACCGCGCGTCGCGGAACGTACCCGTCTCGGTCTCCCACCCCAGGGACAGCAGCCCGAAGTCGAAGGTCTCGATGACCTGCGACAGTGAAGACGTGGGGTGTCGACCCTGCGTCTTGTAGATGACGTTGACCTCGATGCCCTCCGGGTTCGTCAGCCGCATCGAGTTGGTGTGCCAGTTCTTCGTGCCGTAGTGCAGCACTCGGAACCAGAGCATCTCCATGCGGTCGCAGAACTCGTAGCCGCGGTCGATCAGGAACTGGATGCTGCGCACCCACTCGTTCTCCGAACCGACGAAGAGGTCCACGTCGTGCCACGACTTCTCGAAGCCGTGCACTCCGCGAACCTCCTTGTCAGCCGCGGAGGCTGCGCTGCCAGTGAGGTAGCAGCGCAGCCCCCGTGTCTGATCGACCACGAGGTTGACCGCATCGAGTGCGGTGTACCCCGTGGTGTTCACGTCAGCCCTCCGAGGAGTCCTCGGCGACCGTCTCGTCCGCGACCTCGGTCACGGGCGGGACGTTGATGTCGCCGTTCTCGTCCGCGGTCCAGCCGGCCGCCGTGCGCAGCGCGCTGCGCTTGCGGAGCAGCTCGAGCAGCTTGGCCTCGGCCTTGACGAACGCGGTCTCGACGGCGTCGAGCTCGGCCTTCGCCTTCTCCGCGGCCTTCGCGTCCTTCTCGGCCTGCTTCGCCTGGAGCTCGGCGATGCGCTGCTCCAGGGTCCGCGCGGGCTTGCGCTCCTTGACCGGCTTGGCCGCCGTCTCGGTCGCGCTCTTGGGCGTGGTGCCCTTCTTCTCTGCCACCATCGGGTGACTCCTTCCATCCGGTACCGATGGGTGTTCCACCCCGCCGGAGGTACCGGCCGGCGAGGCAGTCTGTGGTGCCCTGAGCGGGCAGGTGCCCCGTGGTGGGACTGGCACAGGGGGGCCCGGCGTGACGGGGC
>Ga0247822_10000037_pt1 | contig 47422 bp, 69 predicted proteins | sample 13C_Cellulose_Da_FD_192423 | JGI IMG/M metagenome (GOLD analysis project Ga0247822, IMG submission 192423) | Soil microbial communities from agricultural site in Penn Yan, New York, United States - 13C_Cellulose_Day30 | ecosystem: Environmental > Terrestrial > Soil > Agricultural land | place...
AGTTGGTCACCAACGCTCTTGACACTAGCGATACTGGCAAGCATGACGCTCAGAGTTACATCCATGCCTCTAGTCATCTTCATAGGCTTACGCCACTGGTTGATAAGGTCGTCCCACTTCTCGCACGGCAAGGTTTCCAGTTCAACCTTACCCTTGGTTTCAGACTTAGCACGACCTTGAATCCATGTGCCGGGCACCGGAGCCATCATCTTTACAAGCGAATCCAACTGTTTGATACGCTCACGCTGGTTATCAGACTCGGTTAGGTGATCCCTCACGTCATAGCCGTCTGGTAGGTCAAGGTTGGGTCCGTCAACACCGCCCCACGTCATGTAGTTTACCTGGACCGGTGCCTTCTCCGCAGTGGCCAACGACTGTGCCACCTTCTGCATAGCCCCGTATCCTGCTGGTGGTATGACTCTACCGGTTACTGGGTGCTTGCGAGGGTGGTCGTTGTCATAGCAGATCATGACCATCTTACCGCCTAGCATCTCCTTCCATGTATCCTGGAATACGTTACAGCCCGGCACCGCTATGATGTTGACAGTCGAGAGTAGACTGACGTCCACATTACCAGTGTGGGTCAGGCCGAACCCCTCCTCATTCTTGGTGTAGTAGCAGGTTTCCCACAGGCACATGGCGTCCCACGGTCCCTCACACAAGATGACCGTGCCCTTCTTACTGTCCCACAGGTTAACCCCGTGCAGACAGTGGTTACACTCTGGTGTGGCATACAGCCTGTACCTGCCATTGGTTTCCTTAACGTACCTATATAACTGGTTCAGCTTACCTTCTGGAGAGTAGCCTGGTACTAGCCATGTCCCGTCAGTTACCGACCTGCACACACCCCAGCTACTAAGGGTGTGGTCGTAGAGTAGTCCTCTACTCTCCAGGAACGAGCCGCATCCGTTGTACGACTCCTCTTCCATCGAGTGCTGGTGTAACAGTCTCAGGAAGGTGAACACGTTGCCACCCTGCTCAGTCTTGGTGGACTCGGCACCTGTGTTGCAGGAGAAGCACCGCCACTGGCCAGTCTTGGCATTGATAGAGAACTTCTTGGCCTTGGCACAGAACGGGCAGGTGCCAACCACTTCCTCCCTGTCAGAGTCGTGGTCGAAGTCAACGCCGTGGAATGCGTACGGCTTCAGGTGTTTGGGTAGGTTAACGACCTTTGGCATTACTCGTCTCCGTATGGTGGCTCGGCCCAGCCGTGACCATTCTGTACCCAGTTGCCCAGGTCTTGACGGTCGAGGTGGGTTACAATTGGTTTGGATTCCTTCACACTTTTAAACAACTCAGGCTGGGTTGTCCTTATCAACTCAGCCAGGGCGAGGATAACTGGTGGAAGCGATGGTGCAGATGAAATCATCTGCAAATGGAGAGACTGGTAATGGTCCAAGGCATCAGCCATGTCCAGTAACAGTCTCGCCATTCGCTCCACCAACACTTTGTCGGTGGTGTTGCTCATTACTTCTTCAGTTCTCCTGGTACAGACTCTTTAGCCTTGTCTGCCTCCCACGTAGCCTGGTTACGCTTGCAGACCTTGGCCCAGACTTTGTTGAGCACCAGTTGCAGGTCAATCTTCTCCCTGGTAGCGAAGTCGCACAGGAACACCAGTAGGTCTGCCACTGCGTCTTCCTTGGCTTCCTGTGCTTCTGTAGGTGGTAAGCCTCTGCCCTGGTGGAGTCGCAGTACTACCCTACTCAACTCACCCAACTCTTCCATCACGCCTAGCAGGGCTGGCACCGGACCCAGTGGGTGTCCATAGCTAACGCTGTTAACGTCCTTGCTACAGTTCTCACCGAACTGCTCCTTGGCCCACTTACCAATCTCTTGCTGAATCTGACGGAAGCTCTTCTCAGCTTCAGTATCTCTGGAAGAGAGTGACTGTATGAACTCCTCTCTAGTCATCGACTTGTCTTCATGTTGGACCGGTATGATCGGCTCTTTAACTGTACCGGGCCAACCCTTTGGTTTCTTCTCCACTACTTCCTCCTTCGGTAAGAGTAAGTCGAATATCTGCTCAGCGTAGTTGCCGATTGGTCCGCTGTGTCTACCGGCAGTCAGATCAGCTTCCAGAGTCAGCAGGGCGAACAACAGTCTCCGTGCTACAAGGAACTGTGCGCGCCTGGTAGACGAGACTGTGGAGAAGTTGTCCGAGTCGCAGCACTCGATCAGCTTATCCATGTAATGCAGTGCCTTGTCCAGAGACGTCAGCCCCTCCTTTAGTTTGTATCTGGTAAGGTATTTGGTGACCGCGCCGACGAACCAAGCCTCACCGTACAATTCCCACATTATATCCCAGTGTTGCTTACCATTCAGCAGGTTCGTCTGGTAGTGGGTGCCGCCAATCTGTCTGTCATTTGCGCTCAAGTGTTACTCCTTCTTGTAATATCGTTGTACCGTGGATTCCCATTCAAGTAGAACCTCCGTATCACACCGTAAACTCTAGATATAGAGATGTTGAACCTCTTCGCCAGGGCCGCATAAGACTCGCCTGCCAACCAATACCGGATCAACTCACGGTTGCGTCTGGTCTTCTCTGGTAGAGGCATTAACCACCCTCTTGTACCTCGTCTCTGTCCACATTGTAGCCGCAATCTTCCAGGCGAAATCTTTGATCTGAAGGATACGCTTCCTTACCTGTGTTGCCGGTGACCCTAGCTTGTAGTGGTGGAACGCCGAGAACATGGGCTGTGCTACTGTCCTGAAGAACGGCTCGTCCCAGTTCAATGAGTCTATCATCTCCACAGAACGCTCAGTTGGATTCTGATTGATGTCAACAAAATCCTTTAGTTCTCGATCAAACACTGTCCAGTTATGAACCAATGGGACATGGTTCTTGCTGGTGTCACTAGCCAGATTCTGAATAGCCTGCACATCCCTACCAGACTCAAGCCACTCCTCCGGGTTCCAATTGTTGGTGTAGGCGTGCAGATTATTGGTAACGTGGTGATACTTCCCGACCTGCACACCAAGGTGTGCGGCTAGATATTCCTGGAGGAAAGTAAAATGCACATAGTTGGCTCCGAACAGTCCCCAGATCATGTCATTACTCCTGTTAACGACAGTCATGTCTAGCCACCGGTTGGGCAAGAAGATGTTATCTGGGTCGCCAACACAGTTCGGACAGGTGAATGGGGACTCGTCAAGCTCTGCCGCACGCTCTGGTGTCCAGTTACCCTTGCATGTTGGGCAGACCGGGTCCGTACGCAGGGCGAACATAACCACCAAGTTACAACACACATCCTTGGAGTTATCTATCCTCAGTAGATCGCCCCCCACATTCCACATTGACAACACCGCACGCCTACTGTGGGGGTTGGCTCTCAGGTGGTTGATGATTACCTGGAGTTGGTCAACGTAGGTTGGTGGCTCCAGCATTCCGCCGTGTTTACTGACGTAGTCAGCGTTGCCATCCTCAATCATATAACGACGCCACCTATACCCGTAAGCACCATTGAACGTCATTCCATCGTCGCTAAACTCGGCCATCCTCTTGACGTAGTACTGCAACGGAGCCACATCATTCCTGCCAGCTAGCATCCACAATGCTTCGTACAGGTGGAAGAACGGGTTACAATCCCGTGCAGGGTTGAGCAGTACCCTGGCTTTAGGATTGTGATAGGTGATGGTGATTGGCTCCGGATGGTAGATGCAGTCACCGTACCGACTGGGTGTCTTCTCGACCAGTGCCCTACCTGTGTGGAACAACTCGACTACTTGGTGAAACGCATCCGCTAAGTCTCTGTACTTCAGGTGCATGGTATCCTCCTGTCTTAGTCGGGCGACTATCTTCCTAATGTTAACAGAACTAAACCTCAAAATCAACAGCCCCTCCGTGTATCCCGTCCAAATTTTTATCGAATATCTATTGACTAATCCATAGCTCTCTCCTATACTACTCTTGTGTGGACCATAACCATCGCCCTGTAAGGAGCTAAGTCATGTCGGAAGTCAAGAAGCCAGTCGCCTCCACCGCAACCGCAACCAAACCGGCTGGCAAGAAACCGGCGGCTCAGAAGCCAGCCACTCCAAAGCCACCGGCTCAGAAGCTGACCAAGCTGACACCGGAAGAGGAGCGTGAGAACGCTACGTCCGTTGGACTGGGTTTGGTACAGTACCGTATCCTGCGTGCGATGTCCGACGGTACGGAGCACAGCTATCGAGACATCGAGGCGAAGACCGGCTACTACAAGAACCTCACCCCGGTCATGCGTCAAGCCTACGATGGTAGCCTTTCTGCAAAAGGTCTGATCAAAGAGGTTGTCAAGAACGTTGATGGCAAAGAGAAAATCACCTTCGTCATCACCGCCAACGGCAAGAAGCTCGTCAAGTGACCCTCCGCCCTATGCAAAACATCATCCTGTCAAGCATAGGGCATCCCACCCCATCCTGCATCATTCTATCCAGTTCTGCACGGTAACATACCGTGTGGAACTGGTCTCTTAATCGACTCAACCTCCTGGCGAAGTTGGCTAGAGACTTGTCTCTGCTATGGTGGTACTCCAGTACCAGCTTGTTGCACGGAGGTATAAGATCGGCGTCTATTATACCAAGCTCAGACCCCTCAATATCCATTTTCACCCCATCCCAACCACCTTGTAGCAACCCAGCCCACACGTTAGGTACTAGTCTGCTATGCTTGTACCCTCGAACTCTCATCACGGTATGCCTAGCCGTATTGCTAGGGTCTCCGTTGTGATACAGGTCAACCTCATGACAGTTGTGTTCCGTAACGGCAGCCATGTGGCAGTCTGCCCACGGGCAGTTTCTCTGGAGGAGAGTATAGTTATCCTCATCTGGTTCGTAGCAGGTGACTCTCGCTCCGGCCAGGTGGCAGTAGAGTGCGAACACTCCGATGTTAGCTCCTAGATCTAACCATCGTTCCCCAGGCAGCACGTCGAATCCCACCTTCACCTTTCGATACGACTTGTCCTTAAATACCTCTCGTATGGTGTGACTATCAGTAGTGTCTGGTCTATACCGAAAGTTAACACCCTGTATCTTGGTAACCACCAGTTTCTTGCTGGAAACTCTTATCACCACTCGTCTCCTTTCCCATCATAAAGACCCCGTGTCCTACCCTCGTGGAGCCTGGTTCGCTCCCACTTGTCATACTCACACATGCAGTTTTGGAAGTCTATGGCTTCCATCCTAGCCACCAGGTGTTTGTTCAGCCTCCTACTCAACCTTTCCTTAACCTCTTTCATCTCAACCTGGAACTGTCGTCCGCTCACCTTGTACCGCATGTCTCGCTCATACAGCCGGTTCAGACCCTTAACCGAACCCGGTCCTACGGGGAACCAAGTCCACCGATCGGCCCACTCACCCGTCACCGCCCAACGCAAGTCTGCTACTATCTGGCTAGCTATGAACTTGCTCACACCTGGAAACCCCTGCAAATCCATCCAGGTTGACCGCATGCTAAACGGGGTTATATCTGGTGCCATACGATACATGGTGTCACAGACTATGTTGATAACCTGATACACCTTAGTCTGCTTCTCACGGTCTCGACAGCCGTGATTGCCGGTTATCAGGTACGCTGCGGAGAAGTTTTTCAACCCATGTCTACTCCTTTCCTCCAGAAGATCTGTTAGTCGGGTAGGCTCCCATACGTGAGGAAATCCTACAGCCTCTAGTGAATCAACCCTGTTAAGGTGTCTAGCCAGGGTTGCAGCCAACAGTATGTTGGGGTGGTCCTTGTAGGGCGTATACCAGTTCTTGATCAACCAAGAAGACACCTTGTCGTCTGCCCTGACTACGTTGCAGAACTTCCTACTCTGCAGAATCCTGTCATCTGTCCAGGGCTTGGGCAAACCCATCTTCTTCTTCATACGAATCTGCTCCCGCTCGGTTACCCAGTATACCAGTCGCTCGAACGGGGGTAGCTTACCGGCATCACTTACTAACATTCATATCCCCCTGTAGATAACAACGGGTGGGGTTTCGACTGGACAGGAGGAAAACCAGTCTACTCCCCCAACCCGTCATACAGACTCTAGGACCAGCAAGCACCGCTCTTGCAAGTGTCCATAGAGTTGTCCTCGAATATAACACCCGTCCGGTTGACGGCTGTCCGGTACGGTACCGGTACGATTGGCTGACCGTCCCTGCTGCCGTGAGGGTAGACCGTGAAGCCACGCAGTTCTGGCAGGAACTTCATGAGAGTCTGACCAAACTCTTTGACCTTACCCTCGTTGTTGATCTCGGAACCCCATGGAGGCATGTTGACTGTCGAGGATATTGCGTGATCAACCTTCTTTTGAACCCAAGCCTGGAACTTGATACGCCTCTCAACGTCGTGTGCCAGGCGGTGGGCGTCTTCAACAAGGTCGGGATCAACGTTGTACTTCTCGACCAACCTGCGAATCGTAGAGTCGATAACGAACTGAGACTTCCACACCTTGCCGTCCAGGTATCGTCTGAGATACGCACAGGCAGGGATAGGCTCGATACCGGAGGTAGTCTCGGCTACTATAGAGATGGTGCCGGTTGGTGCCACTGCTCTGGTTGCAACCGGCCTGCTCACACCCAACCTGTCCGCATAAAAGTATGCTTCTGACTGGGAGGTGCAGTAGGCGTCCAGCCACTTAGCCATCTCGTCGTTAACCCCATACTGGATACCACGCTGTAGCATCCATTCGTGCATGCCCATCAGACCAAGGCCGAGTCTCCTGTTCTTCTCCCTAACCTTGTGCATGCCCGGAATCGGTAGCTTGGAGTACAGTGTGCCGCAGAGTAAGAACGCCGTACTAAGGGACACAGCGTCGGCGAACTCCTCCTTGCTTGAGAACCTCGGCATGCTCAGACTAGCAAGGTTACAGCAGTCCTCATCGTCCCTGCTTGTAACCTCTGTGCATGCGTTGCGAAGGTTCTCCCCTGAGTTGGGACCAATGTCAACGGAGAAGCCAGGCTCACCCGTCTCCATCATACCCCTGACTGCCATGTCGTACACCTGTACCGCCCATCTGTGGCTGACCGTGAACGTGTCCCTACCCAACTGGTAGCACCTGTTCCACCTGGGGTCACTGATGGCTGCGAAGAAGTCATCATCCAGGATGACCGAGATGTTTGTCATATCCATTCTGGCTGGGAAGTTGAAGTCCTCTTTCTTCCCCTTCCTTACAAGCTCGGGCCAGTCCTTCATCTTAATGAAGCTAAAGACATCCGGGTGCCACCAGTGGAGTCCAGCCCAGATGGCACTGCGTCTGGACCCACCCTGCATGATGTACCGACCTGCTTCGTTCACCATGCTCATCAGAGAACAGGGTCCAGTAGACTTACCACCCATGCCCTTGACGACACACTCTTCCGCACGTAGGTTAGAGTACACCACGCCTATGCCGCCTCCCGTCATGAGAGACACGGTAATCTTCTGCATCAACTGCCCCCAACTCTCCCTGCTGTCATTCACACTGAACAAGAAGCAGTTGTTGGTTTGGGGGAACGGTCTGCCAGCCGCGTACAGGTATCTTCCTCCTGGTATAAACTTCTTCTCGGCTATCAGCTTCTCTACCCTACCAGCCAATTCCGGCATATAAGGATCCATCACACAGTGGGCAACCCTGTTGGCCGTCTCTGGCCAGGACTCCTTTCTACCGTTCAGCTCCATTGCATACTTCTTCTCGTAGATGGTCCTGGCAAATTCAGTCTCGAACATCCAACACTCCTTACTCACTCATCAGTTTACAACATTGGTACTGGTGTCCTCTGCATGTGGCATACACTACCCATGCGAGTCTAGGCTTTACCCCAACCCGGTACTGGGCAACCGGGTGGGTGAGTGGGGTCGGCGAAAAGGTCCATTATAAAAGCAGGAGTTGCTCCTGGCAACGGGTCACGCCGCCAGTTCTAGTTTTACCCGAGTACCCTCGCTCCAGTTATTTGCGTGGTACTCGCAGCTAACAGGCGTGGGGATACCGATATCGTTACCACCTTGCTCCATCAGCTTGCGAATCATCTGAATCTTGTCGTAGTTGTCTTTCCAAGGTTCTGCACCAGTGCCAGCGGGGAAGTCGAACACTAGCTCGTCATGAACCTGTAGTGCAATGTACGCCTGGTCAATCCTCTTATCAGTGTTGATGCTGTCGAGGAAAGCCTGGCAACGGATCATGGCCTTCATCATCCACCACATGGCAGTTCCCTGTATGTGATAGTTCAGGGGTACGGTCGGCAACACGGTATCCCACCTTGTTCTGGTACACAGTAACGGATAGCCACGCTCGGGATCAACCGTCTTGTCTGGTATTGTCTCGACGTAGCCGTGCTTGTTGGCGAAGGCAATCATGGAGTCGTTCAGCTTCTTGATGTTCTTGAACCGGGCCTGGATCATACGCTGACCACCCTTGACGTGATACGCTCTGTCAGCTGTGCCACTAGCCTCAACTGCCCCGTACTGCACGGCGAAGTTACCGTTCTTCACCCACTGGTACAGGTCGCTGCCGTATCGTTTCTTGAACACCCTGCCGTCGATCATGGGCTTGGAGTGCTTACACTTACAGCACTCGTCTTGCTTGGCCTTCGAGTTCTTGTTGTGCACCTCCTTCTTACACTCGGTACAGCTAAGACACAACTCAAACTTCTCCTTGTGTAAGATATGACTAACTAGTAGGTGGTTACTGCCGAAGTAAGGAGGATCATTAGGACGCTCGAACAGGTCTATCATCTCCTTCTCTTTAGCCTCGTAAGCAGGCAGTCGTAGCTCAATGTTCTCGGCGTCTAAGCTCCACCACTCCCTACCCGGTGCGGGACCGAAGCAGTACCGTAGATTGAAACCCTCCTTCTTGCTGATGTTCTGCTCGTTGGGGTTCTGGCTGGACCACCTCAGTGTGTCCGTGCCGGTAGGGTTCAGGCTCGGGTGGAGTACATACCAGTCCTCAACCATCTTCTGTAACACCCTGTCCATCACTAGCTCTTGACTGAACAGTGGCACGGCGAACCTGCGGTAAGAGGATATGTAAGCCAGTGCTGTATCCCTCTTACGCTTGGCTGACAGGTTCTCGATGAACCGCTTCTGTAGTGACCTGTCTGGTAGCGTAGCCAGGTAGTACTCAAGGGCACCCTTGTCCAAAGTGGGGTTACTGGTCTTGGACTTCTTACCCCTGATTGGCTCTAGCTTTAGTACGTCAAAGCAGAAGGTTCTGATGGAATTGTTGACCGCACCCTTGGGTAGCACCAGATCGTAAGGCTCGACTACCGTCTCACCAGTAGTCTCATCCACTAATCTCTCAACCTTAAACCCCTTGGCTATGTTCACGCATATCCGGCCAGCCCTCTCGGATTCCTCCAGGTACTCGCACTCCTGCTGATCTAACCTTGTGCCGCTGAAGGTGACACCCTTGCTCTCCATGCGATATGCCAGGCGTTGCCTCTGGAGAGAAACCATGTAGATCTTATCCAGCTTCTTCTCCTGGATCAGCTTCCACATAACCTGCCACATCAGCACGGTTACCTGACTGTCCATGTTGGCGTACTCTATGGCCACCGTCCACCAAGGGTGTACGTCTTCGGAGTCAACTTCTGGAGGGTGATACTTCCAGCCGGGCCACTTGGTACGCCAGGCAGGTAACTTGTGATCCTGGCCATACTTGTCCCAGAGTTTCTTGCAGTTCTGGTATGCCGGGCTTTCAAGCCACTGGTAGTTAACCAGCGCTCTTGGCAGCCACGTATCGAGTTTCCAGGACTTATCGGTGGCTGATGGCATCTCCTCCAGAGAATCACTGGCGATACGCCAGGTCTTGAGCCTACGCCTGGTATAGTCTCGTGCCTTCTTGCATGCCTCTTCAAGCCTGTCTTCCAATGGCTTGATGTTCTTCCGTACGTACCGGCTGGCCATGCTGGTAAGGTCATGGTCTAAGTTAGAACCCAGCAGGTGCCCAGCTATCAGGGTGTCACGGATGTTGTACCAGGGAAGCTTTGCTCCTGGAGAGAATGACTGTACAGGGTTGAACAACTCCAGTCCTGGCAGTATGGTGGCCAGTGCCCTTGCATCGAACTTAGTGTTCTGAAGTATGGCCAACTCGCCACTGGCATAAACAGAGTCGAGTAACTCTTTCACCTCATCCAGTTCACCCGGTGGTATGATCGGCTGCCTGGTCTCAGGATCAACGAACCACTCCCAGTACTTGACCCTGCCGTCATCCCTACATGTGGTGACTATATAAGGCTTGGCCCCGTGGTTGAAGTCGATGCCCGTGGTCTCGGTGTCAATTGCTAACATGTTCACTCTCCCATCCACTAAGTAGTTGCTGGGCTTCTTCTACTGTGATATTCACGAACGCTAACAGTATAGTGTTGACAGGCGACGAGTCGCCACCTCCCTCACTATGTTCAGGTTCCATTCTCTTTCCTCCAGAGAACCAGACCGACCGGTGTTACCCGATCGGTCCAGTGGTGTTGGTATCAAGAGGCTTCTTTTGGCTCCGCTTGTTCGTTGAAGACGCGTAACTGTTCGAGCGTGCGCAGACAGTTCTTACTGTCCTTCTTCAGTCCTTTGTTGTAGTACTTGCACATAGTCTCGATCATACCCCTCTGCTTGGCACTGATATAGTTACCAACGTCGAGTAAGATTCTCCTAGGTGACACGTTCAGTTGCTCTACGAACCTGTCATCCTTGAGAATCTCACCTTGCCATGCAACCAGGGACACTACTCCATAGAAGAACAGTTCGGCCATAGCCTCATCCTGTCCTGGCCAGGTCTTCATCATAAGTGTCAGTGCTCGTTGCACCACGTCCTCACCGAATCTGGCAGTCAGTCTGTAGAGACTACCAAGACAGGCAATCTCCCCATACTTCAGAACACGTGACCCGGTCATGGTAGGTGACGTCGGTATAGCCAGTTTCATTCCAGCACCTTCGACGGCAGACTTGGCTGCCAGTGCAATAGGGTCTTGTGCAGTCAACGAAGTAACGAACATCTGTGCAGCGGAGACGGCAACCCTACCTCCGTTCAGAATCTTGAAGATCTGAGCCTCATACTGTGGCCCACTGCTTTCCAACATCAGACACTTCCAGTGTTCCATCCCCAACTTCATCATGGCCGTCATTCGTTGCAAACCGTCAATGATGTATAGCTTACCATCACTCCTTCTACCAACCGTCAGTACTCCTGCTGCTGCTGGCATGAAGTTCTTCTCGATCTTCCTGGCGTGTGGTTTGATACCACGCTGATAGGAGTTGTCTACCGTGAGTGTAGACAATAGAACCTTCTCGATCTTACCTTCCAGACTCCCACCGATTCGACGACTCGACATAGTGTTCTCCTGTTACTAAGACCAACGGTTAAAGAAACTGCCTGTCTTTCCTCACCACGCCGGACAGGCACGACGTTCCTCGGGACACTGGTCTGTGGGAAGTGACTTTCACAGCCAGGTTGGTGATTACTACCGGTAGGAATCGAACCCACCCTCCCGCAAGGTTGCGACCCTTACGTGGACCACCAGGAGTAGCATTGCTGCTGGCAGGAATCGAACCTGCCCTAAAACTTCATAGCTCCCGTCTACTGGCATGTCACTATGAAGCTCCCCTCTAGCCACCAGGAGCAGCGTAGCAGACTTTACACCCACGGTCTGCCAGCGTGGCGGAATCTACCAACCTCGAACAGGGAGGTAAGTAGGTCGGTAGCGTGTTTGGTGGTGGGCTGCCAGCGTTATCTCCTCCGCCCACCGGGGAGTTTAACCCTGTCGCCGATGCGTCCAAGCAACAGGGGTTCGACGTACGGCCTGCTAAGGATACCCACAAGGTGTCTCCTACCTCCTTAGCAGCCTGGGACACTGGCCTTGCCCAGCAACGAGCACGGCAGGAGAAATAGGCTCCGGCAGGACTCGAACCTGCACTACTAGATTTAGAGTCTAGTCGTCTTCCAGTTGACTCACGGAGCCGGGGCGGTAGAGGAGATTATAAATCTCCCCCACCTATCTTGTCAAGCACTACTCCGGCTGAGAGTAGTTAACACCGCTGTTGAATCCTTCTGCGAAACACGCGGCTTGATCCAGGTTCTTCAGCCGTAGTTGGTATCGGCACCTATCGTCGTCTGGGTCAACGATGCCGAGGTTTACTCCAACACCGATAGAGTCATACTGCCAGGTAGTGTCTCCAACTGTAAACCGAAACACACCTGGCTTGACTTCTGTTGCCTTGTTGGCAAACGGTATCTCTTTGGTTCTTGGTTTACCCACTGGCCACCCCCTTTCACTCGGAGTCGTCACCGAGCAGGTCATCCCAAGGAACGTTACGATACTCCTGTTCGGTAGCTAAGTCTTGAACTGTCACAGTCCGGGTGCTAGGCTGCACACCGATCACCTTTACCTCAGTTCTCTTGCCAGGCTTCTTAGACCGTGCGTTGATGGGTTTATAGTACCACACCTGATCCTCTTCAGGCATGAACTCATCCTCGCCACCCTCCTCTGCTGGTGCCTCATCGGTCTGATCCTCCACTTCTTCAGCAGGAGGCTCGCCACCCATGATCCATCCTTTCACCTGCTCCCAGCTTTCGGAGTTGAGAACGTCCGCCTCCGTGTACCCGGCATTGATGGCCAGGTTGGTGAGTTCCGCCTGAGCCTCGCCGTCCATACGGTTGCAACGCTCAACCAAACCATCCAGATCACCAAACTCATCGAACGGTTCCGGCTCTGGTGCCGGTCGTGCCATAGGCTTCTTGCCTGCCGGAGTAGGTGCTGGTCTGACGGCAGGCTTGGCCGGAGTAGGTGCCTTGGTTGGCGGAGCCTTTGCTGTCATCTTGGCAGGAGCGGCAGTTGGCTTAGCTGTCGGAGCAGTCGGTCTTGCCATCGGCTTACTAGCCGGAGCAGCAGGCTTCTCTGTGGCAGCCATAGGCTTACCCGCCGTGGGCTTCTGGGTAGAGGTAGCAGTAGCCTTCTGTGGTGCACCAACCGTAGGCTTGGCAGAGGATTTGGCCACCGGGTGCATACCCTGATACTGCCGTCCTTGCGTTGCGGGTGGTGCCACTCTCCCGTTCCCAGTGTTGTCAACCGTGTCGTTCACCTCCTGAGGTGTATAATCCTTTACCCATCCGTGCCACGAGTGTAGGGTCTTTGGTTCCCTACCGGCGAAGGGGTTAGCTTCCATGGCTGCCTCTTCGGTTGGCCATGCACCGGGGTTGCGAGATGGCTTGAGGTTGCCGGTCTTAGCATCTTCTGACCAGATACGCCACTTGCCGTCGTCGCTCTGTGCAACCACCTCCTTATCCATCTTGTAGGTCCGGAACCTGAAGTAGATGGGGGGATCAGCGTTTTTGAGATCCTCACACACCTGCTCGAGATCCTCAAACTCCAGGGTACTGGTCTCCTGACCAAGCTGACGGAGAACGTTGTACACGAACCCCATGTGATCCTCAACAGTCTCCCTCGTACGACCTGGGGTATCATACAGAGGTTCCGTGATCGAGGTTAGCTGGCCCTCGGTACGGATGCCATTGAACTCCTTTGGTGTGTCAACACGACCACCGGCGTAGAAGTACCACTCACCCTCGTTCGGACCAGACTTGTACTTGTCAAACTTCATCTCCGTCAGCATGGCGACACCGCCATCAATTCCTGGAGGAAGCTCACCCATGAACCCGTACTTCGTCTCGGCATCCTTGTGCTGCTCGTGTGCGGCAGCCAGACGGTCACGCATGCTGGACACGAAATCGGACTGGTGTTGCTTCGCCATTGTGTTAGCTCCTTTATGCTAGATACTGTAGTGAACAATGTCCTCTGGCTCGCATTTGTTACTCCCCTAGAGGACGTAGGTGAGTTGTGTTTAGTCTCCGATGCAAGCCTGTCGGAGTTGTTGGTGGCACTGCCTAGACTGCAACGAGCAGTTTACCCTTCTAGAGCTTGTAGTCCTCGTAAGACCAAGCCGTACCAGAGGCAGGAGTGGTACACAGTGCCGTGTTACCCGTTGATCAACGCCATGATCTTCTCATAGCTGGGGTCAACAATTTCTGGAGGAAGTTCTTTGAACCTCGGTGCTCTGAACTTTGTAATATACACCTCTGGGCACTGAATCCGCAAGCAGTGTTCCTTTTTTCCTGTGCGAATTCTGCTTTTACCAGCCGGTCCCTTGCTCGGGCGCTCAACCACTTCCTCTCTGACGAACATCTCGCAGATGTAATCTGCTGCCTGGTTCAGCCATCCCGCAACCGACGGAGTGAGTGCTGGTCCAATATATGGCACGCCAACCGGGGTGTCATCTTCTTTGAAACTACGCTCCTGTGCAACAACAACCACGTTACAGGTGTGGTCGAACAGTGGCCGCATCAGCTCTTTGCACTTTACACCTAGTTGACCGTACTGTTCTCGTGTCATCAAGCCCCAACTCTTCTGAACCGGCACCCGATCCAACCCCAGTATCTCCTTGATCAGCAGGTCTTGTAAGCCCGTTGCGTGGTCGACCACGACAGTCCTGTAGTTATGAATACCCTCCAGAAGCATTGGTATCTGGGCACTGTCAACTATAACCTTCGGTTCGATCACCTCCCTCAACTCCGGTGTGTCGATGCTCCTCAACTCGCCCGGTCTGGCACCACCGGAGATAACCAGTGCCAGTATGGGCTTCTCGAATGTCGCCCAGAGGGTAGTTTTGCCACTCCCTGGAGAGCCGTACAGCACCATCTTGACGCCCTCATCCTCTGACGGCCAACCGGACAAAGCCTCCTGCACTACCCTCGGTGGCTGGGCCACCCTACCAGTACCCGTCCTGGCTACTGGCCTTGGTGTCTGCTTGGATATGCTAGGTGGCATACGCCCTCCTATTGTTAGGTACTAAGTTCCGGGAACAGATTGTCGGTTCGCTCCAGCCCAGCCTCACTGCCGCTGTGCAGGTACTCATCCAACTCGGAAGAGCCACCCTCATCCAGTACGTTGTACACTCCGAACGGGTGCCGCCAGTGGGCACCCCTACCACCGGCATTCATCCAGCAGTCCTCGGTTTCCTGGAGCCACCCCCACCAGTCGCACAGGCTCTCCAGTATGGGGTCTAGGCACTCCTTGGTGAACCGTCTTACATCGGCAGGGCTAATCTCAACCCGCCACCGCATGAAGAAGTTGTCCGGCTCTTCCATTATAACAGAGGCGAGTCGAGAGTAAAACTCGTCCTGAGTTTCTGGCGGCTTCCCGCCGATCCGCCCATCCCCACCACACTTTACGCACCTGGCACCGCTGGGCATCTTACCTTCACCCTTGCACTTCCCGCACTTAGCCCCGGCAGTACCCTTGCCCCTGACTATACTACCTTTCCCTCCAGAGAGTGGCCTCCGGACCACGTTGTAACGTACACCACCGATTAGATACTCTCTACCGTCGGCGTGTCTGTAGTGACCCAGTCGTGCCAGGTCAGGACTCGGATTGTTGTATAGGGCGGTCATGTACATCATGGTCTGCAAGTCGAAGTGCAGTTGCTTCTTAAGTGCCTCCGGTTGCACGTCACCCTTCGTCTTGTTCTCCTGGATGTACACGGCTGCGTTCCTGCCCTTACCAATCAGGTCAACGCTGTCCCACTTACCCCGGAGAGTAACGATCTTACCTGATGGCAACTGGTATGGAACCCCGAAGGACTCTTCCTGGAGGAGAGGGGTACGCTGTAGTACATCTGGGTGTTCTGACCAGTAGTACAGATATAGTGGGAACTGTGTAGAACACACGTTCATCCAGTGTTCAATGTTATCCTGGTCGGTGGGGTACTTCCTCATCAACTGGCCACAGTAGTCTGCTAGATAGCCCTGCCACTCATAGCCCTGTGCCCACATCTCCTCACATATGTGCCACATCTGACCATACTCGATACGATGGTTGAACCCTGACGCTGGCTTCAGACCCTCTACAACCAGTAACCTGAACCTCTCACGACACACGATGAATCTGCTGAGCAGGGAGAAGGTGATGCCGTCAACCTCCGGTCCCTTCCACACCGGGCCTGACCGAGCCTTTGGCCTGACCCTGTCAGCAGAGCCTATGCTACTCTTCAGCTTCTTAACAAAGTCCATTACGCCTCCATTATATCATTGAGACAATCTTTGCAGATAGGACACAGCTTAACCACCACCCCGTGGTTCTCCTTGGTAATCAACTCGCTACAGATAGTACAGCCGGTCTGACCTTTGGCTCTCTCACCCTTCCTGATGGTAGCCTGTTCCGGTGCGTCGATAGAGATGCTAACACCGTTGCGGTACAGGTCTTCAACCCTGATCACCACCTTCTCTTTACCCTCACCGATCACGATTGCCTGGCCAATCTCTCTCGTCAGTATCAGCATACGTTACCCTCCTAAGATATGGTCCTCGATTGCGTTGCAGATGACCACCACGCAATTCTGTATGACGTACCCACGCTGGGCTATGTTAACTCCAGACTTCAACAAGGAGCCTGGGTGGATGATGTCAACAACGTGGATGTGCTTCGGTAGTTTGACGCTGTGCTTATAGCCCTGGTGCATATAGTCTCTGGCTACCGCTCCTACTGCTACTATCAGCTTGGGCTGACAGATGTCTATGAACTCTGACAGTCGCTCCTTGCAGCAACCGATCTGGTCGGGGCACGGCTCGGATACCTTACCCCTCCTACCTGTATCGGGGTCAACCTCCTTTGGTATGCAGCAGACTAGGTTGGTCATGGCGTAGGGTATCTCTGGAACCATTTGGTCGATACCCGTGTCATGATCTTTTACTCGGCAATGGGGTATCGCCTGGTAGATCATATAATCCAGTAGTTTACCAGCCGGACCCACGAACGGCCTGCCCGCACCATCCTCGCTTTCGCCCGGTGCCTCACCTATGAACAGCAGGTCCGCCGGTATCGTACCCCTTGCGAACACTAGCTTCCGTGCCCTGTCACAGTAATCAGAGCCGCATCCACCGGCCCACTTCTTCTTGTGCAACTCATACGGTGTCAGGTTTATGGGTGGCACTCACTCCTCCTTTCCGTTGTTGACTCTAAGACAATACTCAAGGAGCAACAAAGCGTCTGATGTAGCCAGGGTCACCCTCTCGTCAGGCCACAACTCCTGTGCCTTGGCTTTCAGCCTGCCCTTGAACACAGACTTAGACTCGGTCTTCTTCTTGGTCGGTAGACCCAGTGCCTTCTGCCACTTCATCGGTGACACGGTCTCAAACCTAGCACGACTGGCCACTAACGCCATCCTGATAGAGCCATAGTTCATGCCTAGCTTGAACGCCGAGATGCTACCGTTTAGCGGCATGGCGTGGACCAACTCGACAACCGCCACTATCTGACTACCAGGGTATGCGTTGATTACCTCTAGTAAGTCACGCTCGGTCTGGGGCATGGGTACCGAAGTCAGGATACCTTCGTGTAGCATGGCTATGCCGCCACTTAATCCCGGATCAATACCCATCCATACCTTGGATCTGCCTACTATCTTAGGCATCATTTCCTCCTCTTATTGAGAGTGCTATCGCTTCCTCCTTCAGAGAGCGCTATCGCTTCCTTTTCCCTAGTACGGTTACGGTTACCGACTCGTCCTCGTTGACGACCACTCTAACCTCCATGGCGTACCTTCTTGCAGAGGCGTTGTTACGTATCTGCTGTGCCATCGTATAGCCACGACCGTTGAAGTCGCGACCTGGATAGATGGTGAAGGGTTCTGTGGTTGCAAACCATTCCTTCCAGGGATACCTCCTGGTATGAAGGTTGTTCTTCTTCGGCCTGCCACTGTGCACGGCCACGTCAACCTCCTTTCTATCACAACAACAAGCCCCACCCGCCGTGTCCTTGTTGAGCACGGTAGGTGGGGCGGGATCAACTCTTACGTGGCGACTCGAACGGGCTTCTTCTTACCTGGCTTAGACTCTGGTTCAGGTGTGGGTTCCGGTTCGGGTACCAGATCAAATCCTTGATCCGGTTCAAGGTTGGGTTCAGCCTTCCTGGCCTTACGCTTGTCACGGTTCTCCTCTCTACGCTTGATCTCCTGTTCCTTGGCAGCCTCGATCTCCTTCTTGGTTGGCTGACCCTTAGCAGGAGGCGGCTCGTCCCCGTCACCCTGGTCCTTTGGATCGCCAAGGTCGATGCCACCCAGGTCCGGGCACTCAGCGATGGTACTGATCTGGGTCTCTGGGTCAGTGTCGTACTTGGGCTTAACAGAGCCGTCGGTCATCTTCTGGTTACTGGCGAACAGTCTCCACGCCTTCACCAGGATAGCCAGCTTCTCACTGTTAGTGGACACCAACTTGAGCAGCTTCCTCGCTACGTTCAACACGCCATCACCCTTGCCGAACGCGGCCCAAAATTCAACGGCTTTGTCCCACATAGAGAAGTCAATCAACTCCTCCTTCGCCTCACCACCTCTGACGGCTGCCAGGTAGACACCCTCACCGGTCTGACTTGCTGCCATCATATACATCATACCGGCGGCGAATCCCAGGTTGATATACTCTTTGATGGAGTTGTCACTGTTCTCATCATAGACGTGACTGACGCAACGCATGAGCCTGGGGTGCTTCTCCAGGAAGTTCAACACCTCGTCGTGTGTACGTCTCGGGGAGAACGAATGCTCTCCGTTGCCGGTCCGGTGCCACAACAATCGGATAGCCATGTCGGTGATCTTCGCGGCAGCCTTGCGATCCTCTGGCTTCTTGTTGCGGAAGTACTCTGAGCGGAAGATCACGTCGCTGATGGAACGCGCCTTGCAGGTGTCCATCGTGTTGACCACCCTATCGGTCTCGCTCAACCCGTAGACGATCAGCTTGTCTATCACACAGGGCTGACCATCCCACAACTCCATCCACCGTGCGTGCTTCTGCCGCAACTGGTCTGCCACGATCAGGGCAGGTAGGGTGTGCTGCCCGTTGAGAACCAGTGCCGTCTTGCCGATCAGGATAGGCTCGCCGTTCACGGTCTCTCTGTCACCGTTGGGTGAACCATCTTCGTGCATGCCGTTAGGTCCAGCCCACCGTCTGTTCAAGATGGTCTGCGTAAGGTTACTAAAGTTGCTCTGGTAGAACGGCCTGTTGTTGATGTTGTTCAGACACCACACCGGCTTGTTGTCGGCGTCCTTGAACAACGGGTCTAACCACTTGATACCGTACTGGTCCTTGAATTTCTTAACCTCATCTTCATCCCAGGTTGCCCCGAGTAGGAAGATAGCATGTTCGACGGTGACTGGGGTAGCACCCCACGCCTCTTCGATAGCAACCTCCGGGTACTTAACCGGACGCTCTACTGCCTGGTCAACCAGTTTGCCGGACGCCTTAGTCTTCTTGGGGGTTTTCGTAGCCATTGTTATAGCTCCTTGTCGTTGGAGGGATTCACTTAGCCGTCGGGCGTCCGACGGTCGTTGTCTTACGAATCAGCCGTTGCTCGTTGCCGTCCGTCGCTTCAATAGGAACAGCCTCTTGCTGAACCTGCTTTAACTGCATCCTCCTGAATCGGCACAATTCCACTAAGGTAACTGATTGCAGGTCTTCATCACACAACCTACATACAGGTATCTCCCTAGATATCTCCTGTCTGGTTTCGTTGTGCTTCAGCCCCGGCACACTGCGGTATACCCTATGTACCCTCATCGTGTTATTATGTGGAACCCATACGCCGCACACCCTACATCTGTAACTCACCGCTCATCATCTCCTTGTCGTTCGGGTTATAGGCGAAACTCTGCCGCCTATTATAAACACTGGTTTAACCAGATTCAACTGCAAAATTTTTAGCCGCACAAATTTTGTTCAGAAATTCATGCGGCTAAAAGGTTTACGTCAACTTTGGTTTTCAGACGGTAGTAATACCGTTTCAATTCTCAGGTTCACTATACGCTCGCTAGGGTGGCAGCCATACCCCATTATGAAACTCTCTGGAGAGGTAGTGTAGTACAGGCTAATGAACTCCTCTGCTTGGTATCGGCTATCGAATACGTGGCTTGGCCGAGGATACAGCCAATGGAACGTAAACCTCCACCATGATTCCCTTTCTCTCCAGAAGAACACCTCATACAGTATGCGGTTTGGGTCTCTCATGTCTATAAGGTCAGCCACTACCAGGAACATAGTAGCCTCCTAGTAACCAGGGAACACCAGTACCGACACGAACTGTGGTATCTCTTCTGGAGGGAAGGTGTGGATGCTATACTCCATGATCTGCCCGTTGCGTACTATGTATTGCGGTATCTCAACCCAGGGGCCACGCCCCCTTCTTATCTCACTGGCTTGCTCGTCGTACTTCGCCTTGTCGAAGAACTCCAGCATGTGTTCTTCTAGTGGGCATATGTCTGAACACTGTAGGAATACGCAGCCGATGATCGTTCCCTTCGGCAGCTTCTGCAGATACACAATCAAGTCTTCTGCTGTCATCATGGTTAGCTCACATAGGTTAGTTCATGGATTGCCCTGGTGACGCCAACATAGAGGAGGTTATACTCCTGTTCCAACTGCCATGCCATCTTGGCCGAGGGGTGTGGGCAGGGTGACTCCTCTGGTTGTAGGAAGTACACCCGTTCAGACTCAAGACCCTTGGCCTTGTGAATACTACTGAACTTGACGCCAGGACTGACGGTGTCGTCTGTGAACAAGGACTTGATCTTGTGGATCACCCCCTCCACCGTTAACTGACCATCGGTGAAGCACATCACACAGTCAGCCCTGTCATTGATGCCCATGATACGGGTCTCTGAAGGCATCTTCTTCGCTTGCTCCTTGGTTATCTCACCGAACCTCCACTCGTCCAGCTTACCAATCAAATCAGGCACACTCTCAGCACCCATCCTGTTGACGAGATTGACAAGGTCATCACCGATCCTCCTCCCTTGTATCATGGCTCGCCTACCCTTCTTGAGAAGGCGGAAGCACTGGTTAACCAGTGGTGCGTTGGTTCTGCACAACACCATGTCACCGTCCTTGGTTGTTGGTAAGTAAGTATCCTCGTATGGAATCTCTCGCACACCCTGATCCCAGTAGTTACTCGACCGCTGAGTGGTGTACTTACCGTGACTGATCTTCCCTTCGTGCGTGTCGGGGAAGTAGGAGAAGTCTGGTACGATACGCCTAGCCTCCTCTACGATGGCCTTGCCACACCGTCTGGTAACGGTGAGGGGTAACTCCACACAACCGGCAGGGGTGTCATCCAACTCCTTCAGCATGCGAGCCATGCTCTGAGTATCGGCTCCAGTGAAACCATATATAGCCTGCCTGTCGTCACCGCACATGACCAACCGCTTACCCATCTTCCTAGCAAGGGCGTGTTGGCACCTGCCCAAGTCCTGGAACTCGTCGATCAGGAGCAGGTCGTATCGGAACACTGGTAGGTCCAGGATGACAGGCAACCAGACCATGTCAGAGTAGTCGATCATACCCCTACTCTTCGGATCCTTGCACTTCTTGAGTATGTCAGGCACCAACTCCAGCAGGTTGTCACGATGAGTACCAACCTCCACGTCGTACCTGTCGATCAGGTAGTCCAGATTATCCTCAGTTGGGTCACTGAGTGTGACCTTACAGAGCCGTACCAACTCTGCCGCAGCCGATGGTAGGATTGGGTCTTTCTCCCTGAGTACCCTAATGTCCAGACCAGTTAGTTCCTCCATGATCAGGTATGTTACTAGTCTGTCATCGTCGGGCACCTCCAGTTTACCCATCGACTTGAGTACCGACCGGTAACCCAGACCGTGCATAGTCTTGGCCTCTACTCCTTGAGGCACCCTGTCTTTCAACACCCTTGCGATAGACGTATTGTATGCACACATGCAGATGAACCTGGCACCCTTACTCTCCTCCAGAGAATCCCATACCAGAGCCTGTTGCTCTGATGGTGTGATCTTGGGGATGCCGCCAGTCACCATGTCCAAGCCACCGATCAGAGTTGTAGTCTTACCAGTACCAGCCCTCGCCTTCACCATCAGGTGTGGTGGTAGTCCACTACGACGATGTTCTCTGGAGGAAAGGGGATCATGTTCATGGGCTACCACTGTAGGCTCAGTCCCACTATTCGGTATAACTCGGAGGGGCTTTTTGATCTTGCTTCTGAGCATTGCGGATAGTCCAGACTTGCCACCACCGGTTGATCTCGTACTCCCTGGTTCGGCAGAGTTCTCGCTGGTGTCGTTCGTACCAGTTGACGGTGAACTCTGAGAACTCGCCTGCGATCTCACCACAGGGGTTGAGGATGGCTGGTACTGTGAGGGTTGGGTAGGGTCCGGGCTATGCTCACCCTCAGATTCATCGGTGATATCGACATCCGTATCTTCTACAGACTGCACACCACCTTCGGAGGGGGTTGTAGATGTTTCGGTAGGGTTTGCTTCCTCGCTGATCTTCCCATCGAGAGTAGCCTCGCTCGCCTCCGCGAACGGGTCATCCACCACGGTGATAAGGTCTGGAGCTTCAACCTTCTTCACCTCTACTCCAACCCTACCAGTGTTGTTACTCCCGCCGTAGGGCTGTACCTCTACACGGAACTTCTGTGCCGAGCGGAACACAACCTGTCTCTTGGTGGTAAGGTTGGTACAGTAGTAACGCCAACCCCTACCACGGAACCCTTGCTCAATACGGTCCACTCTTACCGTGGTGAGTTTATCACTCACCTTGGCCCTGTAGGTCTTGCCAATCTGAATCTCGTCGTGTCGCATGTCTATTCTCCCTGGTTAGGTTTAATACTCCCCAATTATAACAGAGCGGGGTTACTCTTCATACCGATCAGGGTCAAGCATCTCGTATACCAGACACGCCTCGGTTATGTCTTCCTCACTACGCCCCTCCTTCTCAGCCACCGCCCTGACCGCAGCCCTTGCAGCCTCCGCGTACTCGTGGCTGATCTGCCAGTCGTCGCACTGTCCATCCCTGTAGTGCTGCCAGATCAGACCCTGTATCCTCCGAGGAACCATAGCCCAGTGCTTCCTGCACATGAGCATCTCCGGCTTGACTGGTGTGTTACAGCATGCGGCGTGACAGGTGTGTGCCATTTAGGTTCTCCTATACTTGCGTCTAGTTGGGTTGTACTTCTTACGCTTGTGCTTCGGTTTGTACATGGGACTCTTTGGGTCGGTGTACATCTTGATGCGTAGCATACTGGTAAGCCTTCCCTGTGCTGCCCAGAAGCTACGCTTTCTATCTCTACTGTCAAACTCAACCTTGTAGTGACAGCTTTTACACAGAGGTATCAGTGGCTCCAGGTCCATGCCGACCAACACTTCTCTGGAGTAAGAGGTATGGTGTATCTCACTGGCCCTGTTAAGACAGCACCTACACTCTGTACCCTTCAATACTAGTACCCTGGTTCTGATGGTTGACCACAAGTCACTCATCAGGTAGGACCAGTATGATGGGAAGCCTAGTCTCTTGAGTACAACATCTCTCTTCTGATACTCTGTTAGCTCTTTCATCTTAAAACTCCACTCTTTCCTCCATCCCAACAGCCGCCGTCCACCACTAAAATACTCCTTTCTAGAGTAGAAATCAAGGGGCGGCGGCGATTCCGGTAGTCAAAATCAATTGCCGGGGAAGATTAGTAGTGGTATGAACTGTGGCTCCTCATCCTTGGGCCAGGTGAGGGGATCATACTCCATGATGCGACCATTGCGGAGTACGTACCGTTCTGGTCGGGAGTATCTAGGGTAGTTAGAATCACTATCCCTCTCAGCCTTACCGTAGAACTCTATCTCTTGTAACTCCATAGGCTCGTAGTCAGAGTGTAGCCTGTACATAACCCCGATGACCGTGTCCTGTGGGTACTTCTGCAGATGCTCGATCAGTTCCTTTACAGTGATCATCACACAATTCTCCAGTGCTCGGGAAAGAAGGTAGGCTTGCGCTCAGGTGCCACCTCGATGCCACTCAGTCTCATCCGGTTGTGGTAGGCACAGAACCATGAGGCTATGTCCTGTTGGTTCTCATTCCACGACCGGACGGTGGTGAGTATCTCTTCGTACGCTTCGTGGTTCATCTCCAACTCATTGGCCCACTGACCCGGCTTCACTTCCACTATGAAGTACAGGTTGTTGGTTATGGTCCTGGTGGGGTCGTAGTCTCTGGTTGACATTGAACTCTCCTAGAAGTCGATGTCGGGTGGTGTGATAACGTCTTCGTCTTCGTTTGGGCCTTGCTCCTCACTATCATGAGAGCTGTGCTCATCAACAACGCCGTTGGTTCCCGGATGTTTCCAGGGTGAGGCAGTCTGCTGACTATTCTTGCGTGGTGGCCTGGCGTTTTCCCTAGATTGGTTCTCCTTGGCCTGTGCCTCACGCTCTTTAGTAAGGCAAGGGTTGGACCAGCTGATCCTGGCACTGTCGTAGTACATGCAGATCCACAGCCCACCCCTACCCTTCTCCAGTGCTGAGTAGACCAGGGTGCCGTTGTCGAAGCACCGGACCGTACCCGCCTCCTGATCATGGTTGGCCTTGCACCCCACGTTCTTCAACCGGGTGATCATCTCCTTCACCTCGGCCTTTGTCATCACTGATACTGGCATGTCATATCTCCCTTAGTACTCATCCAGGTCGAACTCGTAATCACCGTCCACGAAGGAGTCGGTGCCGTCGTGGTCATACTCCTCTTCAAGGAACTCTTCTTGTTCCTCCCAGCATCTCAGGTCATCGTCGTACTCGGCTCTCGTCTCGTAGATGGTAGCGAAGGTGCTACCCGTATAGCCTACGCAGTGGTCGTTACCGAACGTACCCCAGTAGATAGTCAATGATTCCTCATCACCGACGAACCACTCTCCACTAAGGGAACCGTACTCGTACTGTTGGTTACGGAACTCAAAGTCATCTGCTAGTTCACAGATGCTCTTCAGACCGGCATTGTTCCAGTCTTCAACGTGGTATGCTCTGATCGTAGTCGTGCCCATTCTCTGTTGCTCCTTTACTGTAGGTTCTTGTTGAAGTCTTGAGGGTGCGGATACATGAACATACCCGACTCTATTGCCTCGTCCTGGTTATCGAAGGGACCGATGAGCATACGCCCATCGTCCACGTACCACTGATTGTCAGACTCACTCATGACCACCGTCCATATCTGGAACATGATTGCACTCCTGTTTACTCTCCTAATCAATCAACTCACCTTCTCTACTCTACGGTCACACACGTCACAGCCACTTAAGTACCCTATCCAGTGTGTGTATTCTAGTGCCAGCTCTGCCTCACGTATGGTACGGAACCTTGCCAAGCGTTCGTTGTTACTGTAGACACTCCACCAATAGTGTCCTGCCCTGCACAGGTATAGCCTCTCGGCCTTGCGATTGGGTTCCCTATTTCGGGTCAACCATCCTGTTATGATGTGCACTACTAATCGCCTCCATCGTTGTCACACATGGTACTATCCTCCAGAGAACCGGGGTGGGCGATACCCCGGAGTTAGGTTACTTACTGATCTACTCTACGTAGCAGTCCTTGCCCATCTCTAGTCTCCTCGGGTTCAACTGTCGTCCACGTTCTCATCTAACACGTCTTCAATAGCAAGCACCTCGTCGTTGTGTGGACAAGCGTGCCGCTCCGCTAGTTCTCTGGAGGAAAATACCCTAACACAGTCCATGAACATGGTGTAGGCTCCCTCCTCTACAGTCTCATACTCACTGAGGCAGCGGTAACGCTTGCTTAACCTGTGTTGTATTAGGAACATTGCTACCTCCATCGTGATTGCTTGTTGTTCATACTGTTGCTATCATTCATAGAACCTCAGTTTACCTGCTGGAACTGGTCGAACTCTTGACCGCTGATCGGCAGCCGCTTCATCAAGCGAACGAACCGGTGAACGTCGGCCATCTTGTCGTTCACTATCTGTTGGTTGGTACCGTGTGTAGACCAGCCATAGGTCTCTCGGTAGTACGGCACAAGTACTCTGCTAATCCACTTGGCTATGCCAGGTGTGTAGTGGTCCATTACTACCCCTAGAAGGTGTCTTCGTCTATGTCCTTGGGCTGAACCTTGGGTAGTGGTGCCTCAGCCTTTGGTTCCTCTTCAGGAACTACCCTTGCCGGAGGCATCAACTCTGACGCCCTGACCTTACGCTCCAGGTCACTGATCTTCCACCACAGCATGGTTACGATGATCATTATGGAGATCATGGCCATCGTGTTGACGATCATGTACAGACTCACAAGGAACTCTTGGTCTTTCATAGCACGTCTCCAGTATAGAAGTCTAGCCAGCTAAGGTATTCGTAGCCGTCGGTTGGTAGTCTACCGTGCACCATCTTGAAATGACGCACGCCGTTGTAGTACCCCTCTACAAGATCGTATGCGTCACCGTCGAACAAGTCACCTATGTCGGTGAGGAACTGAGGCATTACAGTAATGATCCATTCTTGTATGGAGGTGTCGTACATCACTAGCTACTTACTCGGGGTCGGTGTTGATGAACTGGTCAAGCTCTGCCTTGTCGTTAGGCAGCCGTTGCTTGCAGAACCTGAACGAGTTGGTATAGTAGAACAGGTCGTCGTAGCCACTACGATCCAGACTAATGGCGTACTCACTCCAGTCCTCGACGTGCTCCAACATCCACTCATGAACCGGTGTGTAGTACTGTTCTCGTACCCTGTTCTCTACATCACTACGGTTCCGGTTCTCGTAGTGCATCAGGTCACGGTTGGTCTTGCTCATCGCTCATCCTCCGGTTTGTGTACTATGGGATCAAGGCGACACTCTTCTTCTGCCATCCTTGCAGCTAGTTTGCACGTCAGTCTAGCGTCCTGCTCACCACTACCCTTGCCTATTAGGTCCACCCACTTGCTACCGTCGTGCCACTGGGGGTAGTATCCCTTGCTGAACGTCCAGGCGATACGGTAGTTGTACTGCTCACCCATTACTCTCCTCCCTCATAGATGTCGTTGTCCATCTCTACCACTATTACGGTCAGTGCTGCTAGTCCAAGCAGTGTGACCAGCACAGCCAGTACGATTGTCAAGAGCATGGTATTACTCTCCAGAGAGGGGGGCCGGGCGATAGCCCCAGGTTAGGACTGGTTACGACGGGTAGGTCAACTGCTCGATACGCTGGGCGATCTTGAATCGCCGTGCCTTGCGTCGGTCACTCATCAGCTTGACTCGCTGTCGGCTGTCGTTGCGTGAGCTACCAGTCCTGGTGTGGGTACGGTGAATGCTCATCGGCTCGCGGGTGGACTCGATGCTGTTGTCGTACTGCATGTCTAGCTCCTGTGAAGGGCGATGGGTATAGGGCGACTAGGGTTGGGTTACTTGCTCTTCGGGAACACCTGCTTGACCTTACCCGCCAAGGGTAAGACCTGTCGGACCTTGCCCTCATCCATGTTGTAGCCGACCAGTTCGGCAGCATCCAGTTGGTTGTTGTGGTACGCTGCCTTCAAGTCACGGAGGTTACGGTAGGTCTGGCCCACGAACTTGCCGTGTCGGTAGCCAGAGAGATAGTATCGTGTCTTACGTGCCATGTTATAACTCCTGTACTGGTAATGGGTTGCGTCGTTACGTCGTTGGTTAGGGGTTACTTACGGGACCACACCACACTGATGTACTTGCTCCCCTTCTTGATGAAACGCTCGCCGTCGTCACCCTCTGTAACCTTGAACGTAGGCTGCTTACCAACTGGGATGTACCTGAACCTCTTGCCCTGCTTCACCCGGTAGTAGAGATCTCCCTCATAGTTGGGCTGCTCTGCCTGCTCGATTGGGGTAGTAGCAACCTGCCCGACGACGGGTTGTTCTTCAACAACTGGCTGCTCTTCGACCGGCTCGGTAACCCCGTTCACCGACTGGATGACAAGCACCACTTCACGCAGTACCTCTGGGGTAGTGACTGGTGGCTCTGTGCCAGGGTCATACGACTCGATGCTGCACAGACCCGATGGCATGGATCGACTGAGCATCTCGTTGCGTCGGGCATCGACCGCCTCCCGCTGTTGCCGGTAGTAGGACATGGCTGGTAGGGCGAGCAGTGCAGAGATCGTGCTCATCAAGAACTGCCAGGCATCGGCTATCACCTGGCGGTCAGCTCTCTGGAGGAAACCACTGAACATGGCACCCAGGTACATGTCGAGGGTGGCGTCGATGCGGGAGAGGTTGGACTCGTTGCTGCTGTAGATGCGGTTGGTAGACATCGTTCACTCCGTACGTTGGTTAGGACTAGGGTATAGGGCGAGAGGTGGGCGACTGGTTAACAGTAGGGCATAGGCGTTGCTCTCTAGTAGGTGCTGACCGACACGGTGACGTAGGTAGGGGAGAACCCGGACTGCTGGGTGACATTCACCTCCACCTTCAGGTTGGATTCTGGCAGGTCAAGCAGGGCGTCTCTTGCTACCAGTGCTGACTCCTCAATGCCCTCACACTCGGACACCTTGTACTTGACGCTGAATCCCTTGGCGTTGCCGTTCATGGCCGACGGCTTGCAGCCGGTCATGTCTCCCAGTACCTGCATTACACGCAAACCCAGTGGCTTGAAGTACTTGCGTAACACGGACATCCTGTTCATGCTCTTGTGTTCCCTCACGTACTCGACGTACTGCTTGTAGTCGAAGAACGGGTTGGCTGCTGATCGCTTGGCTCGCCTGGCGTACACCCCGTCGATGTACTTGCGTAGAGCAGTGAAGAACCGGATACGCTCTTCATCAGGTACCAGATTGTACAGAGTGTAGCTGTCTGGTAGGCACTCGTCAGCACCTAGTAGCTTACGTGCCAGTGAGTCTGCCTTCTTGTGCCACTCGCTCAGTTCCCCCATGGTAACCAACACCTCGCTGGTTTGGATAGGAGTGACAGCTGTTCGTTGGGTGCTGTTCGTGTACTGGTCGTGCCAGTACTGGGCACTCTCTAGGTCTGTGTACTCGTAACGGCGCGGGTTGGCCACGTAGAGCCACGTCACGTAGAACGAATGAACCGTAGTCATGGATACACCTCTGTTGGTATGGGTCGTGCTAGTCAAGAACCAGTTAGTATTCAGCGGACACCAGTACAAGATCGAGGGCTAACTCTGATGCTGTTACTGGCATGCGGCCAGTCACGAACACGAAGTCGTCAAGACACTCACTCAACCAGTCAAGCTCTACTTTGTTTGGTTGTCTACCATTTGTCACGTTGGCCACATGGTACGGTATGTAGACAGACATCAGCCACCGTCGTTGCTCGTTCATCATGCACCTCAGTTGTAGGGGTTAGGGCGATGGATGACAGAGGGGTGGGCGACTCACCCCTCACTCTGCTTGCTGGTGGTTACTCGTCAACCGGCTTGCTACCCACCATGATCAGGTTGCCACCGACCTGGACCTTGACGGTGTGCTCACCAACCTTGACCTTGGCCTTGCCGTTGACGTTCCAACCGAAGCTGCCGGTGCTGAAGATCTTGAGTGTACCCTCGATCACGTCGCTGCCGATGACCACCACCACCTGGCAGGGGTACTCGATGAAGTCGTCAGCCGTGACTGGGCACACGTAGGCAGGATCCTTGGCACCCGGCTCGGACTTGGACTTGGGCTTGATGATCTCCGTACCACGCACCTCGACGTTGACCTTGCCGTTCACGTACCAGCCGAAGGAGCCGGTGCTGAACATCTTCGGGTCAGCCTCAAGGGGCTGGCCGTTGACCGTGACCGACACGTACTTGGCCAACTCGATGAACTGCTCTTCAGTCACCGGGCACTCCGTCTTCTTGTGCCCGTTGTCGTCGGCCTTCGCCTTGCCCTTGCCACCCTTGGCCTTGGCCTCTGGCTTGGACCCGACCACGATCAGGTTCATGCCGACCTGGACCTTCGCCTTGACCGTGCTGACCGTCGCCGCCGTGCTGGACTTCACCATTGTAGACTCCTGGGGTCATGCCCCAACTGTGGGCCACTCAACATGAGTGACTCCGGTACTACCCTATGCCAGCCCCGACATGGGACTGTTGCCCGTTCACCCCAACGTGGAGGTGGGTAGTGTGGTGAACATATGGAGGGGCAGTGTCGTTATCACACCACCCCTACTCATCAAGACTGCCACCCCAACTTCATACCGTGCCAAACACAGGAGTCAAGGGCGTGACCCTGTGTCGGTACTCGGCTACCGTTACGCCACTGAGCTATGGTCTCCTGGTTGGGGTACGGGTTAGGGGCGATGGTTGGGCGTCGCTCGCTCACTACTTGCAAGCCATCGCTTGCAGTTCGTGTTGCTTGGCTGGTGTGCACTGCCATCGGGTAACTGTGCACGCCTCATCAGCAGGTGCCACCACTTCGAGTGTCACTACCACACCTGCCGTCGGGTTGCTTCGGTAGTGTTGTACGGTGTCGTTGTACACTGGTATTACTACCTGCCTGTTGCCTTGGTACAGCGTAGAGTGGACCAGTGAGTTGGGCACACCGGGTATCGGTCGGGTGTATGACACCCTGTACGTTCGGGGTGTGGTGCTGTTGCTGGTGCTGGGTTCGTAGTGCTTGGCCATGTCGTCACCTCATGGGGTCAGGGGTTGGGGGTAGTGGGTGATACTGGGCGACTGTGTACGGTGCCTCACTTGCTGGCCTGTGCCTTGGCCAGGTACTCGGTGCCCTTGGCTGTGATGGTGAAGGTGATCACACCTGGGTTGTCAACGCTACCCTCACACTCGGTGGCCAGCCCCAAGGTGCACAGGCTATCGGGCTTGCCCTGACGCATCACAGCCGTCAGCTGGTTGTAGTACCCGGTGTGTGCCTCGATGCCACGGTAGGTCAGTGGCCGCTTGCCAGCCAGTGCCCTCAGGCACCGGTAGTGCACCACACTCAACCCCACCGCCTTGGCACACCGCTTGTCATCGGCCTGCTGTTGGGGGGTGTACTCGACCTTGGGTGCCTGTGGCTTGACCACCTGTGCCACCGGTGCCGGTGTAGCTGGCTGCTGTACCACCTCAAGCACCTCGACCACCGGCAGCGACTCGACCTGCACAGCCGATGTGGCAGGGGTGGTACCCTGTGCCAGCCACTCACGCAGTGCCCGTCGCATCACCCCACCGTCACGGTTGTCAACCGACAGCCCCACTGCCTTGCACGCCTTGGCCAAGGCACCCAGTGTGCCCTCGTCGATGGCTGCCTGCACTGTGGCCCTGTGGTCAACCGCCTTGGGTGCTGGCTTGGCCACTGGTGCCGGTGTTGGGGTAGCTGGTGCTGGCTTGGGTTGTGTGGGCTGCTGTACCGGTGCTGGTACAGGTGCTGCCTTGGGTGCCGGTGCCGGTGTGGCAGGGGCAGTACCCTCACTCGGCAGCCACGCTGCCAGGTCACGACTCACGGCTCGCAAGTGGTCGAGTGCATCACCCGACTGCACGGTGACGGTGTCGAGCAGTGCCATGCCTGCCTTGAGCAGCACGTACGCTGCCGCTGCCCTGTCGGCCCGCTTGGGCAGTGCCTTGGCTGCTGCCAGGTGGGCCTTGACCGCCTCGACCGTCAGCAGTGGGCTAGCCACTGTGGCCACTGGTGCCACAGCCGGTGTCGCTACCGGTGCTGGTGTGGGCTGTGTGCTGACCGGCTTGTTGGACACCACCACTGGCCGCACCTCGCTGATGGGCACCTTCACTGGGGTGACCGCCTTCACCTCGGCAGGGGTGACCAGCGGCTGTACGGGCTGTACGGGCTGTGGCTTGGGCTGCACAGGTGCCGGTACCGGTGCTGGGGTGTTACTAACACTCGGTGCCACAGGGGGGGCGACTGGTGCCGGTGTGGCTGCCACTGGCTTGCCCACCAGTGCCTGACGCCGCTTGACCTCACAGCCAGCCTTGCGGCAGTACCCGCTGTTCAGGTACGCTGGGTTGCACTGCATGTTACAACCGGTGCAACGGGGCAGTGTCGAAGCGGGGTACTCGTTGGTGCTGGTGCTGTTCGTCGTGGTCGTGGTCGTGCTGGTCATGTTCGCCTCGGTGGTTGGGGTGTTGATGGTCGTGTTGGTGGTGACGGTGACGCTTGGGGTGTTGGTGGCCTTGCTGCCCCACGCCTTGGGGGCAGGCTGCTTGACGGTGACGGTGCCTGCTACTACGCCACGCAGCAGGTCACGGCCTGTGCTACTCAGGCACAGGTACGCCAGGTGCTCACCACGCTTGACCGTGGGTTGCACCTCAACCAGCACGTACCCACACTTGGCAAGTGCCTTGGCGGTGGTGTGGTGTACGGTGGCGTTGGGCAGGTCGGTGGTGTTGGTGACACGCAGGTTGGTGCGGTCGGCTGCCTGTAGCACAGCCAAGTGGGCTTGGGTGATGGTCAGGGTGGTGGTCGTGTCGCTCATGGTACGCCTCATGGGTTGGGGGTGTAGTGTGCTCATCGTGTACGGGTTGGGGTTGTGTGTCACAGCCTACGCAGCAGGGTGCGTACCCTGTGCAGCAGTCGTGTCGGCAGGTAGTACACCTCATGCCACAGTCGGTGTAGTACGCTGGTGGTGTTGGTGCTGGGGGTGCTGGTACGGTTCGTCATGGTCATGCCTCACGGTAGGGGGTGTAGGGTGTACGGGTGCTCAGTTGCACAACCTGGGTGCCAGTGCCTCAACGCAGGGCACCTCACACTGCTGCTCATCACCAACGGCCATGTACAGCCGTGTCAAGCCGGTGTCACGGCAGCTGACCAGGGTGGCTACTACCCACGTGCCGTTGTGTGCACAGGTGTAGCCCCTCACGTCGGTGTTGGTGTCAGGGTCGTACATGGGTGCACTGTACGTGCAGCCTGGCAGCTGTGCAAGCAGCAGGTCGTGCCACTCATCGGGTGTGGTGCTGGTGGTGCGTGTGGTGCTGGGGTGCTGGGTCATGGTACTGGTGCCTCGTGGTGGGGGTGTTAGTAACACCGCCTCGTGCTTGTGTGCCCCACAGGTGGGTGGGGCTGCCAGCGGCGGGTTTTTTCCTCGCCTGTGATCCATTATACCAAAAAATTTTTTTTTGTCAAGCATTTGCGCAAATTTTTGCGCAAAAATTTTTCGGCCCGTTGCCGCGCCCGCATTATGCGCGCGGGGCAACGCGCGGCCGGGCGCGCCATCCGCGCGTCCGCGCTCCATGCAAGCCCCAAGCTAGCCCGCGATCCAACGCGCGACAAACCACTCCGCGCAGGCGATCCATATGCCTGCTTGCAAGAGTGCTTGGCAGTCCGTGCTTGGGGCTTGCAAGCGTCGTTATGACGCTTGGGGCTTGCAAGTGTCATCGCTGACGCTTGGGACTGGGTGCTTGGTGCTTGCAACGTGCAGCTTGCAAGGGGGTGCTTGGCACTTGGCACTGGTGCTTGCGGCTTGCACGTTGGCACTGGCAAGTGCTGGCTTGCAGGTTGCAAGTGTGTGCTTGGGACTTGCCAGTTGGTGCTTGCAAGTACTGGCTTGGGACTTGCGGGTTGCGAGTTGCGGGTTGGCTCTTGCAAGTGCTGGCTTGGCAGTGCCAAGTGCCTGTTCGGGAGCCAGTGCTTGGTGCTTGGGAGTGTCATCGCTGGTACTTGCAAGTACCGGGTTGCAAGTCAGGAGCCAGTGCTCTGGACTCGGTGTTTGGCAGTGCTGTTTGGTGCTGGACAGTGGGGACGTGCGAGTGGGGAGTGGGTGGTGCAACCCGAGAACCAGCACTTGGTACTCCCAACCCGGTACTCCCAAGCACCACACACGCGTAGCACTGGAGCACCCAAGCCCTCCCCCCTGGTGCCTTGCGTGTAGGGGGCATTCATGCCGCGACGTGGGGGGAACCTCCCGATCCGGGATAAAATTTACATGGCCCTAAAACTCCATGAGACACTCAACCTCCCTATCCCGGACAATTTTCCTAAGCCCCGGAATCAGGTCAAGAGGCTAAACTCTGTATCCGACACAACTTTCCTAAGCCCCCAAAAGTCGACCAGGACACCAGTTGGGATGTACTCAGAACTAGTCTCCCTACTATACTCCCTCAGAATCAGGGCTAGAAACACCGGTTCAGGAGACTTACAACCATGTCCACTCACAAAGATAGCAAACGCAACGGCAGGCAACAGAGGGCTTTTAGGCTACAACGCCGGGATCAGGTAGCCAAGTACTACTTGAAAGGCTTGACCCAGCTAGAGATATCACAGAAGCTCGAATGCTCTCTAAAAACCATAGCCAACGACCTTAGAGTGGTGCGTGAAGCCTGGTTGCAATCTTCCCTCCAGAACTTTGACGAGAAGAAGTCACTAGAGTTAGCACGCTTAGACGAGCTGGAAGCCGTGGCCTGGCAAGCCTGGCAGAAGAGTACCCAGGACACTGTAACCAAGTACACCAAGACCGAGCTTATGCGGAAACCAGTCGGTACCAGAGCGGGTGGCCATAAGAAGGCCGCCCACCAGATGACTCCGATAAAGGTTGTGGAGAACGAATCACTCCGTAGTAACGCTGGCGACCCCAGGTTCCTGGAACAGATTGGCCGCTGTATCGAGATGCGTCTCAAGGTAATAGGTGCCTTCAAAGACGTTGGCAACACCGGCAACGTGGTGGTGATAAACTGGGGCGACCTGGCCAAGGACATGCGTGACCAACCTGACGAAGAGGATGAGGTTGAGAAGCTGATCAACGCAGACCTACCTCGGCTAGGAAGCAAGGGTGAGATCATAGATACAGAAGAGGTTGAGCGAGACGAGCCAACCAATACCGGAATCATGAAAGAAGAAGACTATACTGATTCAGAGGAGGACTAACCAATGCCAGCCTGGAAACCATGCAGCCCCTACTCGCCAGCCAGGTTTATACGCCTGTTCGAGATGAATAATAGCGAGTTACCTCTCCCTCCAGAAGTATGCCCACCAGTAGACACTAGCCTGATACAAAGGTTTGCCTACCACGAATTAACCAACACTGAAGTCTCCCAGGTTGCCTACATGGCGGCGTTGTATTCTAACTGGCGTGATGCACTGGAGTCAGCACTAGAGCAAAATAATGACTCCATAAATTAGTAGGCTAGTAAACTAATAAGCAATATCCTCTATTAATTTAGAACCCTCTCCTCCAGAGAAAAGGGCGTAGCCATGACCAAAATCATAGACCCATTAAAGTTTGGCAAGATGCTGTGGCCCAACCTGAAGTTCTACAGGGAGCAGAAGGACATCATCTACTCGGTTAGGGATAATGATGAAACCTTCGTGGTGGCTGGCAACATGCTCGGCAAGGACTTTGTGTCGGCATTCATCATACTATGGTTCTTCATCTCTAGAACCCCTTGCAGGATCGTAACCACCTCTGCCGACTACAGTCAGTTAGAAGCAGTGCTGTGGGGTGAGATTAGGAACTTTATTCAGACTTCCAGGTACAATCTGTACCACACAAAGGGCGGACCCTTGATCGTGAACGACATGCACATAAGAAAGGCTATACACCCAGAGGGTAGTAAGGGTCCGAAGGACTTTCAGATGTGTGGCTTGAGCTACATCATGGCTAAGGTGTCTAAGAAGGGTGAGGGAATGCTGGGTCACCACGTAACAGAGGATTCAGTGGAGGGAGGTATCACAGAAGACGGTATTCCCAGAACCCTGTACGTAGCAGACGAGGCATCTGGTGTTGATGACGTGTCTTATAAGAGAGCAGATACCTGGGCTGATAGGAAGCTGGTGATTGGCAACCCATATCCTTGTAACAACTTCTTCTTCAACGGTGTTAAGGGAGGAGATATCAAGCATAAACCCAAGAAGCACCGACGACCTAACTATGTGGAGATCTAGATATGAGCCTACCTGATACTAGTACGCATCAGAACGCTCATCGACCTGGATCTCGTAGCGACATTTCTGGCCACTACCGCAAGGTTATCAAGATAAAAGCAGAGGATAGTCCTAATGTCAGGAAGGCTCTTAGGCAGATAGAACAGGGTATTATACCAACCGGGGAGCTTGTCATTCCAGGTGTCTTGTCATGGAAGGAGTACCAGAAGCGTAGGAAGACCTGGGACAAGGTGATGCAGTCGGTGGGTCTGGACGCAGAGTTCTGGGAAGGTGCTGAGATTCTGATGTATCCGCCGGAGTGGCTGAATCGTGCAGAGCGTCTGGCAAGGCTACTAAGGGGCGTTCATGTACGCAGACAAGCCAAGAGCATAGGTGCTGACCCGGCAGAGGGTGGTGACAAGACAGCAGTGTCGGTGATAGACGAGTTCGGTCTGATGGAACAGACAGCTATAAAGATTCCGGATACTAGTAAGGTGGCTGGTATACTTATCGACACCATGCGTAGGCACGACGTGTCGCCAGAGAACGTGGTACTGGATCGTGGTGGTGGTGGTAAGCAAATAGCAGATCAGTTGAGGAGCCGAGGTTTCATGGTCAGGACCGTTGCCTTTGGTGAGCCGGTAACTCAGGAGGTTAAGAAGGGAACCGCCAGGGTTCCTCACAAGGAGAAAGTTGAACAGAAGGAGGAGAGGTACGCCTATAAGAATCGCAGGTCACAGATGTATGGTGAGTTCCGCAGGCTACTAGATCCAGGTGACGACTTCGACATATCCATGGAGCTAGGATTCCACAACAGTCAGATACCCGACTGGTCAGGATTTGCTATACCGGCCAAGTTCAGGGAGCTACGCAGGCAACTGTCGCTGATGCCTCTACTGTATGACGACGAGGGTAGGATGTTGATGCTACCAAAGAGTAAGAAGAATACTAGGGGTGAAAAGAGTCTGATTCAGATTCTAGGGTGCAGCCCAGACGAGTCGGACTCACTGGTACTGGCGATACACGGCTTGCTGCACAGGAGTAAGTCCACACCCGCCGGTGCCATGACTTCTGTGAGGAGTAGGCGACGGTTGATAGCTAGGTAACTTTTACTGGAAGAGAGTAGTAACATGGCTAGAAGGAAGACAGTGAATGCCAATCCGGTAAGGAACGGCAGCAAGGCCCAGGCCAACGGGGCGACCAAGTTGAACAACGCGGAGCTACAGCACTTTACGGAGGTGGTTAGCAACGTACTGGCGTCCAGGCAGGAGTTCTTGTCAAGGTTCTTTGACCCCAGGAGGAACTTGGATGACGAGTGTGGATACCCTTCCGAGAGTTCATACATCAACCCGGAGCAGTATCAGGTTCTGTATGAGAGGGAACCGATCGCGGCTAGGGTGGTTGAGATGTACCCTAGCTACTGCTGGCAGTTCCAACCGGAGATATATGAACTGGAAGATACATCAGAGAAGACGCAGTTCGAGCAAGATCTGGATATGATCAGCGCCCAGCTAAGACCGGAATTCAGCTACTACACGGGTGAGCAGGGTTCCGCATTAGTTGAGTACATGAGGCGTATCGACGTACTAAGCGGCATCGGCTGTTACGGTGGCTTGCTGCTGGGTATCAACGATGGTAGGACACTAGACCAGCCAGTGGAAGGCTTCCCCGATGAGGGTGTTAGTACTCTGAACCCCAATCTGATAGCAACGTCTGGTGGACAGTACTTCTCTGTGAATCAGTTACCAGAGCCTCCCAAGAGGAGGTTGTTGTATCTGAAAGCTTTCCCGGAGTACATGTGTAAGGTGCAGGAGTACGAGGCTTCACCTTCATCCATGAGGTTCGGTATGCCCAAGCGGTACTCCATCAACTTGTTCGATCCCAGGGATCAGGCTGTCGGTGGCTTCCCTGCTCCTAGCAGTACCATTAACGTCCACTGGCACCGCATCGTCCACATAGCTGACAATCTGTCATCATCCGAGGTGTTCGGCGTACCCAGGATGCGACCGGTTCTTAATCGTCTGCTAGACTTGAGGAAGCTGTATGCCTCTAGTGCAGAGATGTACTACAAGGGTGCCTTCCCTGGTCTATCTATCGAAACTCATCCACAGTTAGGCGGTGACGTGCAGATCAATGTCGAGGCTACCGAGGACATGATGGAGAACTATATGAATGGTCTCCAAAGATTCCTGGCTTTGATTGGTATGAGCGCCAAGTCCCTGGCACCTATGGTGGTGGACCCTACGCCACAGATCATGGTTCAGATTGGTGCGGTGTGTGTGAAGATGGGAGCACCTATCAGGATATTCATGGGTAGCGAGCGGGGCGAGTTGGCGTCTTCTCAGGACGAGGCTGACTGGGATGATAAGGTGAGGGGCCGACAGAGACAGTACTTAACTCCCAGACTGATAGTACCCGTGATCGACCGGTTCATCTCACTGGGTATTGTTGCCAGGCCCAAGGCTGGGTTCTCGGTGTTCTGGCCTGACCTGTCCAGCCAGACCGACCAGGAGAAGGCTACCGTTGCTTTCAAGAGGACTCAGGCTCTGGCACAGTACCTTACCTCCAGGGCAATGGAGATTATGTCACCAGAGGACTTCCTGTCCAGGGTACTGGGTTACACGGAGAAGGAAGCCACCGCTATCGTCGGGCGTGCTAGGGCCAGTACACTTCGATCTGAGATAGTGTTGCCCAAGGATAACTCCAGACTCCAGTCTGATACTAGTACCGCTAGCAGCGGCTCTGCGGAGTAAGGGGACACCATGAGAAAGAAGAATCCTCTGCAACCTATTCAGATAAAGATGCTGGATGTGTTATCTGATGGGTTGCCGCACAGCAGGAAGGAACTACACGCCTGCCTGTCAGATCCTATGGTAGACATGGCCGCAATCCGGGTACACATCTGCCACATACGCAAGGTTCTCCGGCCTAGAGGACAGGACATAGTCTGCGAGTTAAAGCATCGCAAGATCCACTACAGGCACGTTCGGCTGCTACTTGACCCTGGTGAGGACTAGCTTAAAGGGCTAAGATTTGAAAGAGATACTCTCACGGGATACCTAGACTGATCATCTTGGTATATTCTTTGGCTGTTCGGTTTTCCATTCGCTGAAGCCCGTGAGGGTTGGTCATGGCCATAGAGCAGATTGTTGCCAACATAACCGGCAAGATCAGAAAGTCGGTGCTGAATGGCCGAGAGTATCTGGTCGCCCCCATGACCCTTATTGTACCCGGTGTTCTCTCTGGGAGCCAGGGTCCGATACTGTATCCTGCCGAGGAGTTGTCGAAAGACCCTTCTGTGTGGAACGGTATGCCCATAGTGGTATACCATCCAGTCGTAAACGGCCAACCCGTGTCTGCCAGAGACCCATACATTCTGGACAAGCAGGGTATCGGCATCATACTCCGTACCAAGTTCAACGAGAAGCTGACCTGTGAGGGTTGGTTCGACTACAAGTCTGTAGCACAGGTTGACAACAGAGTTCTAGAAGCTCTGGAGAGCGGCACTCCTATGGAGTTGTCAACCGGTCTGGCACTGGACGGCCAGCCTGCTCCTGACGGTGCCGTGTTCAATGGTAAGCCCTACACTTACATCGGGAAGAACTACAGGCCAGACCATGTGGCTATCCTGCCCGACCAGATAGGTGCTTGCTGTATTGATGACGGCTGCGGAGTTCATAATGCAGCCGCACTGGGACACTCTCAACTGCGTAGACTGCTAGCTGATGCCATTGAGAAGAGGTTCGGCAATGGCATGGGTATGTCTGGTATTACAGAGTACTACCCGACCACCTATGTAGTCGAGGTGTTCGACAAGTACGTCGTGTATGAGGTTCACGGTAAGACCTGGAAGATACCCTACAAGACCGATCTCAGGAAGAGCACCGTGGAGCTTGCTAATGAGGCTCCGGTAGAGGTGTCCAGGGAAGTTTCATACAAGCCCCTGAACGAAGAAGTTGTTCCGCCTGTCAACAATGAAAGCGAGGATGATATGCAGAAGAAAGAACTAGTCTCCTGGCTGATCTCCAACTGCGACTGCTGGCAGGAGGAAGACCGGTCTTCTCTGGAGGCAATGAACGAGAAGAAACTCCAAACTCTGAAGGACAATGCCGACAGGGCCAAGAAGATTCTGGCAGACTCCGAGGCAGCCAAGAAGGCTCTCGATGATTCCAGGAAGGAATTCGAGGTTGAGGGTCAGACCGTTACCTTCAACACCGCCACCAACAAGTGGGAGAAGAAGGCCAAGCCAGCTCCGGCTCCTACTCCAACCATTGCCCCGGTGGAGAGCAGGCTGACTCCTGAAGAGCAGGAAGACCTGGCCTTCGCACGGTCAGAGCGTAACCGTCAGAAGGAAACCATCGTCAACCGCATGACGGCCAACCTTGCCGACCCCAGCAAAAGCCAGATGCACCAGTACTTGATGGGCAAGCCTCTCGGAGAGCTTCAAGCCCTGTCGGCACTGGTTCCACAGAACGCTAACCAGCCGCCCCAGTTCCCCGACATCCGTGGTGCCGCCGGAGGCTACCCTCTTGTCAACAAGGATGACTTGGCAGACGAGTTGCTGCCTTTGCACCAGTAAGTCAGGGCGTAGTAGGTGTCCACTACCCCTGTACGCGGGTGTCCGGGGTCGCTCCGTGCGGCGACCGGGGTTGGCTCCGGCTCCCGCTCTAAATCTTAACAGTTATGGAGTAAAACCATGTCTCGCAGAAATGGTATCATTGTCAGTGCAGAGCCTCGGGGAAGGTTCGTAGAGGGTACTGTCGCAACCGGTCAGACCTTCTACCCCGGAATGCTGGTACAACCAGACATCTCGGAAGCTCTCCAGGGTGGGCGTCACGTCTACGAGTTGTACAACGCTGACGCCGATGGTGGCAGGCCCAAGGGGTCACCGGTCCTGGTCCTTGAGAACTACCTACTCGGCAAGACCATGACAGACCCCTACACGGCAGGAGAGCGGTTCTTCGGCTACGTACCAGTGGCAGGTGAGGAGTACAACCTGCTCCTGGCAAATGTTGCTGGTACTGCCGACGATCACACCAAGGGTGAGATGTTGATTGCTGATGATACGACCGGGATGTTCGTCGCCACTACTGGTACGCCCGAGACAGAGATGGCCATGCTCAAGGAAACCATCACCGATCCCACGGCAGACACCCTGGCCTGGTGTGAGTGGACCGGATACTAAGATAACTCAGGACACTGTCTGTCGCCAGACCTTAACCACCATTGGGAGACAAGAATGTTTGTCGATAATTTCATCCAGGTTCCAGGATCGGACTACACCGGCAACGCCGTGGAGGTGATGAACGGAGTCCGATTCGATCCTGGTATGCTCAGGCCATACCTGGGCAAGAACAACGAGCGTCTGGTGACTATCAACACTGGCCGCATGATCTACGACAACACTAAGCAGATTTATCTGCCAGAGCGTCGTCCGGTACGGATTCGTGACCTGATGAACCAGGGGATGTTCCATTCGGTGTGGAACGCCACCTCGCTCCGTAAAGAAGAGTGGATTCAGCTTGACCAGGCAGTAATCCCGGCCTTGCGCGACAGGCTGCGGTTCTACGACGACATGAAGAAGGCCAGCAACTTCTCCGGCTTCAACGGCATGGGGAAGCTGACGCTGGAATACGAGACGACCAACGACGTTGGTGAAGCCGTCGTGGACATGGATGGCCTGTCTCCTGGTCGTACAGACAATCCGCTATTCAAGCTCCGCTCACTGCCCCTGCCGATCACGCACTCGGACTTCTGGTTCAGTGCCCGTCGTCTGGCAGTAAGCCGCTCTGGTGGTGTGCCGCTCGACACTCGTATGGTGGAGATGGCTTCCCGTCGATGTGCAGAGATGGTTGAGGATACCGCCATCGGCATCGAGACTGGTATCCAGTTCGGCACTGTTGCCTCCGGAGTGACGGCACACGACGGTCTGTCCAAGGTGTACGGGGCGACCAACTTCCCATACCGTATCACCAAGACCGATCTGACCACTCCTACGGGTAGCAACCCCGAAGCGGTGATGCAGGACGTTATCGAGATGCGAGAGGAGATGTACGACATCGGTGCGTACGGACCCTTCGTCCTCTACACCAGCACGTCTTATGATGCTTGGCTGGACAACGACTACTTCCGCACCGGCTCCACGGCTATCTCTCGTACGCTGCGTGAGCGTATCCGTGGTATCGAAGGTATCATGGATATCAGACGTCTGGACCAGTTGAATAGCGGGTACCAGATGCTATTGATCCAGATGAGTTCCGAGACTCTCCGTGCCGTCACCGGCATGGCCTTCACTGTGGTTCAGTGGGAGAGCCAGGGCGGTATGCGGCTCAATTTCAAGGTCATGGGCATCGAGGTGCCACAGTTCTTCGCAGACTACGACGGTGACGCCGCTATCGTCCACGGAACCACCAGTTAACACTGGTGAGCGATCTGCTACTACTAGCTAACTAACCGCTATCGCCCTGTCCTACTAGTAACCTAACTCTGGAGAATAAGCATGGCAAGGTTCAAACTCCTGCTGGGACGACACATCCAGAAAGACCCCAAGAATCCTGGACAATCCCTTAGATTCCACCCAGGCGACACTGTAGAGTCTGACGTTGACCTGGTGAAGAAGCACGGAGCAGAAAAGTTCACCCGTATCGACCCTGTGGCACGACGCATGAGACAGTCTGAGGGTGAGGCTGCCGCCAAGTTCCGACCACCGGTTGCCATCCCAATGAAGGAAGGACTGGCCGCAAAGCTGGAGGCTATGGGAGAGGACGAGGAAGCCGATCTGTCGCCAGCTCCCATCAAGGCCAAGGACGCTTACCCTCGCAAGGAGAGCGGCAGGGTTCAGCGTACCAGCAAGATGACTGAGCCGGACTCTGAAGAGTATCCGGACGATGAGGACGAGTATCAGACCGACATCCCCCTCGAAACCCAGGAGACTGAGGAAGAAGAGGAAGACGATGAGGGCGAGGTTCAACTCGACAAGCCCCTGGAGCAGATGAACGTCAGGGAACTGACCAAGCTGGCGAACCAGCACGACATCAGCCTCAAGGGTGCAACACGCAAGGATGAGATGATCAAAGCTCTGAAGGAAGGACTGTCCCAGTAACCCGAATGGGAAGGGATGGTCAACGTGGAATTCTATTCAAGGAGCGGTCCTTTGAGCGATGCAGCAATCGCGACGGTGGTAACAGGATTGATTACCATAGTCACAATGATAGCCGGTGTGATGACCCTGTGGATCAAAAGTGCCTACGCCATTCAGGAAGTCAAGGATGAGGTGAACAAGCAAGGTAATGAGATCAACAGGAAGCAGGACTCTGTTTCTAGTAAGCTGGATCACAACACCGCTATCTCTGAGAAAGCAAAGGAGTCTGCTGCCAAGGCTGAACTCCAGACCAACGGTGCTCTGAGTCAGTACAAGATGGCTGTACTGGAGAATGCTAGTAAGATAGCTGGATTGGAGAAAGACACGGTAGCCATTCGGATGTCACTAGATGTCCTAGCAAAGTCCATCAGCGAGACACGGCACGAGATGCGTGGCCACCTCCAGGGCGTCATCTACAAGCTAGACCTGCTGGCGCTAAAGTGTCTGCAACCTACAGAACCGCCCTGCCCGCCTGAAGATAAGGAGAAGTGAGTGGCGAAGAAGAAAACAGAACCCGCTAAGAAGAGCCTGGGCGTGGCCTGTACCATCAAGCAAGTGCCGGAGAAGGATAGGATAGTAGCGGCACAGCAGGCTATCATTATCAACCCGGTCAACATGCCACCGCCTGAAGCCCTGATGGCGATGAGTACGGCACTCATGGAAGAGTCTGATGATGATCCGGTCCCAGGGTTCCTAGCCCTGCTGACCTCAAAGTACTGGGGTGCCGCTGGCGTGGAGTTGACGGTTGGCTTCATGGAGTCTACGCCAGCCGACCTTCGAGACCGGATCATTAGCCACATGAACGCCTGGAACAAGACCGGCAACATCTTGTTCCGCTACAGCCAGACCAGCCCACAGGTTAGGATTACCCGGTCAGACGAGGGCTACTGGTCTTACATGGGAACAGACATTCGCATGATCTCTAGTAATGAGGCTACCATGTGTCTGTCAGGGTTTACCATGAGGACCAGGGAGGAAGAGTTCCGCAGGGTTGTCAGGCACGAGGCTGGACATACCCTAGGATTCCCCCACGAGCACATGAGGCAGCAGTTGATTGCCAGGCTTGATAGGGAGGCAACCTACCGATACTTCCAGCGAACCCAGGGATGGAGTCGCAGTATGGTGGACTCCCAGGTACTGACACCTCTGGAGGAAAGGTCTATCAGAGGTACTCCCGATGCTGATGACGAGTCTATCATGTGCTACCAGTTGCCGGGGGATATTACCAGGGACAGGCAGCCGATACCGGGTGGTAGTGACATCAACGATATGGACTATCAGTTTGTCGGTACGATCTACCCGAAGGCCGACAAGCCGATTGACCCGCCAGCCAAGGGTGGACTGATCACTACCCTGGTAGGATTAGACAAGGACGGCAAGGAAGTCGCCAGGTTCAAACAGTAGAGGCTCGCATGTTCCAATTTCTGGTACTGCGACGATTAAGACGCATCCAAAAGTTTCTGGAGGAAGTCATGGCTACTCAGGCTGAACTCACCAAACAGGTCAAGGCAATCGGTGACAAACTCACCAAGATTGGTGAAGAGAGTAAAACACTCTTGAGCAAAGTTGACGAGTTGAAACAGGCCGTTGCCGACGCCGAGAAGGTCACACCTGAACTGCAATCAGCAGTTGATGCCGTGGCAGAACAGGCCAAGGTGGTTGACGACCTTGTCCCTGATCCAGCCACTCCGACACCCTGATCGCCCGATTCGGGAGTAAGAATTGCGTGTATGCCGCTCTTGTCGCCGCCGCAATATCCATCGCTCCAACACCGCAACCCTCCTCCCCGGCTTCCGCAGTAACAGCGGCGGCTGTGGACGTAGCCAGGATGGAGGTTGCGTTAATAAAGTCAGGCTTTAAGCCCAAGCAGATCAAGGAGGAGTTGAGGTTCTACCGATACCTGTGGTTCAACTCCAAGGCCGAACACTACGAGGATGACAACGTAGTAAACGTGTTTGACCTGAACCTAAAGTCTGACCAGGGTGTGTTTGGATACCTTACCATAGTCTCACCCAACCTGGGCAGGATTGATCTAAGGGACTTTGGCTGGGACAAGAGGCTGCTGGTGTGGGAGAAGTTCAGGGACATAGACTACATCTTCCATGTAAAGATACAGTTCCTTGAAGACACGGTTATCGAGGAGGTGTGGCCGGGTGGCGAGTACAAGGGTAAGGATTACGAATACGGTGTTTACAACAAGACGCACGCCAAGAAGGGCCAGATAATATCCGCACCGGCACCGTGGTTACCTGAGAAGGAGATAACCTACCTCCGGAAGACCCTGATAACGGAAGTGCCAATAGTCTCGGCCCACTGGAGGTTTGTACAGACAGCACGACAAATCTCCATACGCAACAAGGATGAAGGCGTGGGCTACTACGAGTGGCTGGGCATCAAGAAGAGACAGGACTTCTTTGACCTGGCTGGTGTGAATGAGGACCGTGCGATCAAGAGGTTCAGGGAGTGGCGAGCCGTAGTCGAACGCTCTGGTATATCACAGCAGGGACGACAGATAGTCAGGCTGGGTGGTGACGACGCCGTGTGGGGTACACTGGACGTGTTCAGCCAGGTGGGCAGGGGTCAGCCCAAGAAGAATCTGGAGCGTGGCCAGTTCTTGCATGACGCAGAAGAGTGGTATGGGTTCCTACCCAACGGGTTGATGCTAACTCTGCTGGCGAACGCCCAGGGGTTGGCACAGGCGACGGCACCAGACCAGATCGGTCCGGACGACTCGACTCTAAGGGTCGGCAAGGACGCCAGGGTGCACGCCAACCTTTCCTGCATACGCTGTCATGGCTCTGATAAGGAGATGCTCAAGCCTATCAACGACTGGGTCAGGAAGATCTTCAGGGCTGGAGGGCCACTGGAGTTAGCCGATAAGAAGAAGGATGTCATCCAGCGTCTGAAGAACCAGTACTTAAGAGACCTTGACAAGCTACTGGCCAGAGACAGGCAACGCTACACCGAGGCTATTGCGGAAGTCACAACCACCAAGGCCAACCCCAAGGGCAAGACCAGTACAGAGATAGCCAAGCTCTATGGTGAGTACTGGAACAGGTACGTAGAAGAACCTGTGACCGTCGAGGTGGCAGCCAGGGAGTTAGGCACCTGGAGTTGGAAGTTGAAGGATGCTATCCGCAAGCACATGAAAACCAGGGGTGTCACGGATTTGATACTCGCTGCTTTTGTAGACGAACCCTCGGGTAGTATAACCAGACTCGAATGGGAAGAGGTGTATGGCTTCACACAGACTCTCATTCACGGCTTGACGGCTCTGCCTGAAATCGAGAAGAAGGAAGAAGCCAAACCGGATTGACAACCAGGGTGTTCCTTTCCTCCAGAAGAAGGAGCAGTTATGAAGTCTGTGATCGTCGGAATGATGGTGACACTGCTCGTCACCTCCCCAGTAATGGGCCAGTGTTACAGCAGCGGATACCGGTCGAGGGTGACATACTCACCAAGCTACAGCTATCCGAGCTACAGCTACAGCACTTACTCCGCACCTGTGAAGTACGAGGTTGTGGAGAAGGTGGTGAAGAAGGAAGTACCGGCGTTCGTAACGTACCAGGCTGTCGTACCATACGCCTACGCTCTCCTGAATGTCTTCCCTAGCTACGGAGCACAAGCCGCTCCTGGCTACCAAGCCACCTACCCGTCATACCCTAACCCCGGATCGGCTCAGCCTCCCAACCCCAACCCTGCCTCCAACCAACCCAACGGTCAGTCATCGGAGTTGAAGCAGGTTCTCGATATTCTCCAGACCATGAACAAGGATTTGAAGTCCATGGATGCTCGAGTCCGCTCTCTGGAGGATAGACTCAACGGTACGCCAAGGAGGGAAGAAACTCCCAGGCGGGAAGAGTTACCCAAAGAGTCTTCACCCACTCCCGAGAAAAAGGAGTTGAGTCTGAAGCAGGCCAACCAGCAGGGAGGGTGTTACCTCTGCCATGACAAGGGTAACGAGGCTGTGGGTGGCGGGTTCGTACTGTTCGACAAGGATGAGATTGCCAGGCTGACGGTACGACAGATCGAGAAGCTGGTGCGGCACGTTGAGTTCTCTAGCATGCCGCCAAGCGATAAGCACCCAGACAAGGATGTTGTGGCGGTCGTGGTCAAGAACAAGCTGCAACCGCCCAGTGACGCAGTAGTCTTGGCCTGGAAGAAGGAAGCATTCCGCCAACTGGAGGAGCGGAAGAAGGAGAAGGTAGAGGCAGAGAAGAAGTAGGGGTCTGAACGGAGAATAGGCATCGCCCTCACCTGAAGGAGATAGTTATGAAGAGTTCCGCAATCGCAGTAGTCGCTCTCTTGGGAATGGCCACCCTGGCTGAAGCCGGAGGCTATGACGTCGGATCACAGTTCCAGGTACGATCCAGATTCCGAGCACCTGTGCGTCAGAGTCACGGATTCTCGGCAGGATTCCAATTCCAACGGGCACCTGTGTATGCACCGTCAGCACAGTTCGCGTTCCAGCGTGCACCGGTCTACGCACCGCCGGCACAGTTCTCCGTGCAGCAGTCTTACAGCTTCCAGCAACAGCAGGTCTTTGATGCTGCTCCGGTATACGTTCCTCGGGCACCCCTGTACGCCCCGTCGTGTGGGGCTGGTGCCCAGTTCGACACCGGTTACGGTGGTGGCTGTACTCCGGTTGGTGCCGGGTTCCAGTTCCGGGCCAGGGGTAGCTTCTACCGGTAAGTTGGCTTAGTCCGGGTAAGGGGGAATGGAGTCCCCCTATCTTCTGGAGGGTAATACTATGGCCAGGGTTAATTCGGATGAGGTTCAGAC